>Ga0194123_10006185_pt1 | contig 12485 bp, 12 predicted proteins | sample TA2MahsurfametaG_5_FD_155479 | JGI IMG/M metagenome (GOLD analysis project Ga0194123, IMG submission 155479) | Freshwater microbial communities from Lake Tanganyika, Tanzania - TA2015023 Mahale A surface | ecosystem: Environmental > Aquatic > Freshwater > Lake | place: Tanzania: Lake Tanganyika... | reverse complement strand
TGAGTGCTGAGATAAAAGACGAGCTCGCTCGCGTGCCAGTGGCAGACCTCGACTGTCGCAAGGCAGAACTTGCGACCCTATTGAGGTTCTCTAATGCGATTCATCTGGTTGCTGGCCAGTTAGTAATCGAGGTTGAGTTAGACAGCGGCCAAATTGCCCGTCGAGTCAGGCAAAACGTGAGTGAGGTTTACGGCCATGAACCCGAGATGTCGATGGTTCAGGGCACTGGTATCAAGAAAGACTCGCGCTACGTAGTGCGAGTCACCAAAGGTGGTGACACCTTGGCTCGCCAAACGGGTTTGGTGGATTCAGCTGGCCGGCCTGTTCATGGCCTCCCCCCGACCGTGGTCAGCGGCAGACTTGATGTTTGCGAGGCGGCCTGGCGAGGGGCACTACTTGCACATGGCTCACTGACTGAGCCGGGTCGTTCTTGTGCACTTGAGGTGACTGCGCCGGGCCCCGAGGCTGCCCTGGCACTAGTAGGGGCGGCGCGCCGTCTGGGCATCGTGGCAAAAGCACGAGAGGTCAGGGGCGTTGATCGAGTAGTGATTCGAGACGGCGAGGCCATCTCAGGCTTGCTAACGCGACTGGGGGCGCACCAGTCGGTAATCGCATGGGAAGAACGCCGCATGCGCCGAGAAGTGCGAGCGACGGCAAACCGCCTAGCAAACTTCGATGACGCGAACCTTCGTCGCTCCGCAGCGGCAGCGGTAGCAGCAAGTGCACGGGTGGTTAGAGCCTTTGAAATTCTGGGTGAAGACTTGCCGGAGCATCTCGCAGAGGCTGGCCGATTAAGAATCGAGCACGGACAAGCCAGCCTCGAAGAACTAGGCAGCCTCGCAGATCCACCGATGACGAAAGACGCCATTGCAGGCAGAATTCGTCGCCTACTCGCCATGGCAGACAAGAAAGCATCTGATCTCGGTATTCCAAACACAGAGGCCAATGTGCCTTTAGAAGAAGTGGGCTAGTACTCTTCGCCAAAGAAATGACAATTCGAGTTGGCATCAATGGCTTCGGACGAATCGGCCGCAATTACCTAAGAGTCCTTTACACCCAACACGGCGAGGGTTTGGTTGCCGCCATAAGAGGTGTTTTGGGTTCCGAAGAGCACGTAGAAGTGGTTTCAATAAACGACCTGACGGATCCGGCAACGTCAGCGCATCTTTTGAAATATGACTCGATCTTGGGGCGATTCCACGGCACCGTCGAGGCCGGCGATGACTACATAACGGTTGACGGACACCGAATTGGGATCACCAAAATCAAGAATCCGGCCGAGATCCCGTGGGGCAAGCTGGGCGCGGATGTCGTAATCGAGTCAACTGGCGTATTCACCGACGCCGAGAGTGCGGCGGCTCACATCAGCGCCGGCGCGAAGAAGGTGATCATCACAGCACCTGCAAAGGGCGATATTTTGACCGTGGTAATCGGTGTTAATGAAAACGATTACGACCCATCGAAAAACCACATAATCAGCAACGCCTCATGCACGACCAACTGCCTTGCGCCGATGGTCAAGGTTCTCCACGAGAACTTCGGCGTTGAGCGAGGCAGCATGACGACGATTCACGCTTACACAAATGACCAAAGCACTCTGGATTTCCCTCACAAAGATCTTCGTCGTGCCCGAGCCGCAGCACTGAACATGATCCCGACGACTACAGGTGCGGCGAAAGCCATTGGGCTGGTCATGCCCGAACTCAAAGGCAAGCTAGACGGGTATGCGATGCGAGTCCCCGTGCCAGATGGCTCGGCTACCGACCTCACCGCGATTTTGAAGGCCTCTGCAAGTGCAGATCAGATCAACGACCTCTATCGAGCGAACGCGGATGGGCCTTTGAAGGGAATTCTCGGTATTTCTTACGACCCACTCGTCTCGACAGACATCGTCGGGGACTCGAGGTCTTGCATCATCGACGCGGCTTTAACGAGTGTTAGCGAAAATCTGGTGAAAGTCGTTGGTTGGTATGACAACGAGTGGGGGTATTCCTGCCGACTGGTGGATCTCACGCACTTGGTCGGTTCAACCCTGGACAGATAGAAGCTTTGAGCAACAACAGCGCCCTCGTGCGTGTGGATTTCAACGTGCCCATGGACAAGGGCACATCCGCGGGCAGTGACGGGTTTTTGCCAGCCTCGGCCATAACTGATGACGGGAGAATTCGAGCCGCATTACCGACCATCAAGAAACTTTTAGACGACGGTTTTCGAGTAGTGTTGGTTGCACACCTTGGTCGACCAAAAGGTGAGAGTTCAAGCTCACTTTCTTTGAAGCCAATCGCTGATCGGCTCTCAGAGTTATTAGGGGAGTCGATTGCGTTTATTCCGCTAAGGCAAATTAAGGCGTCTAACGGTTCGTTGTTTAGTGCGTTAGGCAATGCGCGGGTGGGCCTGGTCGAGAATATTCGCTTTGACTCCCGCGAAACGAGCAAAAGCGATGAAGAGCGACTCGACTTAGCCAAAGAACTAGTTCGCGATGCCGACATGTTCATTTTGGACGGGTTTGGTGTAGTTCATCGCAAGCAGGCTTCAGTTACTGAAATCGCCTCGTTAGTTCCAGCTAAGGCAGGCTTGCTGGTCGCTAAAGAGATGTCTGCCTTTGATCAAGTTTTGAACTCACCGGCGCACCCTTACGTGGTAGTTCTTGGTGGTGCAAAGGTCTCAGACAAGATTCAAGTGATTCGAAATCTACTTGATTCTGCTGACACCCTCTTAATTGGTGGCGCGATGGCGTTTACGTTCTTGGCCGCTCAAGGTCTTGAGGTTGGTAAGTCATTGGTCGAACACGATCACTTAGAGACTGCTAAAGAACTTTTGGCATTGGCCGAACAAAAGAGAGTCAAGGTGTTCTTACCCAGTGACGTGGTCGTCGCCACCGCGCCAGGCGCACCAGACGGTGCCCATCACGTTGCAGTCACGCAGATCCCGCCGCAGGTGATGGGGCTCGACATTGGGCCGGCTACCGTCGAGGTCTTTGCAGATCAGATACGCAACGCGAGCACCGTGGTATGGAATGGACCTATGGGTGTATTCGAAGTGCCAGCGTTTGCTAAAGGCACTTTTGGTGTGGCACAGGCGGTTGCTGATTGCAAAGGTTTCACGGTCATCGGTGGGGGCGACACCGCAGCAGCTGTCAGAGCCGCTGGTCTTGACGACGATCGTTTCTCGCACGTGAGCACTGGGGGTGGCGCCTCGTTGGAGCTTCTCGAGGGCAAGACACTGCCAGGGCTTGCGAACCTTAAGGAGCATTTGACATGACCTCACCTGAAAGCCCCCGTAAACCGATCATGGTCGGCAACTGGAAGATGAACATGAATCACCTAGAAGCGATCGCCTACGTCCAGAAGTTAGCTTTTGGTGTCTCTGACAAAGACCTTGACAGAACAGAGGTCGCGGTTCTACCGCCCTTTACTGACCTGCGGTCGGTTCAGACATTAAAAGAAGCAGACAAACTAAAGATTCTTTTCGGGGCGCAAGATGTCTCTGCGCATAAAGACGGGCCTTATACCGGTGAGATATCAGCCTCAATGCTCGCGAAACTCAAGGTCGACATGGTCTTGGTTGGTCATAGTGAGCGTCGCGCTTATCACCACGAAGATGACGACTTAATCAATGCAAAGATTGGCGAAATACTCAAGAACTCATTAAGACCTTTGCTGGCAGTCGGCGAAACGCTGCCTATTCGTCAGGCAGGCGATGCCATGAGTCACGTGATTGCGCAGCTATCTGGCTGTCTTAAGGGGGTAAGCACTAAGCAGACGGACGGGCTCATCGTGGCCTACGAGCCAGTTTGGGCAATCGGCACTGGCGAAGTCGCAAGCCCTGAAGACGCGCAGCAGATGTGTCTGGCCATTCGCGAATGGTTGAGCAGCCGATTCTCTTCTACCGTTGCAGAGCAAACACGAGTTCTTTATGGAGGATCAGTCAAGGCCAGCAACGTAAAAGAGCTCATGAATCAACCAGACGTGGACGGCGCTCTTGTAGGCGGTGCCTGCCTAGACCCAGCTGAGTTTTTGCGCATAATTCGCTGGCCTGATCAACTTTAAGGTAACTTAAGGCAGTGACTTTCTTTATCTTGGGCCTTCAAATCCTGTTAGTGCTTACCAGCTTGTTGTTGATTGCTTTGGTGCTATTACATCGTGGCACAGGCGGCGGTCTTTCGGACTTATTTGGTGGCGGTTTTAGCTCTTCTCTCGGCGGATCATCTTTAGCCGAGCGCAATCTTGATCGCCTGACTATTGGCATAGGTGCGGTTTGGGCCGCCACGATCGTCGCCCTCGGTTTGATAGTGGCTGCGTGAAGATCGAGATTTCTTAAGTGGCAGGTGGCGGTAGTGCGATTAGGGGTAGTCGTGTTGGCGCGGGCCCCATGGGTGAGGCAGACCGCGGTGAAGCCGCACCACGCACGCGCGTCTCTTACTGGTGCAAGCATGGGCACGAATCAAAGCCGTCGTTCGCGGTTGACGCCGAAGTTCCAGCCGAATGGGATTGTGTTCGTTGTGGCTACCCGGCGGGCTTAGACAAAGACTCACCGCCTGAACCGCCCATCGTCGTTCCGTACAAGACTCACTTGGCTTACGTGAAAGAACGTCGAACCGACAAAGAAGCTAAAGCGATCCTGGACGAGGCATTAGTGGCACGCAAAGAAGAAAGAAAGCGCAGGCGCCGCCGCCGCTAGCTAGCCTCGTGGCTTAATTGAATTGAGCGCTTGGTTTGGGCAACGATGTTCTCTGGCGTTAAGCCGAACTTCTCGAAGATTTTTGCCGGTGAACCTGATGCCCCGTATTCGTTGATGCCAATTGGGATTCCAAATGACCCTAGGTACTTGTACCAACCTTGGGTAGAGCCAGCCTCGACTGAAACTCGAGCTCTCACACGCTCAGGCAAGCAAGATTGCTGGTAGCTCAAGTCTTGCTCGTCAAACCATTCCAAGCAAGGAAAAGAAACAACTTGTGTCTTGATGCCCTCGGCACTTAACCTCGTGTGCGCCTCAATCGCAAGGTGCACCTCAGAACCAGTAGCCATCAAGACCGCGTCCAAATCTTCTGGGAGGGCCTTACCTGCGATCACGTAGCCACCTTTGGTTGCCAGAGTCGCCGGTGAGTCATTGCCCCGCTTAATGACGGGGACGTTTTGCCTCGTTAAGGCGATGCCACTTGGTTTTGCGCGCACGATGATGTTCTGCCAACAAACGGCAGTTTCGGTTGCGTCCGCAGGTCTAATCACTTCGAAGTTTGGAATCGCTCGAAGGCTCCAGAGCTGTTCGACGGGTTGATGTGTTGGGCCGTCTTCGCCTAGACCGATTGAGTCGTGCGACCACACGAAAGTTGATCGCACGCCCATAATTGCAGAGAGCCTGACGGCAGGCCTTTGGTAATCACTAAAGATCAAGAAGGTTCCCCCGAAGGGCTTAGCTAACCCACCCAGTGCAGCACCATTGAGTGCTGCTGCCATGGCGTGTTCTCTGACACCAAAATGTACGTATCGCCCACTTGGGCCCGCCGTTTTGGTGTCGGGGGAGGCTGCAGCCAAAAGCGCGCCTTTGATTTCGGTCTGGTTGCTTTCGGTCAAGTCAGCTGACCCGCCCCAGAGTTCGGGCAATTTTGATGCCAACACCTGAAGAGCCTCACCACTTGCTTTTCTCGTTGACATGCTCTCAACACCGGCAAAGTCAGGCCACCCTTGAAAGAAATCATCAGGCAGTCGGTTTGCCTGCAGCCGATCTAGAAGCTGAGCTTGCTTTGGGTTTGTGCCTTTCCATTGGTCAAAACGAGTTTGCCAATCCGCCACGTACTTATCGCCTCGTAGAACGGCCTGCCGGGTGTATTCGAGCACCTCAGTGGGCACGTCGAAGCTTGACTGCTTATCTAGACCCATTAGGGCCTTCGTCTCGGCCACTTCATTGCTACCCAGCGGGGCACCGTGAGCAGCTGCTGTGTTTTGCGCATTGGGGGCTGGGTAAGCGATGGTGGTCTGAACTCTGATGAAGACCGGTTTCTCGTTGGTTGCGCTTAGGCCAGCTAGCACCTCAAGCAATAACCGCTGGTCTATCTCGCCGGCTGACGTCATGGGCACGTCAAAGGTTTGCCATCCGTAGCTTTGATACCGAGCAATCACGTCTTCACTAAAAGAGCGCTGCGTTGGGCCGTCGATACTGATTCGGTTGTCGTCCCACAAGACAACCAGTGAGCCCAATTTTTGGTGACCAGCAAGACTTGCAGCTTCTGCCGAGACGCCTTCTTGTAAATCACCATCTGAGGCGATGACGAAGATGCGGTGGTCGAACACGCTCTCGCCCGGCGTGCTTTCTGGGTCAAGCAGGTGGCGGATGTAGCGATTGCTCAGCGCCATACCCGTAGCCGTGGCGATGCCTTGCCCCAGAGGGCCAGTCGTCATCTCAACACCGGCGGTATGCCGGTACTCGGGGTGGCCCGGGGTTCGTGAGCCAAACCGTCGAAATGCTTTCAAGTCCTCGAGGCTTAAGTCGTAGCCGTTTAGAAATAGCTGGGCGTAAAGAAGCATCGACGCGTGCCCGCACGAGAGCACCAAGCGGTCTCTGCCTAACCATTCGGGGTCGTTTGGACTATGACGCAAGACATACCGGTAAAGAATGTGAGCGACGGGGGCCAAAGCCATTGCCGTGCCGGGGTGCCCCGAGCCTGCTCGCTCGACAGAGTCCATCGCTAGGCCTCGCGCGGCGTTTACCGACTTGTCGTCTAGTCCTGACCACGCCATTGTGCGGCGAGACTATCGCGCAAAAGGCGATAGCGTGAACCTACCTATGACGCCATCACGCACGCAGAATCATCGGGTCAGCCGATTAGGCGCCTATGTCGGTTTGATCAAGCCCCGGATCATTGAACTTCTTTTAGCGACCACATTGCCTGCATTGTTTTTGGCTTCTGGCGGTTGGCCCAATGTATGGACTGCTCTTGCGACTTTAGTTGGCGGTGCGATGGCCGCTGCCGGTGCGAACGTTTTGAACAACGTCTTCGATCGCGATATCGACTCTGTCATGCCGCGAACTCACGGACGAAGTCTGGTGACAGGGGCAATCAGCCCGATAACTGCTACTGCCCTTGGAATAGTTTTGAGCGTCTTGTCGGTGGCTTGGTTTGCCGTCTTGACCACCCCTCTTGCGTCTTTACTGACGGCACTGGCAATCGTTTCGTACGTAATTGGGTACACCATGATCTTAAAAAGACGTACCTCGCAGAACATCGTTTGGGGTGGGGTAGCCGGGTGCTTTCCGGTGCTAATTGGCTGGGCAGCCGTAACTAATTCACTTACATGGACTGCATGGACTTTGTTCTTCTTGGTGTTCTTCTGGACTCCAGCTCACTATTGGCCGCTCGCTGTGTCTTTACGAGATGACTACGCCGCGGCGAAGGTGCCGATGTTGCCGGTTGTTACCACGCCTGGACCCGTCATAAAGAATGTTGCCGCTTACACCGCCATAACAATCGCGTTTTCTGTGGGCCTTTACTGGGTGGCAGATTTGAGTTTGATCTATTTAGTAAGCGCGGTTGCCCTCGGGGGCTTTTTTGCGTACTCGGTCTATCGCCTAAGCACGGTCGTCAAGTCTGAACCCGACGTTACGTACTTAGGTCTTACAGCACCTGCCATGAGGGTTTTTCAGGTTTCAATTGCGTATCTAGCTGGGCTTTCTCTTGTCATATGCCTGGACGTGGTCGTTTAGCCCTTAGGTAGTCAGCAAGATTTTGGGGTGCGCTCTGGTGAATGTGAACATCAAGGCACCCCAAAGTAGTACCGCCAACGTGACGTGAACACCTACCAGAGCCCAAGGTAAATCTGTAAACCACTGCGTGTAGCCCACAATGCCTTGAACTACCGCAATGACAAGAACGATTGTCAGGCCCTTGGCAAGAGGGTTCGGTTTCTTATCTATCAGGTACCGACTTGCGGCCAAGGTGGCAATCAATAGCCCGAGAAACAAGAACACGCTGTCCGCGTGTAGCCATGCCGTTGTTCTCACATCAAATGGATATCGGGCAGACGTCTCATCGCCTGCGTGAGGGCCAGAGCCCGTGACAACGGTGCCAGTTATCACAACCACCAGGCCAACGAGGGTGGTGGCGTTAACACCCCACAGAACTAGTCGAGGCGGTTGTACTCCGACAACAAAGAATCTTGCATAGAGAATTACGGTTACGGCGACCAGCGCAATTGAAACTAAGAAATGCGCGTTCACGGTAATTGGGTTAAGCCCCGTTAACACAGTCACGCCACCAAGCAGGGCTTGTAGCAATGTTCCGACTACGGGGATGAGTGCCAGAGATAGTGACGTTGCCCGACCTGCTCGAGATCGGCGGTGGTAGCGCCATACAGCAATCAAGCTAAGAAGAGCGATGATTCCCACTAAACCTGTCAGGGTTCGATTACCGAACTCGATGAACTTATGAAAACCCTCGACTTGGTCTGGTTGGGGAATGATCGAACCGGGCGCACACTCAGGCCACGTTGGGCAGCCAAGCCCCGACCCTGTTAGGCGAACGAGAGCTCCCGTCACGATGATGCCGCCTTGCGCGACGATGTTCGCGATCAAAATCCCGCGGAACCAACGAGATCGGGTTGCTGGGGGGTCTGATTTAGATAACATTGGTGTTGTGGAAATCAAATCACAAGCGGCGGCGAAAAGCGCTCCGAAAACTGGTATGGAGCGCGTTGCTCGATCACTTTTACTTGACGGCCCGGCCTCGGCCAGGCGTTTGGCGAAACGTTTGGGTGTGACGCCGGCTGCAGTGCGGCGGCATCTAGATGCATTGGTTGGTGCCGGCTGGGTAAATCACGGTGCAAAGCCCGCTTATGGCCCGAGCGAGACGACCGGGCGAGGCCGGCCGGCACGGGTTTATTCGTTGACCGCAAACGGGCGTCGACAGTTTGCCCATGGTTATGACCATATTGCGCTTGAAGCCATGAATTTGCTGGGGGAAATGGCTGGCAGCAGCGCCATCGAGCGTTTTGCTAAAGAACGGGCAGCGGGGTTGGCTGTGCAGATAACTTCGGCCGCCGCTTATCAGCGTGCCAACTCACTAAAGAAGAAAGCGCGAGTTGTGACAGATGTACTTAACGCAGAGGGTTACGCCGCCACTTTGGCACCCGCACGAGGCCCGGTCGGTGGAATGCAGCTTTGTCAGCACAATTGCCCTATCGAAGCGGTAGCCACTAAGTATCAACAGATTTGCGAGCATGAAACTCGAGCACTAGGTGAGGCTTTAGGCGTTCACGTAACGAGAATAGCAACGATTGCGGCCGGTGACGGGGTATGCACAACGATGATCCCCGATTTAGTGCCTGCTCAGCGAGGTTCCCAACCCACAAAAACCAAAACTAAGGAGAAGATCTAGTGACGACGTTAGATCACCCGGACATTCAAGTACTAGATCGATACAAGTACGGCTGGCACGACAGCGACGACGCAGGCGCTCTTGCTAAGCGAGGCCTCAACGAAGAAGTGGTAAGAGACATTTCGGGTCGCAAAAGCGAGCCAGAGTGGATGCTAAACCTTCGGCTCAAGGGTCTTTCACTATTTGAAAAAAAGCCGATGCCCGACTGGGGTGGGGAACTTCGTAACATCGATTTCGACTCCATCAAGTATTTCGTTCGGTCGACCGAAAAACAGGCAACGAGTTGGGAGGAGCTGCCAGAAGACATCAGAAATACCTATGACAAATTGGGTATTCCTGAGGCCGAGAAGCAACGGTTGGTTGCTGGCGTCGCTGCTCAGTACGAGAGCGAAGTCGTTTACCACAAGATCCGCGAAGACCTCGAAGAACAGGGCGTAATTTTCTTAGACACTGACACCGGCCTAAAAGAGCACCCGGAGATCTTTCAAGAGTATTTCGGCACAGTGATTCCGCCGGGGGACAACAAGTTTGCTGCTTTGAATACGGCCGTTTGGTCAGGCGGCTCATTTGTGTACGTGCCCAAGGGTGTCAAGGTTGAGGTTCCGCTGCAGGCGTACTTTCGAATCAACACCGAGAACATGGGGCAGTTCGAAAGAACCTTGATAATCGTGGACGAAGACGCCTATGTTCACTACGTCGAAGGCTGCACTGCGCCTATCTATTCGACTGATTCTTTACACAGCGCCGTTGTCGAGATCATCGTCAAGCGCGGCGGCAGGTGTCGATACACCACGATTCAGAACTGGTCGACCAACGTCTATAACTTGGTAACCAAGCGAGCAATCGCCCACGAGAACGCCACTATGGAGTGGATCGACGGCAACATCGGATCGAAGTTGACGATGAAGTACCCCTCTGTCTGGTTAATGGGCCCAAAGGCCAAGGGCGAAACTCTGTCGGTCGCCTTTGCCGGTGCTGGGCAACACCAAGACGCAGGCGCAAAGATGATTCATGCCGCTCCGGACACATCAAGCAGCATCGTTAGCAAGTCAGTGGCACGAAATGGTGGCCGAGTTTCTTATAGAGGCCTCATTCAAATCGATGAAGCCGCCAAGGGGTCAAAGAGCACCGTCAAGTGTGACGCCCTGTTGGTCGACACCATTTCTAGGTCTGATACCTACCCGTACGTAGACGTTAGAAACGATGACGTCGAAATGGGGCACGAGGCGACCGTCTCGAAAGTCAGTGACGATCAGCTGTTTTATCTAATGCAACGAGGGCTTGAAGAAGACGAAGCCATGGCGATGATCGTGCGCGGCTTTGTCGAGCCAATCGCTCGAGAACTGCCGATGGAATACGCCCTTGAGCTAAATCGCCTAATCGAGCTCCAGATGGAGGGTTCAGTCGGTTGACGACACTGGCTGAACGCCCGGCTCGGGAATTTCCTGTCCCGACGGGCAGAGAAGAAGCATGGCGCTTTACCCCCCTTAAGCGCCTTGTTGGGGTTATTGGTGACGACACCCCGGGTGGTGTTCTGGACGTAAAACTTATCGGTGACGACTTGCCAGGGATCGACCTAAAAGAGACGACAACCATTGCTAACGACATCTATCAACCCATTGATAGGGCATCGCAGCAAGTTTGGCGTGCAAGATCAAAAACTTTTGAATTAGGCGTCGCGGACGACGTGGTAGTAGCCGAACCAGTGTCTTTGAATGTCGGCTCCGTTGGGGGCCTTGCTTTTGGTCACCTACGAATCAATGTCGCAGCCCACGCCCGGCTGACGTTGGTTATGAACTTTGATGCCACTGCCGAAGGCGGCTTGAACATCCAACTCAACATGGCGCAAGGCTCGAATCTGACTTTGGTGCAAGTGCATGACCAAGCTCGTGAAAACGTGTGGGTGTCCGATCAGGAATTGTCATTGGGTCGTGACGCAAATCTTCTATCGCTCGTAGTTGTTTTGGGCGGGGACTTGATCCGCTTGACCCCCAGCGTTCGCTTCGTTGATGAGGGCGCTAGAGCCGAGATGCTGGGCCTTTATCTGACAGGTGCAGGCCAGCACCACGAGAACCGAGTTCTGATCGATCACGCGACGCCTCGTTGCGTTAGTGACGTTCTCTACAACGGGGCCCTTTATGGCTCGAACGCTAGGTCGGTCTGGGTGGGTGATGTGGTCGTTCGCGCCAGTGCTGAAGGCATAGACACTTACGAAAAGAACCAAAACCTCTTGCTTGTCGACGACGCACGAGCCGACTCCATCCCGAATCTAGAGCTAGAGACTGGCGAAGTCGTGCGCGCGGGCCATGCCAGCACGACCGGCAAGCTCGACGAAGAGCAAATCTTTTATTTGATGGCTCGAGGTGTCACCGAATTAGAAGCTCGTGCATTGATAGTTCGGGGCCTGTTCGCCTCTGTTTTGCAAAGAATTGACGATGAGTCAGTCGCCTCACTTGTGATGGGGCGACTTGATGACGCGTTCGCTAGTGCGGGCTCTTCATCGGCACTTCTGCGCGGGGGTGCAAATGGCTGAGTGGGTAGATGTTTGCGCCGCCACCGATTTGAGCGAGGGGTCACTAAAGCAAGTTGACGCTGCCGGTGAATCCGTTTGCTTGGCTCGCCACAATGGCGTTGTTTACGCATTCGCAGACATGTGCACCCACGCCAATGCCTCGTTAGCCGAGGGCACAATCGAGGGCGATTGCGTGGAATGTTGGCTGCACGGGGCGCAATTCAACTTACAAACTGGCGCTGTGGAGTCACCGCCGGCGACGGTCACCCTTGAGGTTTATGAAACAAAAGAAGAAGGGGAGGGTATGTCAACACGTATCTTGGTGAAGATATGAACGAATTGGTAATCGAAGACCTGCACGCTCAAGTAGAGACAGAAAAGGGCGTGACCCCGATTCTTAAAGGTGTCGACTTGGTGGTGAAGTCAGGTGAGACTCACGCCGTCATGGGCCCTAATGGGTCGGGTAAATCAACCCTTGCTTACGCGATCGCAGGTCACCCTAGGTACGTTGTAACTAAAGGGTCGGTTCGCTTGAACGGTCAAGACGTCTTGGAAATGAGCGTCGACGAGCGAGCAAGAGCCGGGCTGTTCTTGGCAATGCAG
>Ga0194123_10006169_pt1 | contig 12506 bp, 10 predicted proteins | sample TA2MahsurfametaG_5_FD_155479 | JGI IMG/M metagenome (GOLD analysis project Ga0194123, IMG submission 155479) | Freshwater microbial communities from Lake Tanganyika, Tanzania - TA2015023 Mahale A surface | ecosystem: Environmental > Aquatic > Freshwater > Lake | place: Tanzania: Lake Tanganyika... | reverse complement strand
AATTATAACTGAACCCGAATTAATTTTGGCGGATGAACCAACAGGAAACCTAGATAAAACTAATAGTTTAGAAATTTTCAATTTGTTAAAGTCTTTAAAGTCAAAAAATAGATTAATTTTATTTGCAACTCATAATAGAGAGTTATCAAGTATGACAGATATTCAGCTAGAGATTAGCAATTCTAGTGTTAAAAGAATTGAATGAATTTAAGAGATGTATTTTTTAATCACATAAAAATACATACTCAGTACTCAATATGTGAGGGTGCTGTTAAAATTGCTGATCTTGCGGGTTATTTAAAAAAAAATCCTGTTAATGCTATTGGCATATCAGACTCCTTAAATTTAAGTGGTGCATTGGAATTTTCAGAGCTAGTATCAAAGGCTGGTGCTCATCCAATAATTGGAACACAAATAAATTTAAACTTTCAAGAAATTATAGGAAAAATATCTTTAATAGCCAAATCTGAGACTGGATATAAAAATTTAATAAATCTATCTTCTAATTCCTATTTAAAAGTAAATAAAGACCAAGTTCCTCAGATTAATTTAATGGAACTTTTAAGCAATGCAAAAGACTTAATTATTCTTTTTGGTGGAAAAAATACTTTAGCTTCAGAATTAATCTTAAATAATCAAGAAAAGCTTTTGTCTAATTTAATTACAGAACTTAAAAATAATTTTAAGGATAATTTGTATTTTGAAATACAACGTCATGGAGAAATCGGAGAAAAAACTATAGAAAATTTTTTGATAGAAAAAAGCAGTATAAATAAGATACCTCTAATTGCAACTCATGAAGTATTTTATTTATCAAAAGAAACATATGAAGCTCATGATGCATATATTTGTGTTGGACAAAGAACTTACGTTGATGAAAAAAGTAGGCTTACCTATTCAGAGGAACATTATTTTAAATCTAATCATGAAATGGTTGAAATTTTTAAGGATTTACCTGATGCATTAGAAAATAATCATTATTTTAAATATTTTTGCACTTATAGACCTCTTATAAGCAAACCTCTTCTTCCTTCATACTCAATTAATTCAGAAACTAAAGAGTCATTAGATGAGTATTTATTTCATCTAGCAAAAAGCGGATTAAGCTTAAAGCTAGATGATAAAATTTTAAAAAATATTACAGACGAAAAATTAAAACAGGAGTTGAATTTAAAATATCAAAGTAGGCTTGAGTATGAGCTCAAAATGATATCGAAAATGAAATTTGCAGGCTATTTTTTAATTGTAGCGGATTATATAGCATGGGCAAAAAATAATAATATTCCTGTAGGCCCAGGAAGAGGAAGCGGCGCTGGTTCATTAGTTGCTTATGCATTGAGTATAACAGAATTAGATCCTATTAAATTTGGATTAATTTTTGAAAGATTTTTAAATCCAGATCGTATTTCTATTCCAGATTTTGATGTGGATTTTTGTCAGGAAGACAGAGATCAAGTGATTAACTATGTAAAAGAAAAATATAAAGGTAAAGTTGCCCAGATAATTACTTTTGGAAAATTACAAGCTAGAATGGCTTTGCGTGACATTGGCAGAGTTATTGGTCTTCCATATTCCGTTGTAGATGGATTGTCAAAAATGATACCGTTTGACCCAGCGAGACCTCTTTCTCTGCAAGAAGCAATTTCAATTGAGCCAAGAATTCAAGAAGCTCAAAAGCAAGACCCAAAAATTAAAAAACTTTGTGATCTTTCTTTAAAGCTAGAAGGTTTATATAGAAATATAGCTACTCATGCTGCAGGTATTATTATTGCAGATAAAAACATAAATGAAATAATTCCTTTATATAAAGATTTTGAGTCCGAACTAGATATTCCAGTTACTCAGTTCGATATGCATTGGTCTGAAGCCGCAGGTCTTGTGAAATTTGATTTTCTTGGCCTTAAAACTTTAACAATTATTAAAAAAACACTTTACGAGTTGAATAAAAACGGAATTAAACTGGATATAAGCTCTATTCCTTTGGACGACAAAAAAACATTTGATCTATTATCTACTGGTGAAACTACAGGAATATTCCAGTTAGAAAGCTCTGGCATGCAAGAGGTTTTAAGACAAATGAAACCAGATAAATTTGAAGACATTATAGCTTTAGTTGCACTCTATAGACCTGGTCCTATGCAAAACATTTCAAAATATAATAACTGTAAAAATGGAATAGAGCAGCCAAACTATATTCATCCAAAACTTGAACACATACTAAAAGAAACTTATGGGGTTATAATTTATCAAGAACAAGTAATGCAAATTGCACAAGTGCTATCTAGTTTTTCAGCGTCAAAAGCAGATATTTTAAGAAAAGCAATGGGTAAAAAAAAATCTGCAGAGATGGAAAGACAGAAAAAAGATTTTATTGAAGGAGCTGTTACAAACGGGATACCAAAAGAACAGGCAATATTTATTTTTCAACTTGTTGAAAAATTTGCTCAATATGGTTTTAATAAAAGCCATGCTGCAGCCTACGGATTGGTTGCATATCAAACTGCATATTTAAAAACCCATTACCCATTATTTTTTTTTTCTGCATCTATGAATATGGAACTAAGCAATACAGATAAACTAAATGAGTTTTATGAAGAACTTAAAAGATTAGACATAAAAGTAGTACCCCCTTCTATTAATGATAGCTTTGCTGGTTTTGAAGTTATAGAAAATAAGATTTATTATGCCTTATCTGCGATTAAAGCTGTAGGCTATGACTCAATAAACGAAATAGTAAAAACAAGAGATAAATTAGGAAGATTTCAAAATTTAGAAGATTTCGTTATTAAAATTCAATCAAAATATATTAATAAACTTCAATTAGAGGGATTAATTAAATCTGGTGCTTTTGATTGTTTTAATAAAAATAGAAAACTACTTTATGATAATGTACCAGAAATTATTAAAATATCAAAAAATTTTGAAGATAATAATTTTGAACAAAATAACCTTTTTGGTGAAAGTCAGAAAGTTTTTTTAGATTTCTTAAGAATAGATAATTATTCAATCTGGGAAAATAACGAAAAAATGAAAAATGAGTTTGACTCAATTGGTTTTTTTATGAGCAAACATCCTCTAACTGATTATGAATGTATTTTAAAATCTTACAATGCAGTTCTCTACAGTAAAATAAATGAATTAGATAACGGAAAAGAAATTATCATTGGTGGCACTTTAATGTTATTACAAGAAAAAAAAACTTCAAAAGGCCAACCTTTCGCTATTTTAAAGCTAAGTGATTTAAGCAGAATGTATGAAATTTTTGTTTTTTCAGAATTACTCTTAGCAAGTAGAGAAAAATTAATACCAGGAAACTCTTTTTTAATTAATGTTGTTAAAGAGAAGTTAACAAATGGTGCACAAAGGTTAACTGTTAGAAAAATAACTGATTTAAATGCTTTAAAAGAGGCAAAAATTAATTCAATAGAGTTTTTTTTAAATAGTTTAAAAGAAATAGAGATTGTTCATTCAATTTTAAAAAAAAATGGAAAAACTAAAGTAGTGTTTAAATTAAAGGCTAATCAAAAATTATTAAATTTAGATGTTAAGGACTACAAGTTTGTAGATATGAATTTAATTAATAAGTTTAAGGAAATTAATTTGAATTATAAGATTAATTAGCTTGTTTTTTAAAAAAAAGTAATTATAAGACCTTAAAAATTCGCACATAGAATAAAGCAGCAATGCTCCCGGTCCTTAATTAATAAGGCAGTTTCTGTGGTGGATGTAACCGGAAAAAATGAATGGAAATACCCTCTGCGTCAATAAAAGAGCTTTTAGAAGCTGGCGTTCATTTAGGCCATAAAACATTTCGATGGAATCCGAAAATGAAAAAATTCATTTTTGGAGAGAAAAATTCAATTCATATTATTGATCTCATGCAAACTGTTAAGCTTCTAAACGAAGCTTTGTTGCAAATGCATAAATGTATAGCAAACGGTGGAAAAATTTTATTTGTATCAACAAAAAAACAAGCAAGTGAATTAATTTTGCAAGTTGCAAAAGAAACTAATCAGTTTTTTGTAAACTATAGATGGCCTGGTGGAATGCTTACAAACTGGAAGACTATAAGTAACTCAATTAAAAGGCTTAAAAAACTCACCGAGGAATTAAATAAAGAAAATAAAGGTTACACTAAAAAAGAACTTATCAAGATGGGACTGGAAAAAGATAAGCTTAATAGATCCTTAGGCGGGATTGCAGACATGAAGGGATTACCAAACTTATTGTTTGTAATTGATACAAACATTGAGTCAATTGCAATACAGGAAGCAAAAAAACTAAAAATTCCTATAATTGCAGTAGTTGATAGTAACTCAAATCCTGAAGATATTGATTATCCAATACCTGGAAACGATGATGCAAGAAGATCAATAAATCTTTACTGCGACTTAGCGAAAAAAACTATTTTAGATGCACAAAAAAATATTTCCGTAAGTATTTCCGATTTTCAAGCCCAAATAAAAAAAGAAAAAGACAGTAGAGAAAATAAAAAAGACAAAAAATAAATGTCTGATGATAGTTTAGGCAAAGTTAAGGAACTTCGCGATAGAACAGGTGCCGGTATCCAAGATTGTAAAATTGCTCTCTCTGAAAATGGATATGACATTGAAAAGTCTATAGAATATTTAAGAAAAAAAGGAATTTCAAAAGCTGCAAAAAAAAACTCAAGAGATGCCGCAGAAGGTTTAATATGTATTTCAGATAATGATAAATTAGCGTGTATTATAGAAATTAATTCTGAGACAGATTTTGTTGCTAAAAATGATAAATTTTTAGAATTTTGTAATGAAACTTTAAAAGTGGCATTAAAAAAAGTATTTACTTTAAATGAATTATTAAATGAAAAAAACAGCAACATTCTAATCAAAGATCAGCTTATAGAACTTATTTCACAAATAGGAGAAAATATTAAAATTAGAAGAATAGAATATTTAAATAAAGTTAATTTTTTAGTTGAAAAATATATTCATAATCCAGTTTCATCAAATTTAGGAAAAATTGGTGTTTTAGTTTCTTCGAACTCAAAAAAAAAAGATACAAAAGCATTCGATTTTACTAAAAAGATTGGAATGCATATAGCAGCAATGGCACCACTTGCTTTGTCGGAACTTGATTTAGATAAAGAATTCTTGATTAAAGAAAAAGAGATTTTAACTGAAGAACTTAAAAATGAAGGAAAAGAGGTTAATATGATAAATAAAATTATGATTGGAAAACTAAAAAAGGTAGTCGATGATAATACTTTGTTAGGTCAAAAATGGATTTATGATAATCAAAAAAGCGTTTTACAAGCTTTAAAAGAATATGAAAAAGAAACTGGAGATAATTTTTCTTTACAAAGTTTTTTAAGGTTTAAGGTTGGTGAGGGCGTTGATCTAAAAAAAAAAACATTTGATGAAGAAGTTAAATCATTATTAGGCACTGATTAAATGAACGATCCAAAATTAGAACAAAAAATGAATTTGTCATTACAAGCATTTATAAATGAAATTTCGTCAATACGTACTGGCAGGGCAAATCCCAAGATGTTAGATAGTTTGAGAGTGGATGTTTATGGACAAAAAATGCCAATAAGTCAGCTTGCGACAATTTCTATACCAGAGCCACAAATGATAACCGTTCAAGTTTGGGATAAATCAAATGTTAATCTTATTGATCATTCAATTAGAACATCTGACCTTAATCTAAATCCGATGATTGATGGTCAGTTACTAAGAATTGCAATTCCAAAACTTAACGAAGAAAGAAGAAAAGAGTTAATTAAAGTTTTAAAATCAATGTCTGAAAAAGCAAAAATTTCTATTAGAAATATAAGACGTGATGCAATTGAAGATTTGAAAAAAAATCAAAAAAGCCAAGGTTTAAGTGAGGATGATGTAAAAAAGAATACAAATAATATTCAAAAAATAACAGATATTAAAATTTCAGAAATAGAAAAAAAATTGACTGATAAAGAAAATGAAATGTTAAAAATATGAAGCAACCAATCCATGTAGCCATCATAATGGATGGTAATGGTAGATATGGTATTAAAAAATTTAATAATAGAAACAAAGGTCACTACAAAGGTTTAATAAATACTTTCAAGATAATTAAATATTGTATTAAAATTAAAATTAGTTTTTTAACTCTTTATACATTTTCAAATGAAAATTGGTTACGTCCCAAAAAAGAAATCGACAATATATTTAAATTATTCCGTTATTTTTATATTAAAAAATTTCATCTTCTTAACAAACAGGATGTAATAATAAAATTTATTGGATCTCGTAATGATCTTCCTAAAGATAAAAAAAAAATAATAAAAATAAAAAAAAAAAAAACAAAAAAAAATAATGGAATGCTAATTTGTTTTGCCCTTAACTACGGTTCAAGACAAGAAATTATTAGAGCAATGAATAAAAAATATATAATTAAATCAAAAATTGATGAAAAATTATTTTCAAACCTATTGTATACTAAAAAAATTCCTGATCCTGATTTACTTATTAGAACAGGAGGTTATCAACGTTTAAGTAATTTTTTATTGTGGCAATTATCGTATTCAGAACTTTTTTTTTTAAAGAAAACTTGGCCAGAGTTTAAAACAAAAGACTTAGATAAAATTCTTGATAAATATCATTATATTAGAAGAAATTTTGGAGGCATTTCTGAATAATTTTCAAAAAAGATTGATAATATCTTTATTTGCTTTTCCTTTAATTTATTTATTAATTTATAAAAAATTTTTTTTTAGTATTATTATTTATATTGTCTTTTTAATATCTTTTTACGAATGGCATAAGATAAATAAAAAAAAAGGTTTCTTATTTATAGTAGGTATTTTTGTTTTACTTTTAGCAGCGTATTCAACAATCACTTTTTATTTTAAAAATAGCCATAATTTCTTTTTTTTGTGGATTTTGTTAATTATTTGGCTAAGTGATATCGGTGGCTATATTTTTGGAAAAATATTTGGTGGAAAAAAGCTAACGAAAGTTAGTCCCAATAAGACTTGGTCAGGAGCTTTTGGTTCGATAGTTTTAAGTCAATTTTCAGGTATAATTTTCTTTTTCAACTCAACAATAGAGATAAATTTGAAACTATTCTTAATTCAATTTTTGCTATCTGTTATTGCACAGGTCGGAGATTTAATAATGTCCTACTGTAAAAGATTAAATAAAGTTAAAGATAGTTCCAAATTACTACCTGGCCATGGTGGTATTTTAGATCGAGTTGATGGTTTGATATGGGTCATGGTTGTAGCCAATATTATATTATAAAATGAAAAAAAAAGTTTGTATTTTAGGCTCGACTGGAGAAATTGGCAAATTGTGTCTTGAAGTTATAAATAAAAAAAAAAATTTGTTTAGGATAATTATTTTAAGCGCAAATAATAATTATAAATTACTAATACAACAAATAAAAAAATTTTATCCTAAATATATTTATTTAACAAATTCAGTTTTAGAAAAAAAAATTTTGTCAATTTGTAAAAAAAAAAAAATTAAAATTATTAAAGACTTAAAGTATTTGAAGTTTAAAATTGATATTACCGTTAATGCCATATCTGGAATTTATGGTCTTAGACCAACCTTGGATATTATTAAAAATACGAAAGAAATAGGAATAGTTAATAAAGAAAGCATTATATGTGGGTGGAATTTAATTAATAAAGAACTAAAAAAATACAATTGTAAATTTTATCCTCTTGACTCTGAGCACTTTGCTCTGATGAAACTATTAAATAATCATAAAAAAGATGAAATTTCTCGCATCTATATACCAGCCTCTGGTGGCCCTTTTTTTAAAAAAAAAATAAATTTAAATAAAGCAAAAGTTTATCAAGTAATAAAACATCCCATTTGGAGTATGGGAAAAAAAAATTCAATTGACTCTGCGAACCTCATTAATAAAGTTTTAGAAATTATAGAAGCTTCATTGATTTTTGATATTTCAATTAAAAAATTTTTTATATTTATTCATCCAGAATCCTTTGTGCATTCAGCTGTTACTTTTAAGAACGAAACAACTATAATGAGTTATTACAAACCCGACATGAGAGTAGTTCTAAGAAATTTTTTTTTTAAAAAAAATTTTCAACTTTATGATAAAAAAAAATATTTTTTAGATAACATAAAAAAAACAGTTTTTAATTTTTATAAACTTGATAACAAATATAATTATTTGAGTAAAATTCTTAGCTTTGCTTATTTATATAAACAAAATGCCTATATTGCGATTAATCTAATTAATGAAATATTAGTGAACAAATTTATTAATAAAAAAATCAAATTTTCCGAAATTGTTAAAAAAATAATTACAAATTTAAATAGAAAAAATATAAAAAAACAAATAAAGTACGAAAAATTGACCAATTTAAGCAATATTTTAAAATTTCATAATTTTATTAAAACAAACTTAAAATGAAGAAAATTTTTTTTTTTTTATTCTTATTTTTTCCATCAATTTCTCTTTCTAAAATTGACCAAATAAAAATTCAGGGAAATATAAGAGTATCAGAGAGTTTAATTACATCATTCGTTGAAAAAAAAGATTTTATTGATGTAAAATATCTAGATGACTTAACAAAAAAACTTTATGCGACTGAACTTTTTTCAGATGTAAAAATTTCTTTTTTAAATAATGTTTTGAGTATAATTGTAAGTGAAAATAGTTCGGTAAATTTATTCTTTATTAAGGGTGTTGAAGGCTCAGATTTAGATGAAATCAATAAGCTTATAATTATTAAGGAGGGGTCTATATTTACACCTTTAAAATTTAGACAAGACATTGAAAACATAAAAAAGTATTTTAAACAAACTGGATATTATTTCACAGCTATTGAACCTGAAGTAATTAAAATTCAAAATAATCAAATTAATTTAATCTTAAATATAGATAAAAAGTATCAATCCAAAGTAAAAAAAATTTATTTTATAGGTAATAAACATTTTAAAAGTAATGATTTAATCGATGTAGTATCTACATCAGAATATGGATGGTGGAAACTTTTCACATTAAATTACTTTAGTGAAGAAAGGTTAGAGAACGACTCGCAGTTATTAAAAAATTTTTATAGATCTAAAGGATTTTATGATGTTGCAATTGAATCTTCATTTGCAATTCAAGAAAATAATGATTTTAATATTTTTTTTTCAATAAATTCTGGAAAAAAATATACTTTCGGTACTTTAAATCTCATAGATGAAAGCAAAGAACTTACCTCTAATAATTTAACTAGTATTAAAGATATCGTAATTAAAGAAACATCTAAAAAAGATTATTCTTATTTAAAAGTATTATTGATAGAAAAAAAAATTAAAGACTTTTTTGATTATAAAAGAATTCCAAATTTAAATGTAATTACAACAGAAAAAAAAGCGGATAACGAAAAAATTGATTTAGTTATTAATATTAACAAATTTGATAATTTTTTTATTAATAAGATTATTGTAAGTGGTAATACCATTACTAAAGAAACAACAATCAGAGACAGACTGAAGTTTTCCGAAGGTGATTTGTATAAATCTAATGAAGTTAATAGATCAGTTGACAATTTAAAAGCAGCACGTTTTTTTTCAAAAATTGATATAGAAACAAAAGAAGACAAGTTAAATATGCTTAAAGATGTTGAGATAAAAGTTAAAGAACAGTCAACAGGTAGTATTTCTGCAGGAGTAGGATATGGAACTCTTGGTGGGATTTTTGAAGGTTCTATAAATGAGTCTAATTTTTTAGGGGAAGGTATTGATTTAAACTTTACAGGAAGATTTTCAACCCAACAAATTTCTGGAAAATTTGATTATTCTACATTAAATTTTTTAAATAGTAATAGAAATGCAAATATTTCATTATTTTCTGAAAAAGATGAATTTAAAAATACTGGCTTTAAAAATAAAAAAATTGGTACAATAAATTCAACTAATTATGAAATTTATGAGGATGTGTTTTTAAGACCAAATTTTGTAATCCAACATGATAGAATTACTGCAGGCGGATCGTCATCCGCGCTGTTAAGATCTAGAGCTGGTGATTTTTTAACCACATCACTGGGCTATGGTATAAATTTAGATAAAAGAAATTCTAAGTTCAAAACAACCGAGGGCTTTTTTACTTATTTCGATCAAAACTTTGCAACTTTTTTAAGTGATATTCCAATTTTGCAAACCGGAGGTGGCATAACCTTATTCAATGAACTATTCAATCCTGAATTTATTGGATCTGCAAAAGTCAGGCTAGATAGCGGAATAGGCATAACTGATAAAAATATTAAGCTTTCTGATAGAATTTTTGCAACATCAAAAGATTTGCGAGGTTTTCAAAGTAGAGGAGTAGGACCCGTAGATAGCGGAGATCATATAGGTGGGAATTATTTAGCTACTCTAAGCTTAAAAAGTACCTTTCCAAATCCTTTGCCAGAAATGTTAAGACCAACTACGTTTTTATTTTTTGATTCTGGAAACGTTTGGGGAGTCGATTACTCTGATAGAGTTAATGACAGTAATAAAATTAGGTCATCTCTTGGGATTGGAATTGATATTGTTTCACCTTTAGGTCCACTTAGTTTTACATTTTCTAATGTAATTTCAAAAGCACCATCCGATAAGGTTCAAAATTTTACCTTTAATATTGGATCAACATTTTAGTTTTTGTGTCTTTTTTTAAAAAGGAAATAAATTTTCTAAATCTAAAAGAAATTTCAGATATATGTGCTATTAACCTTGATAACAAACATAAATATAAAAAAATATTTAATACAAAAAATTTAAATGAAGCAACAGAAAATGATTTAACTTTTTTTTCAGACTCTAAATATATTAATCAAGCAAAAAAAACTAAAGCTAAAGCGTGTATTACAAGTAATAATTTAAGTAAAGTATTACCAAATACAACTATTCCTTTGTTATCAAATATCCCTTTAATTAATTTTTATAAAATTGTTAATAAATTTTATCCAGATGCTGCTCTAGATGATGAAAATATATTTGATAAAAAAAAAAATAAAAATTTTTATGCAGGTAAAAATTGTTTAATTGATTATAGATCAAGAATTGGTGATAAAACAAAAATTGGAAGCAATGTTATTATTAAAAAAAATGTAAGTATTGGAAAAAATTGTATAATTGGTTCAAATGTAATTATAGAAAATGCTCTTATAGGTGACAATGTTTTGATAAAGTCTGGAACCTTAATAGGACAGATTGGTTTTGGTTTTAAATTTATAAATGGAGAAAGATTGCGATTTCCTCATCTTGGAAGGGTCATTATAGAAAACTCAGTTCAAATAGGATCCTATTGTACAATTGATCGTGGTTCCTTAGGGGATACTGTTATTGGAGAATTTTCTTCTTTAGATAATCAGATCCAAATTGCTCATAATGTTAAGATTGGAAATTACTGCATAATTGCAGCCCAATGTGGAATTGCAGGAAGCACAATAGTTGGAAATAATGTTTTAATTGGAGGACAATCTGGAATATCCGGGCATTTAAAAATAGGTAATAATGTTAAGATTGGAGGAAAAAGTGGTGTTACATCTAATCTTGAAGATGGCGCAAGTGTAATGGGTTATCCAGCAGTTAGTATTAGAGAATTTGCTAAAATGAGAAATAGTTATGAAAAAAAAAGAAATTAATTTATCAGAAATAGAAAAACTCATACCTCACAGAAAACCACTTCTTCTTATTGATAGTTTGGTTGATATAGTTCCTTTGATTTCAGCTACCGGAGTAATGAATATTAAAAAAAGTGATTTCTTTTTCCAAGGGCATTTTCCAGATCAAGCGGTAATGCCCGGAGTTATAATAGTTGAAGCTTTTGGTCAAACTGCTGCTGCTCTTACAGCATACAGTGTTGATCCTGAAATTGTAAAAAATAAACTTGTATATTTGATGACTGTAAAGGAGGCGAAGTTTAGAAAACCCGTGTTTCCTCCAAACAAATTAGAATTAAAAGTAAAAGCTGTAAAAGCATTAGGCAAGGTTTGGAAATATGAGGGTACTGCAATGATTAAAAATGATGTTATGGCAGAAGCTGTATGGATGGCAACTATAGTAGAAAAAAATGATTCATAGTTCATCAATTATTCATAAAAAAAAAAATATAAATAAAGGTGTTGATATTGGAGCTTTTTCTGAAATTGGAGAAGATGTTATAATTGAAAAAAATACTAAAATTCATTCACACGTAGTAGTTAAAGGAGATACTTATATTGGCGAAGGTTGTAATATTTTTTCTTTTGCAAGTATCGGAAACATTCCTCAAGATCTAAAATATAAAGGTGAAAAAACGAAACTTATTATTGGAAAAAATAATACCATTAGAGAACATGTAACTATTAATCCTGGAACAGAGGGTGGCGGGGGAATTACAAAAATAGGTAATAATTGTTTGTTTATGGTGTCATCACATGTTGCTCATGATTGTAAAATTGGAAATAACGTTATTGTTGCAAATAATGTTGCTTTAGCAGGTCATGTTATAATTGATGATAATGTAATAATTGGAGGAAACTCAGCAGT
>Ga0194123_10006166_pt1 | contig 12510 bp, 8 predicted proteins | sample TA2MahsurfametaG_5_FD_155479 | JGI IMG/M metagenome (GOLD analysis project Ga0194123, IMG submission 155479) | Freshwater microbial communities from Lake Tanganyika, Tanzania - TA2015023 Mahale A surface | ecosystem: Environmental > Aquatic > Freshwater > Lake | place: Tanzania: Lake Tanganyika... | reverse complement strand
GGCGTTCTGGTGATACTTGTGCTGCTGGCGGATGAGCCGCTTGAGGAGCGCGGCGGACTTGTCGTGCATCCCGACCTTGCTGTGGAGCAGGGCGAGTTCGAGCATGCGGGCGGGCACCGTCTCCGGCGGGTATTCGCCCGACCGCACCGCGCGTTCGATGCGCAGGATCATCTCGCGGTCCTTGCCGGGGTTGACGACGTTGTGGAGCGGGGACTCGATCTTGCCGGCGAACGTCTCGCCGCCTTCGGCGGGCGTCACTCCGAACGTGAAGTGCTGGTTCGCGTCGAGGTCGAACGAAAGCGACAGCGGCATGCCCGCGGGGACGGGTTGGGTCACTCCGGTGAAGACCGGGCGGGCTTCGATCCCGGCGCCGGCCCAGAAAGTGATGCGGATCGGTCCGCCCGGGGCGACGAAGCGGTGGGGGCCGGAAGGACGGAAGTCGGCGGCGAAGGGCAGGGCCTGGCCGCGGGGGACGATCTGATGCAGGCCGCGGTCGGTCTGCAGGCTCAGCGAATCGCTGGAAACCGGCGTGAGCAGGCTGCGGCCGTAGAGGTGGAGCAGCAGCGCATGGTAGGCGGCGCCACGGGCGACGGCCACCTGCATGTCGAGGGCCGAGTCGAAGCGGTGGACCAGGAACTCGCCGAACGATTCCTTGAGGGCCTGGATCACCAGCGGGTTGAGCGAGCTCCCGCCGACCGCGAGCAGGAAGCCGATCTGGGAAGGCCGGAGCTTGGCGCGTTCGAGCGCGTCGGTGATCGGGGCGAACACCGAGCAGCTCAGCGTATACTCGTCTTCGTCGGCCTGGAGGCTCTCGGCGTCGAGGAAAGGCGTCATCAGCTCCGCGAAGCGGAGGCCGTCGAGGGCGGGTGAGGAAAGCTTCAGCTGGGAGCCGTCGGCGAGGCGGAGCGTCTGCACGCCCGGGTAGGTCTTGGCCGTGTCGGCGAGGATTTCGGTAAGATCGGCGCCGTGGGCCTGCCGGTGGCCGAGCAGTTCGCAGAGGCCGACCTTCAGCTGTTCGGCCGTGGCCAGCAGCTGGGGTTCGAGCTGTTCCTTGCGCACCTCGTATTCCCAGTCTTCGGGCGGGATGCGGTTCTGGAGCGCCAGTTCCGGGATGAGCACCTGATGCACGATCGCGCGGTCGATGTCGGCCCCGCCGAGGCGGTGGTACCGGGAGACCGCGCGCGGGCTGACGCTCAGCGTGCCGTCGGGCAGGCGGCGCAGGGTGAAGATCGCCACGTCGCAGGTGCCGCCGCCGAAATCGACGATCATCGTCTCCGTCTCGTCGGCGACGCCGTCGAGGATCGCCGGCCCCTGGCGGGCGAGGAAGTCGAGGAACGCCGCGAGCGGTTCGTCGAGCAGGTCGCCGTGGCCGAGGCGCAGGCCGGCCAGGTCGGCGGCGAGCAGCGTGTCCTCGCGTTGGGAGATCTGGAAGGAAGCCGGCACCGTCACGACCGTACGGGCGACCGGGCCGGGGGTCTGGTCGCGGAGGAAACGCAGGACCTGGCCGGAGACTTCGGCCGGGCTCCGGCTGCCCGCCTTGGCCTGCGGGTAGGTCCGCCCGATGCCCATCTCGTTCTTGGCTTCGGCGAGGTAGGTGACGAAGGGGCGCAGGCCTAGTTCGACCGAGCGGGACAGGCAGCGGCGGGCGCCTTCGCCGATCAGCTGGCGGTCGGCCAGCTGGCTGACGACCGAGGGGACGAGGACGGACGTGAAATCGCCGCTCAAGGTCGGCTGGGCCACCTCAAGGCAGACGGCCGGGGCGATCTCGTCGGGGGATTCCGGCGACCAGCGGATCTCGGCGACCGTCGAATTGGTCGTCCCGAGGTCGATGCCCAGGACCCGGCAGGCCTTGAGGCGTGGGCGGAGCTTGGCCCCCGGGGGACGCAGGTGCGGGAGAGGGTTCATCGAAGCGGCGGTTCTAGGCGGTCCCCGGCGTGAAGGCAATCGAGGAGGAAAACCCTTTATTTTAAGAATAAGCGAAACCACCCTGATGGCCCCGGGGTTGAATCCTCGGAACCCCTCCCATGCCTCGCTTCTTCCGCCTTTTCCTGGCCGTCCTGCTCGCCGCCGGCGTCGGCGTCGAGGCCGCTCCGAAGAAGGCGGCCAAGAAGGCCGACCCCGTGATCAAGGCCGCGCCGGTCGAGACCCGTCCCGTCGCCGCCCTCGCCGACCGGGCCGCCATCTGGCATACCTGGACGGACAAGGAAGGCCGCAAGGTCGACGCCCAGTTCTGCGGCCTCTCGGGAGATTTCATCACCATCCAGACCCGCGACGGACGTACCTACCATTTCAAGACGGACATCCTCGTGCCGGAAGACGTCGTCTTCGCCCGGCAGTGCCTCGACCGCAGCCGTAGCCATCGCTTCAGTCGCGAGATCATCGCCTCCGCCGCCGCGGACATCGACAAGATCGTCGGCGCCGTGCTGACGGCGAACCAGCAGAAGCCGAACGCCCCGGCCTCCGACGAGGAGTTCCTGCGCCGCATCTACCTGGACGCCGCCGGCCGTATCCCGACGGCCAAGGAAGCCGAAGCCTTCCTCGCCAGCGCCGCGCCGGACAAGCGCGCCCAGCTGATCGACGAGCTGGTCTTCTCGCCCGGCTACGCGATGCAGATGTTCAATTGGATGGCGGACCTCCTGCGCGTGAAGGACACCTTCGGCAAAGGCGTCCCCGCCTTCACCTTCGAAGACTGGCTCAAGGCGCGGCTCGCGGCCAACGCCCCCTGGGACAAGCTCGTCTTCGAGATGGTCACCGCCGACGGCCGCCTGTGCGACAACGGCGCGACCGGCTTCATGCTCTTCGACGCCGAGATGCCGCTCGACGGCGTCTCGAACCTCATGACGACCTTCCTCGGCACGAACATGGCGTGCGCCCAGTGCCACGACCACCCGTTGGCCGACTGGACCCAGAAGGACTTCTACCAGATGGCCGCCTTCTTCGGGGCGACCGACGGCAAGGACGAGGGCGTCCTGCGGGAGGTCAACCGCATCGCCAAGGCCGACAACGCGGTCAACAAGGCCGCCGTCCGCAAGATCGCCGAGATGAACGCCTTCCGCCTGGCGGACGACACGAAGCAGTCGCTGACCCTGCCCAAGGACTACAAGTACAAGGACGGCAAGCCCGGTGACCCGGTCGCGCCGGCCCTCATCGCCTGGGCCAAGGCCGACAAATCCCTCCCGGCCTACAACGTCAGCACCAAGGACCCCGCCCGGCTCCGCGACGAGTTCGCCCGCTGGCTGACCAGCCCGCAGAACCCGCGTTTCGCCACCAACATCGCCAACCGCGTCTGGAAGAAAGCCTTCGGCCTCGGCGTCATCGAGCCCGTCCACGACATCGACGACCTCACGCAGGCGAGCAGCCCGGAACTGCTGGCGCACCTCACTTTCGTGATGAAGGCCGCCAAGTTCGACCTCCGTGAGGTCCAGCGCGTCATCTACAATTCCAAGACCTACCAGGCCTCCGCGAGCCCGACGCCGGATCTCGGCAAGGCCAAGTATCTGTTCAACGGCCCGATCGTCCGGCGCCTGACCGCCGAGCAGGCCTGGGACAGTCTCGTCGTGACCGCCGTCGGCACCTATGCCGACAACGTGCTCCTACGACGCGGCGACGATATCAAGGTCATGGCCCTGCCTGCGGGCAAGGTGACCATGGCGGAAGTCCGCAACGCCATCGATCGGACCAAGAAGGCCTTCGCCGGTTCCGGCAAGGCCGGCGGCAAGAAAGGCTCCGGCGGCTCGACCATGGGCTTGGCCAACGGTTACGAAGGCGACAAACCCGTGAGCCGTTACTCGCTCCTCCTGGCCCGCGCCAGCGAACTCCCCCAACCTTCGGCGGAGACCCACTTCCTGCGCCTCTGGGGGCAGGGTGACCGCCTGCTTGCCGACTCCGCGACCAATGACGGCAGCGTCCCGCAGGTGCTCCAGATGATGAACGGCTCGGTCGGCCGCCTGGTCGCGGACACGCGCGCCGAGGCCGTCATGGCGGCGGAAGCGGCCAAGACGCCGGAAGCCCAGGTGCGCTCGCTCTACCTATCCTTCCTCGCCCGCCGGCCGACGCCGACCGAGCTCACCGCCGCCAAGGCTTCGCTCGAGGGCGGTCTCGCCCTGACCGATCTCGCCTGGGTCCTGGCCAACACCCGCGAATTCCTCTTCATCCGATGAACCTGCCCATCTCCGCCGATCTGCTCCGCCATCCTGAGGACCGCCGTCGCTTCCTGGAGAAGTGCGCCAAGGTCGCCTTCGGCCTCAGCGTCCTGCCGGCATTCGCGCGACTGGCTTCGGCCGCCGAGCAGAAGAGCGCGGTCAAAGCGCCGAACGCCGGCCTCGCGGGCTTCGGCAAGGCCAAGCACGTGATCTTCCTCCAGCTCAACGGCGGCATGTCGCACATCGACACCTTCGATCCCAAGGCGGGCCCGGGCAAGGGGCCCGGCGACATCGTCTCCGCGAAGGGCGACATGCAACTGACGTCCTATCTCGCGAATACCGCCAAGGTCAGCGATAAGATCACCGTGATCCGTTCCATGACGGCCAAGGTCGGCGTGCACGCTTCAGCGGCCTACCTCATGCGCACCGGCTTCGAACAGCGCGGCAGCGTCCAGCACCCCACGCTCGGCGCCTGGGCGCAGCACTTCCTCGGTTCCAGCCACAAGACCCTACCGTCCTCCGTGGCCGTCAACCGGTCGTCCAACCATGGTAACGGCTGGTTCCCGGCGGCCTATTCGCCGCTGCCGATCCTCAATCCCGAGGACGGCCTGCTGGACACCAAGAGCCCGGTCAGTGAGGCCGTCGTGGGCAAGCGGGCCGCCTTGCTGGCGCAGCTCGACGCCGGTTTCGGCGGCAAGGCCGCGGACGAGAACGTCAAGGCTTACAACGAATTCTACGAGACCACCTTCCAGCTCATGAAGAGCAAGGATCTCAAGGCCTTCGACCTGTCCGCCGAGCCGGCGGCCATGCGGGCGCGCTATGGCAAGAGCAAGTTCGGACAGGGGTGCCTGCTCGCGCGGCGCCTCGTCGAGAACGGCGTCCGCTTCGTCGAAGTCGCGCACGGCGGCTGGGACATGCACGCCTCCCTGGACGACCGGATGGAGGACGTCGGCGGCGATTTCGACCGCGTCTTCGCCACGCTCATCCAGGACCTCGAAGCCAAGGGGCTGCTCGAATCCACCCTCGTCGTCGTCGCGACCGAGTTCGGCCGCAAGCCGACCTTCGAAGGCGGTGGTCGCGGTCACCATCCGCTGGTGTTCTCCACGGTCCTCGCGGGGGCCGGAGTCCGGCGCGGTTACGTCCACGGAGCCAGCGACGCCAAGGGCTACGCGCCGGCCACGGAGGGCGTCTCGCCGGGCAGCCTGCACGCCACCATCGCCCACGCGGCGGGGCTACCGGTGCAGACCGAGATCATGACGCCCGCCGGCCGGCCGATGGAGATCGGCAACAAGGCCAAGCCGCAGCTCGGCGTCTTCAGCTGAGGCTCAGCCCAGGAGCATCGCCACGTCGCCCGGCCGTTCCAGGTGGACGGCGTGGCCGGCTCCTTCGATCACGCTGTGGCGGGCCTTCGGGAGGTGGACGCCCATCTCGCGGGCGAGACGGGTGAATTTCACATCGTGCTCGCCCGTCACCAGGTCGACCGGGCAGCGCACTTCTTTGAGGCGGGACCAGAGGGAGGGCAGGGTGCCGGTGCCGACGTTATCGAGGCTGAGCGCCAGCCCTTCGGGGTCGTTGCGGTGACGTCGTTCCAGGATCGGCCGGAGTCGTTCCTCCGGCAGGCGGAGCAGCGGCTGGAAGAAGGTCTGGTTATGCCAGTATTTGAAGAACGCGTCGAGGCCGCGGGTGCGGATGAAGTCCGCCAGCGTGGCGTCGGCCAGACGACGCTCTTCGCGTTCCGCCGCGGTGGCCAGTCCGGGGCTGGCGCCGATGAGGATCAGGCGGGCGACACGTTCGGGATGAGCGAGCGCCCAGTGCAGAGCCAACCGTCCGCCGAGGGAGTAGCCGACCAGCGTGATCTGCGTCGTCGTCGCGGCTTCCGTGATCAGGGCGAGGTGGGCTTCGACGGAGTAGTCGCGGAGCTCCCGGAGATGACGACGGGAGCCGTGACCGGGAAGGTCCGGCGCGTGCAGACGGGCGTGAGTCGGAAGCGACGCGCGCAGCGGCTCGAAATCCTCGCTGTCTCCGGTGAATCCATGCAGTGAGACGATGGTATTCATGGAGGATAGGCTATGATGCCGCTCGGCGGAATCGGATATGGATTCTATTTAGCAGAGGGAAGGTTGACCCGAAAGGAAAAACAGGGAACAAACGACATATCTTAGGTTCTAAATACCGATCTCATGCCCGGCATTCGCGTCAAACCCTGGAACCGTGTGGACGTCCCCGTCTACAGTCTCGCGACGACCGCGGGCGGCAAAGGCAACCTGAACATCTGCAGTTACGTGACGCCGATCGCGATGAAGCCCAAACGCTTCATCATCGGCGTGTACAAGGACACCAAGACGCTCGAGAACCTCGAAGCCAATCCGGTCGGGCTCCTGAACTACATGGCCAAGGATCAGGCCAACCACATCAAGCTGCTCGGCAAGAAGTCGGGACATTCGACCGACAAGGTCACGCAGCTCGGCGACCAGATCGAACACGTCGGAGACGGTCTCTATCGGCTCAAGGGCGCCATCGCCACCTTGCGCCTGCGTTTCATGGAACGCATGGATTGCGGAGACCATTGGGCCTGGCTGGCGCATGTGGATGCTTATGAGAACCTGCGCGAAGCGCCGCCTCTCACCATCGAAGAGCTCAAGCGCTTGAAGCTGATCTTGGCCTAATGGCCAAGATAGGGCTAGAGCTAGGGACAGAGCTAGGGCTAGGGACGGGGGCAGCGGAATGCTTCGTTCCGGGTGGCGGGTGGCAGCTCCGGGTGGCAGGTGGCGGGAGGACTGTGTGCAAAGGTGGGATTTGAGAGTATCGAGTATGGAGTATCGAGTATAGGGGAGAGGAAAAGAGACGGGTGTCGGGTTACGGGCGTGGCCATCGGGGGCTGGCAGCCGGCTTCCGGCGGCTGACGGCTGAACAGCTGACTCTCGAAAGGCTGATCGCCGTGGCTGTCACCCGTCACATGGAGTGGAGTAAGAGAGCATCGGGGTAGGGGTGCAAAAGAAGAGGGCTAGGCATCTTTAAGGTCCTAGCCCTGGCTCTGGCCCTGGCCCTGCGGAGCCGTTAGCTCCGCTTACTTCTTCTTCGAGGCCTTCTTCGCCTTCGCTTCCTCGCGGTGCGGGATCAGGTAGGTGCGGCCGCGGATGAGGCGTTCGTAGAGGTCGACCATCGCCACGCCTTCGCGGGGGCGGACTGAGTCGGCCTTCGTGGCGCGGTCCACCTGGCGCTTGAGCATGCGGCAGAGGTCTTCGGCGTTGTATTGGATCATGCCGAGGATGCGTTCTACCGAGTAGCCCGGGATGCTCTCTTCGATGTAGAAGCCGTCGGCCTCGTCGTCCTCGAGGAAGACGTGGGCTTCGTTGACGCGTCCGAAGAGGTTGTGGAGGTCGCCCATGATGTCCTGGTAGGCGCCGACCATGAAGGCGCCGACGTAGTAGGGCTGGCCTTCCTTGAAGGGGTGGAGGGCGAGGGTCTTGCGGACGTCCTCGAGGTCGATGAAGTCGTCGACCTTGCCGTCGGAATCGCAGGTGATGTCGACGAGGGTCGCCTGGACCGTCGGACGCTCGTTGAGGCGGTGGATCGGCGCGATCGGGAAGAGCTGGTCGAGGGCCCAGTGGTCGAGGAGGGATTGGAAGACCGAGAAGTTGCAGACGTACTGTTCGGCCAGCATCGAGTCGAGGCGGGCGAGTTCGTCGGGGATGTCGGAACCGTCCTTCAGGTCCTCGCGGATCTGGCGGCAGATGTCCCAGAACAGGCGGTCCGCCGCGGCGCGTTCCTCGAGGCGGAGGTTGCCGAGGCTGAAGCGGGCGTGGGCCTCCTCGCGCTTCTCCTTGGCGTCATGGTAACGCTCGAGGGGGTCGAACTTGCGTTTGTTCTTCCGGATGGCGTCAAGTTCGCGGACGAGCTGGTGGGCCTTGCCCTTGGGGATCTCGACCTTGCCTTCGTCGCGGGTGATGCGGTCGACGGCCTCGAAGATCAGGATGGAATGGGGGGCGACGAGGGCGCGGCCGGATTCCGAGACGATGTCAGGGACCTCCACCTTGCTCTCCTCGCAGATCTGCTTGACGTTGGCGACGACGTCGCGGGCGTAGACCTCCATGCTGTAGTTCATGGAGGATTCGTAGGCCGAGCGACTGCCGTCGTAGTCGATGCCCAGGCCGCCGCCGACGTCGAGCAGGCCCATCGGGAAGCCCATACGCTTCAGTTCGCAGTAGAAGCGGGTGGCTTCGACCACGGCCTTCTTGATCGTGCCGATGTTCGGGACCTGGGAGCCGATGTGGAAGTGGACGAGGCGGAGGGCGTCCTTCATCTTCGCCTTGGCGAGGCGCTGGGCGACCTCGACGATCTCGGAGGCGGTCAGGCCGAACTTCGCGTTCTCGCCGGTGCTGTCGGCCCACTTGCCTTCGCCGGCGGTGGTGAGCTTGACGCGGAGGCCGATGTGGGGCTGCACGCCCATGCGGCGGGCGATGCGGATGATGGCGTCGATCTCGGAGAGCTGTTCGACGACGATGATGGTCTGCTTGCCGAGGCGGCGGCCCATGAGGGCGAGCTCGATGTACTCCTCGTCCTTGTAGCCGTTGCACACGAGGAGGGCCTTGCGGTTCTCGAGGAGGGCGAGCGCGATGATCAGCTCGGGCTTGGAACCGGCTTCGAGGCCGAAGTCGTATTCCTCGCCGGCGTCGAGGATCTCTTCGACGACCTCGCGGAGCTGGTTGACCTTGATCGGGAAGACGCCGCGGTAACGGCCGTCGTATTCCTCCTCCTTGATGGCGCTGCGGAAAGCCTCGTTGATCTGCGTCACGCGGTGACGGAGCTGGTCCTGCACGCGGATCGTGAGGGGAGGCTTCAGGCCGGAAGCCTCGACCTCCTTGACGATGTCGGTGATGCGGATCTTCCGGTGGTCGCCTTTCGGGTGCACGCAGAGGTGACCTTGCGGGTCCACGGAGAAGTTGTTACCTCCCCATCGTTTGAAGCCGTAGTATTCTTCGGCGTCTTTGGTCGTCCAGGGCTGCGGTTTGCTCACGTCGGTAGGGAGGTGGACTTTTTATCCTGCGGGGGGAAGCGCAAGGGGAAATCTCGGCCCGGCCGGCGCCTTCCGGCTCGCCACGTCGGCGACGACGGCTTGTCTGAAGCCATGTCCGCCGACCCTGTCATCCGAGCGACGATCGCGTTACGGAAGGCCTTGGCCGGTCGTTCCTTCCCCGCGCCGGCGGACTTCGTCTACCAGCCGCTGGACTACGCCTGGGCCGCGCACGAAGCCTACCTGCGCCGGTACGCGGCGTCGGGCCCGAAGAAGGTGCTCTTCCTCGGCATGAACCCCGGGCCCTTCGGGATGGCCCAGACGGGCGTCCCGTTCGGGGAGATCGCCGCCGTCCGGGACTGGATGGGCTTGGGGATGGCGGTCGGGCGGCCGGATAAGGAGCACCCGGGCAAGAAGGTGACCGGTTTCGCCTGCCATCGCTCGGAGGTCAGCGGTCGTCGCCTCTGGGGTCTTTTCCAGGAGCGCTACGGCAAGCCGGAGGCCTTCTTCGCCGATCATCTCGTCCACAATTACTGCCCGCTGCTGTTCCTCGAGAACACGAAGCAGGGCCGGAACGTCATCCCGGAGGAGCTGCCGGCGGAGGTCATGTCGCCGGTGAACAAGGAGTGCGACAAGCTCCTCCGCGTGATCGTCGAGACGCTCGGCGTCAGCACCGTCGTCGGCGTGGGCGGCTATGCCGAGACGCGCGCCCGCGAGGCCCTGGACGGACTGCTGATCAAATACGCCAAGGTCCCGCACCCGAGCCCGGCGAACCCGGTGGCGAACCGGGGCTGGTCGGAAGCCGCGACCAAGGCCTTGGTCGAACAAGGAGTCTGGTCCTGATGGGACTCATCGAGGAGATCCTCGTCCGCCCCAAGCTCCGCCAGAAGCTCTGGGCGTGGTGGTATCCGTTCTTCACGCGGAGGGTCCGCGCCCAAGGCATCGATTTCCTGAACTACGCTTTCGAAGAGCCCGCAGCCGTCCGCCTGGAATTGACGCCTGCGGACGAACCCAATCGCCCCAACATCCAGTTGTACGAGCAGGTCCGCGGCGACATCATGCTGACCGGACGGCGCGTGCTTGAGGTCAGTTGCGGACATGGCGGCGGGGCGTCCTACTTCGCCCGGACCTATCGGCCGACCGAATACGTCGGCCTGGATCTCAACCCCGAGGCCATCCGTCATTGCCAGGCTCGCCATCAGGCCGAAGCCCTGCGATTCCAGGTCGGCGACGCCCAGCGGCTCCCGTTCGCGGACGGCAGCTTCGACGTGGTCCTGAACGTCGAAGCCTCGCATTGCTACCCCGACTTCCCAGGCTTCCTCGATGAGGTCGCCCGTGTGCTCAAGCCGGGCGGAAGGTTCGGTCATGCCGATTTACGTTATCGCAGCGGCGTGGAAGAGTGGGTGACGGCCCTCGTGAAGCATGCGCGCCTGCGCCTGGACGAGATGCGGCTGATCAACCCCGAGGTCGTGCGCGGCATGGAACTCAACACGCCGCGGTACGAAGCCATGGTGAAGCAGGCCTTGCCTCGGTTCCTGCATGGGCTGGCCCTCGACTTCGCGGGCGTCAAAGGTTCGCGCCTGCATCGCGACGCGGTGAGCGGCGAGATGAGCTATCGGTCTTGCAAGCTCACCCGGCTCGCCTGAACTTATTTCGGCTCGAGGATGAGCAGGCGGCCCGGGGTGCTGAGGCCGGCGCCCAAGGTCGTGCCGCGCGTGTATTCGGCGATCAAAAGACGATGGCCCGGCAGCTTGACCAACGAGATCGGTCGGCCGAGGGGTCGGAGGACCGCATGGGTCTCGGCCGTGCCCTTCGAGTGGTCGATTTTCAGTCGCAACACGTCGTAGCCGGACGAAGCGGAGATCAGGTTGCCGAAGCGGGCGACGAGCAGCTGGCCGCCCAGCGGGGCCGGCCAGTCCGCGCCGAGTTCGATGACGGCCGAAGGTGAAGAGTGGGGCGTGAACGTGGCGGTCGGGCCGTCGGCGCCGAGGGCGTCGGGTCCGACGTTGCGGAACGGGCGGGTGATCGTGAGTCCCGTCGGGACATCCGGGCTGTGCGGGTAGGCTTTGCGATCCCAGTCCGAGAATTGGTAAGGGAAGCCGTAGTGTCCGCCGGCTGACAGCACGTTGAGTTCTTCCGGCGCGTCGGCGTCGGGGCCGTTCTCGACGCCGAGCAGACGCCCTGCGTGGTCCCAGGTGAAGTGGTAGGTATTACGCAGGCCGCGGGCGAAGATCTCGACGGTAGGCGCGGCCGCCTCCGGGTCGAGGCGCCACAGGGCGGCCGTGAGGGGCACTTCGCCGCCCTTGTAATAGAGGTCGGACTGCCCGGCCTCATTGCCGTCGGTCCGGGCGCCATTGCTCACGTAGAGGAAGCCGTCCGGTCCCTCTTCGATATGCGACGCTCCGTGGTTATACGGCCCGACGCCGAATGGATAGGAAGTGCGCAGCCAAGGCGTGGGCTTGGCCCAGCCGCCCGTCGAATCGCTGGCCGCGCGGAAGATCGTGACCTCGTTGGTCACGGGATGCTTCTGTTTATTGCATTGGTTCGAGACCACGTAGAGACGGCCACGACGGTCGACGCCGAGGCCGAGGCAGGCCGGGCCGCCGAGGGAGGCGTCGAGATAATCGGCGCCCGCGAAGAGGCGGGTCGGCTCAGCGGCGGTCTGATCCCAGCGCCAGACATCGCCGTTCGCGGCGAGCATCAGGATGTCGCGTTGATTGGGGTGGGCGATGACGCGGGTCGGGTTGAACTTCAAGGGCAGGGCGACCCGTAGTTGCCAGCCTTCGGGGGCGGGCGGCAGCGTCGTCGGGCACATCGATTCGACCAGCTGCTCGAACGTCGGGTAGCGGCTGCCGGCGCGGGCCTCGGCGATTTCTTTCAGGTCCGTCTTCGGCAACGCATTCCCCCAGGCCATGAAGATGAAATTGAAGAGCTCGACCAACTGCGCGTCTTTCAGCGCGATCGCCGGCATCTGTCCCTGGTAGGTCTGGCCGTTGACCGTAAGCGGCCCTTGCAGGCCCTCCATGGGCGCCCGCAGGGCTTCCACGCGGTGGGTGCGGAGGAAATCGGCCCCGGCCAGCGGCGGGAAGACGCCCGGGATCCCCTTGCCCTCAGGGCCGTGGCAGGCCGAGCATTGGATGCGGTAGAGATCGGCCCCGTCGGCCAGAGCCAAGCTCGGGGCGAGGGTGCCCAGGAGGAGGGTGAGGAGGGCCGGCCGCCGCATGGGGTGTATTGAGGCGGGAACTTCGGCCCTGTCGAGCATCTGGCGGGTTGCGGGGAACCTGCGGTCAGGTCGCCTTGCTACCTCCAAACCTAGCGTAAAGCGCCGGCAACAGGAAGAGGTTGAGCAACGTG
>Ga0194123_10006152_pt1 | contig 12525 bp, 8 predicted proteins | sample TA2MahsurfametaG_5_FD_155479 | JGI IMG/M metagenome (GOLD analysis project Ga0194123, IMG submission 155479) | Freshwater microbial communities from Lake Tanganyika, Tanzania - TA2015023 Mahale A surface | ecosystem: Environmental > Aquatic > Freshwater > Lake | place: Tanzania: Lake Tanganyika... | reverse complement strand
GCGAGGCCCTGGGGATCCCGATCACCAACACGCCGGGCATGTTTGGCGGCGAGGTGGCTGATGTGGCGGTGGGCTATGTGATTGCCCTGGCCCGCCACACCGTGGAGATTGATCGGGGCGTGCGTGATGGCAGCTGGCCCAAACCGCGTGGCCTTTCATTGGCCGGCCGCACGGTGGCCGTGGTGGGCTACGGCGATATCGGCCGCAACACGGCCCGCCGGCTGCTGGCGGCCGACATGGCCGTGATCGCCTACGACCCGTTTGTGGATGCCAGCAGCCTGGAAGCGGGCGTGAGCCTGGCGCCCTGGCCCGAGCGGCTGGCAGAGGCGGATTTTGTGGTGGTGAATTGCGCGCTCACAGCCTCGAGCCACCACCTGCTCAACGCCGACGCGTTTGCGGCCATGAAGCCTGGCGTGCGGGTGGTGAATGTGGGCCGGGGGCCGGTGATCGATGAACAGGCGCTGATTGCAGCGCTGGCCAGTGGCCAGGTGCATTCGGCGGCGCTGGATGTGTTTGAGCAGGAGCCGCTGCCGTTGGAATCGCCCCTGCGCAGCCATCCGGCTTGCATCTTTGGCTCGCACAATGCCTCCAACACGGTGGATGGTGTGGAGCGCACCAGCCACAAGGCGATTCAGCTGCTTGCCGGCTTCTTGCAGGAGGCCACGGCATGACCACAGCAACCAGGGCCCGCATTGAGCACCTCGGCCAAACGGGCCTGCGGATCGATCTCGGCGAGCTCACTGTGCTGGTGGATCCCTACTTGAGCCACTCGGTGCAGGAGCTGGATGCACCCGATCTGGTGCGGCAGGTGCCGATCCCTTACCAGCCCGCTGAGCTCACCACGGTGGATTGGGTGTTGATCACCCATGAACACATGGATCACTGCGATCCGCACACCCTGCCAGCCCTGGCCCAGGCCAGCCCCCAGGCTCGGTTCATGGGGCCTCTGGCGGTGCGCAGGCAGCTGGAGCAGTGGGGGATCTCGGCTGAGCGGATCTTGCCGGCGCCGCCAGACGCGCTTGATCTAGGTGGGGGTCTGAGCGTGCGGGCCATTCCAGCCGCCCATCCCAGGATTCGCTTCGACCACGACGGACAGCCACAGGCCGTGGGCTATCTGTTTCGGCACCATGGCCGGAGTCTGTACTTAGCGGGGGATACATCTGTTTGCGATGAACTACTAGAAGCACTGACGGGTGTTGGGCCTATCGATACTGCGCTCTTGCCCGTGAATGAGGATAATTTCTTTCGGAGGCGGCGCGGCATCGTGGGCAACATGACCATCCGCGAGGCGTTTGGATTGGCTGCTGAGGTGGGGATTCGGAGTGTTGTGCCAGTTCACTGGGACATGTTTGCCGTGAATAGTGCCAGCCCAGAGGAAATCAAGGCTGTTTATAAGGCAGAAACCTGGCCTTTTGATCTGATTGAAGCTGGAGACATCAGCTTATGAGCAAGCCAGATGTTTCGATCATCATTCGCACGCTCAATGAAGAGCGCTACTTGCCTGAGCTGCTCAGCAGCATTCAGGAGCAGCAATCAACCTTCTCCCACGAAATTGTGTTGATCGACTCTGGCTCAACCGACAACACCCTGAACATCGCCGAACGATTTGGCTGCCGGATTCTGCACATCAGCCGAGAAGAGTTTTCCTTTGGGCGTAGCTTGAATCGCGCCTGTGAAGCGGCCCACGGGGCCTGTTTTGTGTTGATCAGTGGCCACTGCATTCCCTGCAATCCGCACTGGCTGCAGAATCTTGTGCAACCACTGGCCGAGGGGCTCGTGCAGTATTGCTATGGCCGGCAGGTAGGGGGCCCTCAGACATACTGGAGCGAAGGCCAGATCTTCGCCAAATACTTTCCCGAACAGAGCTCGATTCCACAGCAAGGCTTTTATTGCAACAATGCCAATAGCGCCATCACTGCCGACACCTGGCATCGCTTCAAGTTCAATGAAGAGCTAACAGGCCTGGAGGACATGCATCTTGCGAAGCGCTTGGTTGCTGAGCAGGGGGCAGTGGGCTATGTAGCCGATGCCAGCGTGCGCCATCTCCATCATGAAACCTGGCAGCAGGTGCAGCGGCGTTTTGAGAGGGAAGCTTTGGCCTTGCAGCAGATCTGCCCTGAAGTGATTTTAAGGCGGCGCGACCTGTTGCGCTATTTCAGCCGGGGCGTGATCCGTGACCTGGCGGCGGGACTTCCGACAACATTGGCCTTGAAAACATTTCGACAGATCATTCGCTATCGCTTTCATCAATATCAAGGCAGCTATCGAGGCAACCATCTCCACAAAAAAATGAGCAGTGAGCTGCGTGAAACGTATTTTTACCCAACTTCTTCTATTGGGGAGCCACTAACGAGCAAATCATGATCGAATCCACGAACTCTCAACCGAAGCGAATCGTAGCGCTGTTGCCGATGAAGGCCAACAGCGTGAGGATTAAAGGAAAAAACTTCCGCGACTTTTGCGGTAAGCCCTTGTTCCACTGGATTCTCGACACGTTGCTCGCGGTGGAAGAGATCGATCAGATCATCATCAATACGGACGCTCGCCCCATCCTCGCCGAGAACGGCCTGGTGGACACCGACCTCATCACCATCCGCGACCGCAAGCCCGAAATCTGCGGCGACCATGTATCGATGAACCTGGTGCTGGCGGACGACGTTGCCAATGTGCCAGCCGACCTCTACCTGATGACGCACACCACAAACCCGTTGATGAGTGCCGGCACTATCCGTAAGGCCATTGCAGCTTTTCAGCAAGCGCAGGCTGCGGGCCAGGCCGATTCGCTGTTTACAGTGGACAAGGTGCAGACCCGCTTCTACCGCGCTGATGGCAGTCCGTTAAATCACGATCCGGATCAACTCATCCCTACTCAGGATCTGGAACCCTGGTTTGCTGAGAACTCTAATCTATATCTGTTTACTCCCGAAAGCTTCGCCAAGACAAATGCCCGTATCGGCAAGCAGCCTATGATGCTTGAAAGCTTGTTCTTCGAATCCATCGATATCGACACCCCACATGACTGGGATTTTGCCATTGTGGCAGCACGCTACTGCCAAGAACAAAAAGCCTGAGAATTACGGCTGCCTGACAGTTCTAGCCTGCACCCGCTAATGTCAGCATGTGAGATTTAGTCTAGTCATTCAGTAAACTGAGGTTGACTCCTCGCTTTAGAAACGCATTGCTCTGTTCCATCAAGCCCGCTTAGTAATCAAAATGGAGAGGCGTCAACTTAGCTGTCAGAGGGGGGCCCTTTATTGGACAATTCTTGTCTTTGATCACGGCTTCATTGCCTCGCGGAAGGAATGATCTTTCAAGATCCCCTCCCAATAGATGATGACACAACACCTACTCACACTGCTAGAGGGAATAATCAGCCATGGCTTTTTCGGGCACCATAAAGCAAGGAAACAGACTGCGAGATATTCCTGAGTTCACGAAGTTCAGGGCTAATCTTGTTCCACATGTACATTGCTTCATCGGAATTGCTCGCGAGATCGCAGGTGAAGGTCGGGTCACCAGAATATATATCATCAATAGCCTCTAGCTGAGTGTGATTAACTAGAATATTGGAATACAAATCTAAACGTCTCTTGCTTTGCACAAGCACTTGATCAGACAGATACATGTCAATAGCGTGGATCATGATACCCCCGGGTTTTAGTATCCTTGCGCAATCATCGAAAAAAGCTTCCAAGCTAGAATCACTGACATGCTCGACGACCGAAATTGAGAATAGAATATCAAAATAATCAGGCTTAAGCAGCTCGCTAAACTCTCCAATCATGCAATTTATCCTATTTTTATCAGAATATAGGGTTGCATTCCGAGGGCCATTTCCGACGCCTTCAAATCTGTCAATATTGAAGCATGCATTGCGTTCAGATAGGATGGGAATCAATCTTGATAGTCCACCACCAATTTCTCCAATTACCTTATTCTGCGAGTCCTTGATGCGATCTAGAACAACAACATCTTGGGCAATCTTCAAATCGAAAAAAGCTTGGACCGCCTTATTTGTGGATATTCTTTTAGGCTTCTCATGGCATCAAAAAGGAGTTTCTTGTCAATAAACTTAAGCATAACAATTAAAACTGTTCTCCTAAAATGTACTCACTCCCGTCTGGCTGGGTAGGGAATGTTGTCTGAAACTTCCTAATGTCAACACAGAGATGACCTTGCTGACCAATAAATGCCAGATCTACCTTTTCAGAATAATCTAAGTTTTTTGGGTTAAACATAGGATCTTCAAATCCAAAAGCGTGCATATCCATGCACATTTTTGTGCGGCCATTAATCTCGTCAGGTGAAACTGCTTGGCCGAGCAAGGTAAATCTTGATGGAGAGTTATGCCTTGTAGCGATAATATTAAAGCACGAAAGCCTTGCTAGACCTTCTATTAGCGAAGAAGATGGTAAGAAGTAAGTCGTAACCTGGTTCACATCACATGTTTCTGAGTTTAGCCTTAGAACAGGAGCTGCTTCGTCTTTCACATAAGCAGATTCCATAACGAGGTAGCCGCCGTACCTAATCAGAGGCCTCAATCGGAAGAATATGTCCGAAGGATTTAAAAGATGATACATTACCCCTGTACATACGACTAAATCAAATTTCTCTCGCACTAACGTGGTACCTACAGTCTCAAGCGAAACTCCACATAAGTAATCTATTGAACATCCGTAAATCTTTTCGCTCAACCGCCATTGTGGAGGCTTACCTCCTCCGATATTAGCAACAGTCACAGTAGCCCCCAAAAGTGTTAAGCCGAATGCCAGTAATCCGTGCCCAGGGCCAACTTCCAGGACACGAAGCCCCTGGACATTGATACCACTGAGTACGTCTATTGCGCCGAATAAGGTGTGATTAGGAGGCAAGTCTTTTCTGAAACGGCCACGGGTGCAGTAGTTGCCAAATTTCAAAGAATGGTACCAGCGAAGTTCGCTTAATTGTTGCCTAGTCTTATCATCCAGATTGAACATGAGTGGCCTATTCACTTTAGAAATTCCCCCATTGAGCGTGCAACGTCAACATTGCCAGAGAAGCTGGCGGGCAGTGTTGTAGGCGCCTGTATGCCTGGTGACTCAAGATAACCAAATAGTTCAAAATCATCATGATACTTTCTTGTGATAAGCGAGACTTCTTTTTTGCGGATCATCTCAAGTTTACCTAAGGCATTAGTTGAGTGAGTGAAATGGGAGACAAGAGGTGTTGATTTATTGTATAGGATTTGCGAAAGCTCATCGTAATCCTTATTGATATTCTCGACACAACCAACGTAGTGTATTGGCATCATTCCGCACATCAACCCTACAGACTGAGGTCTCCAGTGGGGGTCATCATCTGCATGGTCGACTTCATTAATAAGCTCAAGAAAGAGAGTAAAATCAATATCCTTCTCCTCACTTATATTGAAAATCTCTCTAAGCCTTTTGCATTCATCCTTGTTGCCAACTATATTGTCTAGATATGCAGATAAGACGCGAGCAAATGGATTTCTGACAAATGTAAATACAAAATCCAAACCGTTCTGGTAAGCTGCCCGCGAGAAGTCAAACATGCCGTTAGTGCGCGAGTGCATTTCTAGACCAATATCTATATTAGTATTACCAAGCTCATTTTCGCAGGATATCAAAGAGCGCTTAATTGTAGTACAACCTGCTTTGGCATTATTTAGGTAAATGCATCGCCTGTATTTAAAAGGGCGAACAGCTGCGATAAAAACTTTCTTGTTAATACCATGGCCTGTCAGTAGGTAGTTACTCATCATGAAGAAGCGGCTTGATTGATTAGTATAGACGTACTGACTTCTGTCGGCCTTGGCTGGCAAATTAAAGTTTGACAGTGCACATCTGGTAAAGGTTCTATTTAAGCACAAGACACGCCGAAAGCAAAGTGCATGACTTGGTGGCCATATCGGTTATATTATACTATAAATACGCAACCTACGTAATTGTGCTCGAGTTCATAAGGAAGGAGCATATTTGGCCGCTGCTTGAGTGCAGTAAGTACTCCTCTCTTATTGAGAACAAGGCCTACAGCCTTAGACTTGCACAGGAGATACTACTGTCTAGCTTTTTGTGTAATCTAGAATCTTCCTTGGTGGCAGAAGTTGCCGATGCTCCATCTATGGTGGCGACATACATCCCACACTCTAATTCAAAATTCACTTTGTCATTGGACAGCCTGCTTAGATATGGGTCTCCGCACCTATCTATTGCGGATTTAGTTACGCCTTCCGATATTGCGCGCGATATGAACAACACTACTTTAATCTCGAGCTCCAAATCTTTTGACTGTATCTTTTCAGTTCAATCTTTCTCCAGCATCCCTAATGATAGGCTTATACTGTACTTTGATTCAATCGCGAACCTGCTTAGACCTGGCGGTCTGGCTATCCATGCGATCGACTTTCATATTTCCGATGTACCTTCAGACCATTGGAAGAATAGACTCTCAATACTTACCGATCTGCTGACCATGAATCCAGATCTTGAGCCTATAGGCTCTGTTTATCAAGGAGAACTGGCATTCTCTTGCGAATATGCAAGCAATCCAGACAATATTCTTTTTGATCTCAAAAAAAAATCTCCAAGTCTTAATGCTCTGAGACAATCAGCGCAATCCGTCTCTATAATCTGGGGAGCAAGAAAGATCTGATCTCTGTTTAGTTTACTAGCCTTCCGAGCCAACTCTTCCTTAGATATCGTGTCAATGTCTGCTTCCAATGCCACAACGCTTTCAGTATCAATTATTACGCCGAGTTTTAATCAGGTGCAGTTCGTATCGAAGATGCTGAGCAGCATCAGTATGCAATCAGTCCAGCCACATGAACATATTATTTACGATGGCGGATCCACAGATGGCACGCTTGATATCCTCAACAACTATGCTAGCACTCATTCTAATGTTATTCTCAAGATACGGAAGGATAAGGGACAGGCAAATGCAATAAATCTCGGCTTTACGCATTCAACTGGAGATATCATCGCATGGCTGAACACTGATGATTGGTACGTATCCAGTGACGTCATATATGAGGCCGTCAAGTCGTTTCAAATGCACCCTAATGTCGACTTGCGCTATTGCAGAGGAGACTTTGTTTCAGAGACTGGCGAGACTTTACGTGAAGCATTTATCAACACCGATAGCAGTGATCTAAAAAATAGGTTTATAAGCTCAGTTGGAATCCTCCAGCCTGCCCTTTTCATGCGCCGAAGTGTCTACACTGATATCGGCCCTTTGGCCGAGGATATGCGTTTTGCTTTTGACTACGAATACTGGGTTCGTGCTGCGTTTGCTGGCAAAAAATTCTTATTTGAGGATAAAAAAATATGTGAGGCGACTCTCCATTCAAAGTCAATCACGATGAGTCAAAGGGATCAATCTATCCTCGAGGCAGGATTAGTTGTCAATAAATATTATGGCTTCACATCTTATCAGTGGATAGATCGCGCCGCTGATGCTGTAGTCAACAAAGTCGACGGGATAATAAAACGCTCCTACATTGAGTCAAAAGAGAAGGCACTAAAGAGAGAACAGTTATTTATGGCAGCTAATTCGCATGTACATTGCCTTGAAAAGGTCTTCTGCAACGCTCATTATCCTGAAACCCAGGCCACCATAAAGTTCGTTAAACAAGTGTCGAATATCGATACCTCGAGAACTCTGGTGACAGCCATTAATAGCAAGTTCTTCGAAGCTGGAACAACCATGATTGCGGGTGTCCACAAGAAGCATGCTAATAATCTTCCTATCTTTATTTTCGATCTCGGCCTTAGCCGGTGGCAGCGAGATTTCCTTCGTCACCTTCAAAACACTTTTATTGTTGACTTTCCTAGGGATGAGTTCAATCTTTCTGACGAATATCTTTCCCCGAGTTCTTATGGCTTCAAAGCCTTCGCAAACTGGTATATCCGACACATCCTTGACGCGGGAGACTGTTCACTCTGGATCGATGCTGGTATCTACCCTTTAAAGAACCTCGCAGAGATCTTTGCTTTGATTAAATCAGAGGGACTCTTCTTTGTTAATCACGATGACAAGAGTATCTGGCCTTTCTATAATATAACCTTTTCCTCAGATGGCCTCATACAGGGGATGTCTGCGACAAATGCCGAGCTTGTAGCACCACATTTACGCGCGGGGATTATGGGTTATCGCATTGGGGGCGCATATGATCATTTAATAGCCGAAGCATTCAAGTATTCGCTTGATCCATGCATCTTGACAGGCGATAAGCATCCAGCCCCCCCTATCTTCTTGAGTCGCACCGTTAATGATAAGAGCCGCCGCGCAGTTTCTGATGCTTCCTTTAGGGATTCTTTGTCATTACCTCAGCTTAGAAAACTGTTTGGATACTTTGGTCATCGTCATGACCAGTCGATATATTCGATTCTGGCTGCTCGCTATGGTGCGCCCCACCATTCTGCTCGTAAATATTGCCTGGCTGACAACGCCTCTTCCGCAATATCAAAAATGAACTGGACAAACGGTGGTATCGCAGGTGATCTACTCAAATGCAATCAAATACCAGAGTTCTATAATAATAGTGGTGCGGCTACTATGCAGCATCGGGGAACGTTTGTTAATTTCTCTGGTGTTTTATTCTCTTCTGTGAATCCTACCCAAAGGGCTCTGATTCTGGGTAATGGACCTTCACTGAAGGGCTTTGACTTTGAACAGCTAAAAGGACTAGATGTATTCGGAATGAATGCCGCCTATCGCTATTGGGATGAGATTAAATGGTATCCCGCATACTACTCTTGCCTTGATCTTGTGGTTGGCCTAAGTCATAAAAAGCAGATATCGCGTCTTATTGAGAAGTCAGATGAATATGGTATCCGGCTCTTTCTACTTAGGGATAATCTAATTGATCAGCTTGGCGAAATACCAAATATCCATAAGGTTATTAGTTTTGATCAAATAAGGGGTGGCTTCCCGCCCTTGACTGCGCCTACTATTTCTACTGGCAGCCATACTGCTGCTTGGGCTGTTGCTCTTGGCTACAAAGAAGTCTTTCTTCTAGGAATTGATTGTGACTATGTCGAGATAGTTGATGGTGCATCTCATGCACAGGGCAATGAGCTCGAGATCGTAGATGAAAAGGCAAACCCCAACTATTTCTTCGATGGATATCAGCGAAAGGGCGACAGATACAACATCCCAAATCCTGGTCGCGATATCCATTTGGAGAGTTGGCGTGAGGTTGCTAGACATATCGCATTAACCCCCTCAGTCGTTCTAAACGCAAATATGTTATCTAAGGTAGATTGCTTCGACTTCTGTACGTTTGAGGACGTCAAGAGTTCTCGACCTATCGAATCCATAAGTCGAGAAAAAGTCTTAACCTCTAGAACTGTTAAGGCCTCGAGTAATGGTGTACGCCCCCTCGTTCTTGTAGCATATGAACGCTCAGACCAGGCTCATCTTGATGAAACATCTGTAATATCTGACATTCTTCTTTCTGTCTACAATAAAAAATCAGGGCTTATGATTGATGTCGGTGCCCACTTTGGCTCCTCACTTGCGCCTTTTCTTGATCATGGCTGGCTCATCTTCGCATTTGAACCGGATAATCTGAATCGAACCAAGTTGCTAGAGCGTCTTGCTAAGCATAAGAACAAGCATTTGGTCTTATTGGATACTCGATGCCTCAGCAACAAATCCCAAAAGGGCGTTCCCTTTTTCAGCTCAGAACAAAGCTCCGGCATCAGTGGCTTATCCGCCTTTCATGAAACGCATGTTGAAGCACAAAAGGTCGACATCACCACACTGACAGAGTTCTTCCAAGAAAAGCCATTGCCAGATGTCGATTTCCTCAAGATCGATACAGAGGGGCATGACCTGTTCGTTTTGCAGGGTTTTCCGTGGGAGCGCGGCACGCCGGCGGTGATCGAATGTGAATTTGAAGATACAAAGACTGTTCCTCTTGGTTATACCTTCCATGATCTCGCGCGCTTTTTGGAAGATAAAGGCTACATAGTCTATGTGAGCGAGTGGCATCCGATTATTCGCTATGGCATCCGGCACGATTGGCGTGAGTTAATGCGCTACCCCTGCGAACTGGCCGATCCGAATGGCTGGGGTAATCTGCTGGCCTTCCGCGATCCCATTGATGAGCAGGCGTTGATTGCAGCGGTGAAAAAAGTGCTGAAAGTCGGTAGTGGTGATACCCGTCAGAAGCCTGTGGAGAAATCAAAAATGCCCGCTTCTCCTAAGAAGGCACTAGCTATTTCAGCATCAGGCGCAGACCTTAGCTTCCGCTTTGAGCCGGGCAGGCACTTCACTTCAATCACCCCCAACCAGTGGCGCTTTACGGATGACCAATCTAGTCAGAAGTTATGGATAGCTACGATGAAGACGGCAGGAAATTTGTCGAGGCGAACCTTTGCTGCTACCCTTCGGATTGAGACTGACAAGGCAATGACGTTAAATGTCAGCCTTGGCCGATATGGCGCGTCAGAGTACGAAGGAGTAACAAGGAGGATTGCTCTTGTCCCAGGTGTCCCCCAGTCTCTGCAGCTCTATAAGTGCTTTAAGCTAAATCATCAGGCGCTCAAATTGCAGCTCGATGTTATTGAGTCCGCACATGCAGATTCAGCAGAGCTAACTATTGATCAATTGGGGCTTGGCGAGGCGCTGGCAAGTATTGATGAGAGGCTCGACCCCAATTTCTTGAACCTACGCACAGCTAATCGCTTGTTCCGGGATGGCGACCTCATCACAGCGCTAGGCATCTATCTAAGGCTTTCTCAGCAGCTGTCGCTTTCTATGTACGCTGATAATGCAGTCAACTCTGCTCGGAAGCTCGGTATGTCATGGGTAACAAGTATTGGCGATCTCGCTTGGTTGCTGTCGTTTAACAGTTAGTCTCTGAATTCGGCGTAGACAGCTACTCCGAGCGGTGCCTTGCAGCTTGCTGGCTGTCACCGAAATCTATCATCTCATTCGCGATGACAGTTAGCTTGTTTTATTGGCCTTGGTTCGACTCTGAAGCCCTAGAGGTTGATCATTAGGGGGGGGCGAAATCGAATAGATATTTCTGGGAAAGGCCTAAGCGGCTGCGCTGCAATGTAATGAGTGCCTCTTGGTCGTAGGTTGTGCCTAATCAGTTTTGCACAAGCTGGGAATCGGAGCATCGAGTTGGTACCTAGGTGAGGATCTTGATTGGCTCTCTGGCTTCATTCTGAAGTAAGGTGATACGGGGCCTGCGCTAGAGAAAACTGTCTTCATATTGTGATGGAAACAGTGCCGAGCTCAGGTTAACTTGTAAATGCCTGAACATAGTCCGCTCAAGTCTGCCTTTGATCTATGCCACAAAATATCGGCGCCGCCGTATACACTGTTCACTATGAGTGCTTGACTAAATCCACCGCTGCTTTTCAAGATCTCTGTGCATCTTATGGAATTATAGTCAAGAAAGCTTGACTCCAGCGCCAGAATGTCTACCTTGTCAAGCATGCCTGTGTCGGCCAGGTCATTTATTACCGCCATTTCCTGGCCCTGAATATCGATCTTAAGGTAATCAATCCTGTCCTCAATCAAGAACAGTAAATCACTCAGCCTGTTTACTTCGACTGTTCGCTCTTTGTGTCCATTCTCTTCGGAGAAGTGGTCTGTTGCTTCTCGGGACAAGCTGCTTGTCTGTGAACTGTCTAATGACTTGAAGAATGTCCCAGTTCCTTGCGCTCCCCCGAGTGCGCATCCATAAAGCACGTAATGGCTTTTTCTTGGCATGTTATATGCAATGTAGCAATGCATGTCGCTGTCTGGTTCCACTAAATAGATCTCGGCTTCATTGGCCTGGTTAGCGGCCATAGCTGAGAAAAGCCCTGCATGCGCTCCACAATCTATGACTACCTTTGCGTCTTCTGGTACAAACATGCTTAATCTTTCTAGTTTTGAGGTGGACTCTCGAATATGGTATTCAGTCGCCTTGTCTTGATTCGTGGCCATGCGAACCCCTTTGTACTCGAAAAAGGCAGAAAGGCTGGGATTGACCTGGCTTGAATCAAGCCCTTGTACTCTTGATTCTTCCAGGCGCAAGGATCTCAGTAACTGCGTAAATTCATCTGAGCATTTGACAATCTCGAGCCTTGACAGCCCTGAATTGCAGGCCTCTTGGAAGTGCGTCGCTTTTGGCGCGTTGCTGCTGTCAAGGGCCTGATTGAATTTAACTAGGAAATTTGTGATATCCCCTAGAAGCTTGACTTCGTGTGCCCATGTTGAAGAGTTGTTGGCACAGGGGTTTTCTGCATATTCTTCTATGAATTCGTGTATCGCAATAAAAGCCCCCTCGATGACACATTCAAGGCCAATGGCTTCGTCCCTTGCGATGTCCGCAATTATTTTGACGGCTATCGTTAGGTCCTGATCTTTTGCGCACAGAATTGCTACACCCTGCATCTGCGCCAGCGTGAGCGCCGACGGACTGATCAATTTAGTGCATGCCTGCCAGCGTTCATAGTCTGGCGAGCCCTGCACCTCGGGCTTGATCGCGCCATACACCAGCTGGTCCCACACCCCCAG
>Ga0194123_10006151_pt1 | contig 12527 bp, 13 predicted proteins | sample TA2MahsurfametaG_5_FD_155479 | JGI IMG/M metagenome (GOLD analysis project Ga0194123, IMG submission 155479) | Freshwater microbial communities from Lake Tanganyika, Tanzania - TA2015023 Mahale A surface | ecosystem: Environmental > Aquatic > Freshwater > Lake | place: Tanzania: Lake Tanganyika... | reverse complement strand
GCGGCATTCCTGGGGGTGCGGCATTCGCTGCTGGTGAACTCCGGCTCCAGCGCCAATCTGGTGGCGATCTCGGCGCTTACCTCTGCCAAGTTGCCGGAGACCCGGCGGATCATTCCTGGCGATGAGGTGATCACGGTGGCGGCGGGGTTCCCCACCACGGTGGCGCCGATCGTGCAGGTGGGTGCGGTACCGGTGTTCATTGATGCCGATCCGATCACCGGCAATGCCCGCTGCGATCAGCTGAAAGCGGCTTACAGAGCAGGCAAGACCAAGGCCGTAATGATGGCCCACGCCTTGGGCAATCCCTTCGATCTTGCGGCCACCCTGGCCTTTTGCCGCAAATACGACTTGTGGTTGGTGGAAGACAATTGCGATGCCCTGGGCTGCAGCTACTCGATGCCGCGTCAGCTGGCTGAAAGCCTGGGGTTCTCGCAGAACAGCCCAGGCCTCGATGGAGGTCCAGATCGGGTGGTCCGCTGGACGGGCACTTGGGGTGATCTGAGTACCCAAAGCTTTTATCCGCCGCATCACCTCACGATGGGGGAGGGGGGTGCAGTAAATATTGTGTCTGACCAGAAGCTGAAGGTGATCGCCGAAAGCTTCCGCGATTGGGGACGCGATTGTTGGTGTCCCAGTGGTATTGACAACACCTGCAATAAGCGCTTCGGCTGGCAGCTGGGTGAATTACCGGAAGGTTATGACCACAAGTACACTTACAGTCATTTGGGCTACAACCTCAAGCCGTTGGATCCCCAAGCGGCGATTGGGCGCGTTCAGCTACGGCGGTTGCCGGAATTCATCGAGGCGCGTAAGCAAAATTGGGAAACCCTGCGTCGTGGCTTGGCAGCACATGAGGATGTTCTGGAATTTGCTTTGCCCACCCATGCCACCGGCTGGAGTCCGGATCATGGTTTCTCCTGGGACAATACAGGCTGCCGCACTGATTGCTCATGGTTTGGGTTCAAGATTTCTATAAAGTCAGCAGCTTCATTTGGCCGTACAGATCTAGCACGACACTTGGATTCTTGTCTGATAGGGAATCGTATGTTTTTTGGAGGCAATCTGCTCCGTCAGCCCGCATTTTTCCAGCTCAAAAAATATAATCCGAAAGCAATTCGAGTTGCCTGTAGTTTGGGGGGCAGCGATGAAATTATGAATGGCTCCATCTTCTTGGGTACATATCCAGGCCTGACGCGATCTATGCTCGACTATGAAATAGGTATTATAAGCAGTTTCTGCCGATAGCGTATCAAGCGTTACCGAGCAAAATCAGCGCACATCCAAGAATATTGCCTAGCGCTGTGTTATTGTTCTTTGAGATAATTCCTATTGCTTCCTATGTGCTCTTACGACTAAAGGCCGCATCAGATCCAGATTCCGTCTTGAAACCTGGCTTAAGGCTTAGCATCTTACCTAATACCTTTTTGATTATTATTTACTGTGACCAGTCATCCATTAAACACGAATCAAACTATGAAGCTAGTACAAGAGAGACTTGACTTCATAGCTTTTATGAAAGATAACCCTTCTAAGCATACTGCGATAATTAAATCCATTCTAGTTGGACAGTTTTCTCTGGTCCCTATTGGCCAGTATTTTTTAGACGACCATGATGAAATTGAGACTCTGGCAAGATGGAGAAATATCGGCGCAAACACATGCTCCTTTAGATTTAAGGTTGATCAAGAGTCAATTAAGTGCTGGCTTCAAGGTGATGTATTCAAGTCTGCTTCAAAAATCTTATTTTTGGTCACAAATGCACAGGGTCGTACTGTTGGCCATATGGGACTAGCGTCTATAGATAGTCCAACCCATAGTCTTGAAATAGATGATTTTGTTGGATGGGAAGATGATTTACCGCTTGATATATTTTCTTATTGTCTAAAAGCTCTTATTGCATGGGCCACGAAGTCAATGTATACAGAGGGCTATATACTACGTGTGCATTCTTCAAACACTAGGGCCATCAGCTTCTACAAAAAGAATGGATTTAGAGAAGTAAAACATACTTTTTTGAAATCCGAGCCGCCGTCGACGCCAGAACTTTCTAGGCTCGTCGAATCTTCTGCTTCAGAAGAAGAACGTGAAACTGAATCAATGCTGGAAATGAGATATGAAGAATGCCGAGAGTTTGAACCCACTTCTCTTATTCTGACTGCTGGGCCCTCAATTTCCCAGTATGAAAGTTATTATGCATATGATGCGGCACTCAATGGATGGAATTCTGAATGGGCGAAGTATCTTGACTTGTTGCAGCATGGTTTTAAAGACTATATTGGAGTTAAGTATGCATTAGCAACATCTAGTTGTACTGGCGCAATGCATATTGCCCTTCTAGCCTTAGGCATTGGCGAGGGTGATGAGGTCATCGTTCCCGACCAGACATGGGTAGCTACAGCAAACGCTGTACGTTATGTCCAAGCGACACCCGTTTTTGTTGACGTTAATAGTATTGACTGGACAATCAATCCTTCAGAGATTGAGAGAGCAATATCGCCTCGCACGAAAGCAATAATTCCTGTTCATATGTATGGACACCCAGCAAATATGCAGCTGATAATGAGGATTGCGCGAAAGCATGGTCTATTTGTTGTTGAAGATGCGGCGCCCTCAATTGGAGCCGAGCATCGAGGCAAGAAAACAGGCTCATTTGGACATTTTGCCGCATTCAGTTTTCAAGGAGCAAAGTTAATGGTGACAGGCGAGGGAGGTATGTTATTGACAAATGATGATCAGCTTTACATCAAGGCAAGAAAAATCTGGGATCAAGGAAGAAATTCTCAAATTAGCACCCCTTTCTGGATCGATGAAAAGGGGTTGAAATACAAGATGTCAAACATTCAAGCCGCAATCGGTCTTGGTCAATTGAATCGTATCGAAACTCTTGTTGCGATGAAGAGGCGAATTTTTAGTTGGTACCAACGTTTCCTCACAGGCAATCGATTCGTGTTACTAAATCATGAACCACCTCATTCTAGAAGCATTTATTGGATGAGTAGCATAGAAGTCTTGCCTTTGTCGCCTGTTAGTCGTGATGAGCTAATAAGGCTTCTTAAATCCGATAATATTGACACTAGGCCAGTCTTTCCGGCAATTAGCCAATATCCGATATGGGAATCTGGGAACATTCAATCGAGGCCAGTGGCTCTTCATGTTGGCAATAACGGAATGAATCTTCCGAGCGGAGTCGGCCTCACGGAGGCCCAGGTAAGGTATGTATGTTCTCGTATCGATTTTCACACAATGAGCTAGTAACATGTCGCTAAATTCTTTATCTCTTGCCACGCAGATTAGAGTCCATTCTTTGCGAATGGTTACCGAAGCAAAAGCCTCACATATAGCAAGCGCTCTGTCTATAGCTGATATTATTGCTGTTTTGTATGCCAGCATATTGGTTACCTATCCCAAAAATCCGGCACATCCAGAGAGGGATCGATTCCTCCTCAGCAAGGGACATGCATGTACAGCGGTTTACGCCGCCTTGGCAGAGATGGGATTTATTCCACTTAACCAGTTAGATAGCTATGGCACTAATGGTAGTTGTCTGATGAATCACATTAGTCACCACGTACCCGGAGTTGAGTTTTCTGCAGGTGCCTTAGGTCACTTGCTTTCTGTTTCAGCAGGCAAGGCACTTTTCGCAAAGAGGCACAATAAAATATGGCGGACTTATGTTCTATTAAGTGACGGCGAGCTAAACGAGGGCAGCAATTGGGAGGCTATTATGTTCTCGGCTCACCACAATCTCAATAATCTTATCGCTGTCGTTGACAAGAATAATTACCAGAGTTTTACCACAACACAAGATACCCTTTCAATGGATCCTCTCGAAGAAAAGTTTGCATCCTTTGGATGGAACGTCTACTCCGTTGATGGTCATTCTCACCAAGAGCTCACCCTTGCATTATCCTCTGCCAAAACCAGCCAAAGTAGACCATCTGTTATTGTAGCAAATACTGTTAAAGGTAAAGGCGTTTCGTTTATGGAAAATATGGTTGAGTGGCATTACAAGAATCCCTCGTTAGATCAGCTCCAATCTGCCTTGCGCGAGGTTCTTTCCTGATGCGTACTGCTTTCATTAATCTGCTGATTGAAGAAGCTAAAAAAAATCCCCTTCTCTTCTTATTGGTTGCAGATTTGGGTTGGTCTGTTGTTGAGTCTTTCCAAGAAACATATCCAAATCAATTCATAAACGTTGGCGTTGCAGAGCAAAATATGGTCGGTGTAGGTGCAGGTCTTGCGAGTGAAGGTTGTCATGTATTCGCTTACTCGATCGGCTCTTTTCCGACATGGCGATGTGCAGAACAGCTGAGAAACGACATTGATTATCATAAACTGTCTTACACGACTGTCACTGTTGGTAGTGGAGTGGCCTATGGAAAACTTGGTTATAGTCACCATGCAATTCAGGATATTGCATTGATGAGATCTCTCCCGAATACCTTGATGTTGTGCCCATGCGACCCGCTTGAAACGAGTGCTTGTATTAAGTATATTCTATCAAATCCCGGTCCTTCTTATTTGCGACTGCACAAGGCCGGAGAACCTGTTATCTCTTCAAGTGAATTCATCACTCCCTGTGATTTAAATTATCTGCAGTCATCTAATTCCAGCAAGATCATTCTTGCAACTGGAATATCGGGGCAAGATGCCTGGAGTCAGAAAGACACCACCTATAAAGACTGTGATATTGCGACGCTCCCAATCTGGAGTTCTGCTCATGGCGCAAAGTTGGTCATCACATTGTCTAACTATAAAGCTATTCATGTTATTGAGGATCATCTTATTGCTGGTGGTTTTTGTTCTTGGGTGTTTGAGCAGTTTCAAATTCATAGTAATTGCTACCAAGGCCAGCCTCCATCTATTTCTTGTGGCTACTTTGACTCCAGTGTTGTAGGTTTGGTTGGTGATCCCGATTACATTAAGGCTCTTGTGAAGACTTCGCATTAGCTTGGGTCACTTCTTCATGGGCCTTGATACTCACTTGTTCTAGTCTCGTTATCACCTCTAATGACTTCTTTGTCTCTGCGATCCTCTCATTCAAGACGAATTGCCCTCTTTGTCAATCACCGGCCGGGTCTCCTGATAGCTAGATATCTTCTATCTTTGAATACGTCTGACGAGATTGTTGCACTGTGCATTTCTGGCCAAAACAAAGATATAGATCAAGCAATCCTAAACGAATGCAATCTGAATGCTGACAGTGTCTTTGTTGGCAAGCAGGATTACTCAAACTCTGAGGTATTGCATAGGTTCTCTAAACTAAATCCAGACGTCATAATAACCGTCTATTGGCCTTGGCTCTTGCCTGAGGCAGTATATTCTATTTGTGACATCACAATAAATTTTCATCCATCACTGCTGCCGGCAAACCGTGGATGGTATCCACATGTTCATAATCTTATTAATGGTGATTCTGCGGGAGTGACTCTTCACCAGTTGGCATCTGAGCCTGATTCTGGTTCAGTATGGGCACAAAAAAAGGTTGATATTTTACCAACTGATACGGCATTTACACTCTATGAGCGGCTGCAGGAAGAGATTGTCACTTTATTTGTGAGTAAATGGCCCGATATTAGAGAGGGAAAACTTGAGCCTTGCCCGCAAGCCGAGCTAGCTGCTGTTCCGTCCTACAATAAAAAGAATGCTCTTCAGGGTATCGATAGGATTGAACTTGATGAGACAACAACCGCAAGATTGCTCCTAAATAAACTTCGTGCTAGAACATTTGGCCAGACAGGCTTCGCCTATTTTGACGATAATCAAGGGCGTGTTTATGTACGAATAGATCTATCTTTCAACTCTTTATTTGGTTAGCCTAGGCTCTTGAGGTCTAGCTTTCTATCCATACCTATCTTATCAGCTGCTTCTCCATGTCCCACCGCTAGGCATTTCTCCCCATCAGCTTAGCCATGTTGGTCCGTCAAGGTCGCATTGACCGGGGTGACTTTGACCCCCCTGACCAAGTCCAACTCACCAGCGGCGAGCGGTCTGAATTGTCCCGTCAGCTTTGAGATGAACGCCGGAGTATGAACCTGGATGATGCGTACCGCCAGCATAGCCATGATCCAGATCCCAACAGTGTTCTCGGGAATCAGCAGGCTTCAGAACCACCGTCCACACCGGTCGACCTGATTGAGGCCCGCCATCAACTTGATTGAAACGGGACAGAAACCTTATCTGAAAATCACTGCAGCACAGATTCAAGCGCATCTCTGAACTAAAAAGAGATCTAGGTGAAAGACTTTAAAAGCCAATCGTCTGTATTAACTGTACAAAAAATAAGCCCACATCCCTTCGTGAATGACAGCCCGTCATTCACCCACTGTTCACACACGAATCAGGACAATCCGACCTTCGAATCTACGCCTCGCAAAGGGTCGCGGCTCGCAGTGATAGATCGATCTATTTACCCGGATGTGAGAGCGTAATAGCTGCTTGACAAGAATAGCAGCTACGAGTTAGGATCTTCAGAAAGGTTGTTGGCCATTAAATCTAGCGTTAAGGCCAAAATGGTAATCTGAATCGCATGTGGTTCAGCGAATTACGCAGGTCTCTTAGGACTAATCAGATGTGGAGAAGGATATATCGTTATAGAAAATATACGGTTCATCTAAGAGGTAAACTAATTGAGATGCCTAATGATGTTTATGCACGCAATAGGATAAGCTTAGCATGCGCAGGCTAATGCAGCATTCGAATCAAATGCGCGGGTCAGTTGGAATACTGTCAAAGATTGTATCTACAGTTGCCAAAGTAGCTGATAGCCGTGTTCAATTTGGCGCCCAATGTTATTCGATGAGAGATAGTTTTTAATCAAAGATCCCTTTCCTGGTAAGATCTGATGGGTCAGGTAGAAATCATAAGCCGAATGAAATTCTCTATCGCTGAGCACAGATCTAAGAAGTTCTAGGTCAGAAGGCGTATCATCCACAAGCAATAAACCACCCTTTCTGATGAATGGTAACACGTGAAGAAGTTCTCTTAGTCCGTGTATTGCTGATTCTATCGGCTGAGACCAGTCAACATCCCAAGAGTCCAGATATACCAAGTCAACATCGGTATTGATATAGCGCCTTAATTGACTCAAGAAACGAACAGAGTCACAACAGACAAATGTTGATGAAGGCGTACATCTTTTGGCTAGTGAGGCTGAAGGGGAGAATCTGATATCAGTCGACAAGAAGAGTCCTCCAAAATGAGATACATAACTGTCCCAAAGTAATGAACTATTAGTACCCCAAGCAGATGATCCAGTCTCAACTATTACAGCTGGCTTTGACTTCAGCTTAGATAGGGCATGTTCAATAGTAGGACGAGAAATATGATCAGGTGATGAGTGGGACTCGAAGTGTAGGCGAGCCATCGCCTCTACTGTTAGGTCTTTACTTAGTTTCTGATCTGAACAACCTGAAACTTTAGTAGTGAATAAAGGTGGATTGCCTTGATGGAGAGAGTCGAGCAATGAGGCCAGGTATTGATGCAGCTTTGATCCGTAGAAATGTTTTCTTAAGTGCATGATTAAATTCTGGCTGTTATGACTATACACTATCAGCCTTGAGTTTCACAATGATGCCTCTTGAAGTAGGTAGTTCATGGCCAACTGGCAGCCTAATAGGCGTAAACCATAAGAACGCTAATGGCGTAATAGCCAGTTCTGAGTTTGTTAGTCAGACAAAGCGTGGACGTATGAGGTTGATATCAGTGATTGGACTTGGATGCTTATCCTGGTTAATCTGTTCGTCAAAAAGCAAGCGCGGGATCAATAGATATAAATATGTTGTTAAATATCAAGGTCACGCTAATGCCTTGTGACAATATTGCTGTATCAAGCATAATGCTGATCTTGCGGTCGTCATCAAGGTCCGGAACGGCTAGCCATTATAGAGAACACACCATAAGAGCTTTCCCGCAGCATGCGACTGGCGTTTGTTTTGGATGTCTCAACATGTTTGTCAGGACAGCAGCTTTTCAATTGACTGATGAGAGGATCTGACGCCCAGGGTGCGTATCACCTTAGGTAGTTAGATGTTTTGTCTTAGTAGTAAGTACAGTTGTCAATAAGGTGTAAGGTCGATACCGGTTGAGGCGACACTTCTCATCCGAGTCCTCACGCCCCCATCCATACACATTCTAATGCCCTTCTGACGCAGAAGGGTCTATTGCGGTTGGTTCATCAACACCTGAACGTCCAACGCCCCCTTGCCCGAACTGGCAGCACGTGCTGGGATTCCTTTGCGCTGTGTCTACTAGTGATGCTGTAGCCCCAGGATTTCGGTCCACGGTGAATGAGAGGCCTCATCCGGTCAGACTGGGTGAGGTCTTCACCATGAAATGCATCCTCCACAAAGCCGAGCAGATCATTCGCAAGCATAAAACCGTTGAGCTGCTGAACGCTCAGGGCAAGACCGGTGCCAACGTATGCCGCCCCACTTAGGTAACCCAGCCGACCTATCGCTGCGGAACCAGCAGTACGGAGCAACGCAGCCTGAAGAAGCCAAGCTGTTGAACCAACTGGAGAAGCAGAAAACTCGTCTTGAGAAGCTTCTGGCATTGGCTGATTTTGATAAGGCAATGATGTAGGAGCTCGCGTAGAGAAATTCCTGAGCCCGGCACGACCCCAGGGATGTCGAAGTCTTCCGCGCGATTTTCTTTATATCTTAGCGATTTGCCTGCAGGGTGGTGGGCCAACACCCCAGTACGCAACGACATGTCGGCAAGGTTGTCTATATTGAGGCGGCCAACCCCTGGCATCGGCTCCCCCCTCTGCTAGGAAAGTCGACGCTTCTCTATCTCGACCACTTTTCACCAGCGGGTTTGATGGAGCAGAGCGATGCGTCGTTACAGCGAAGCGGTCAAGGCTGACGTGAGACGGGGGATGAGTCCGCCGCACAGGCTGAGCGTTGAACGAATCTCAGAGGAGCTGGGCATCCATGTGATCACCCTCTACAAATGGAGGAAGACCTGACGGTTGCAGGGAGAGGTGGTGCCGGCATCGGAGAAGGGTCCTGAGGGTTGGACGGCCACCGACAAGCTCACGGTGGTTGTGGAGACCGCTGGCCTCAACGTCACAGAATTCAGCGCCTACTGCCGTGAGCGGGGCCTATTCCCCGAGCATGTGGAACGCTGCCGGCCGGCATCCCAGGATGCCAACGACAAGCCAATGCTCACCTTGTAGACACAGTCCGGCGAGCTTGCCGAGCCGTAAGAGCAGAAGGTGCTGGAGAAGCTCCGCGCCCAGGACCAGCGGGAGATCAAGCTGCTCAAGCAGGAGCTCAGGCGCAAGGAGAAGGCCCTGGCAGAGGCTGCAGCGCTTCTCATGGCAGCAAAACGGATCCAGGTCTTCTGGGGAGAGGATGGGGACGATTGTCGTCCCCAGACGATCGCCGGAAGGCTCTGCAGGTCTTCGATGAAGGCATGGCCGATCGTGCCTGCGGGCGTGAGCTAGCCCTGCTGCTGGGCGTAGGTCTGATCACGCTGCAGCGCTGGCGACGTCAGTTCGCCGGTGATAGGGACGGCGTTGACCGCCGCAAGGGGAGCCACCGCCATGTGGCGCACCGCCTCAGTCAGGAGGAGCGGCAACGGATCCTGCTGACTTGCAACGCGCGGGAGTTCGCCGCGTTGCCGCCTGGGCAGATCGTGCCTGCATTGGCCGATCGCGGTTTGTATATCGGCTCCGAGCGCAGCTTCTACCGGGTGCTCCACGCTCACGGCCAGTCCCACAGGCGAGGACGGGCCAGATCACCGCAGGAGCCGCGCCCAGTGCCGAGGCTCAGAGCAACAGGTCCACACCAGGTGTGGAGCTGGGACATCACCTACCTACCCACCACCGTTCGCGGGATTTGGTTGTACCTCCACCTGGTGATCGATGTTTGGAGTCGCAAGGTCGTCGTATGGGCTCTTGCCGAGCGGTAAGACCCTGTGATCGCAGCCGATCTGGTTAGTAGGGCCTGTCTGCGCGAGCGGATCAGCAAAGGCCGCAGCCACCGGTTGATCCTCCATGCCGACAACGGCAACGCCATGCGTGCCGCAACGCTGGAGAGCCGCCTGGAAGAACTGGGGGTCCCCAGATCTTTCCAGGCCACGGGTGTCCAACGACAACCCGTTTTCAGAATCGCCGTTCAGGACAGCAAAGTACCGGCCTGATTACCCGAGCCGGCCATTTGCCAGCAAGGAAGAGGCCTGCCAATGGGTCTCGTCATTTGTTGATTGGTACAACCACCGTCACCGCCACAGCGGCATCAAGTTCGTGACCCCCCAACAGCCTCACAGTGGTCAGGCCGTAGAGATCTGCCGTCACCGCGCTGTCGCCTACGAACATGCCCGTCTGCGACACTCACGCCGATGGACAAGGTCGACGAGGTGTTGGCGCCAGCCGGAGGTGGTCTGGATTAACCCACCTCCACCTGAAATCGAACACACGTTAGCTATGTTGATGTTGGCGTTCTTGGCGGCAACACAGGCGTTATTATTCCGGCAGTTACCGGCAAACGCAGGTACTGCATTTGAGACGCAGTCTCGATATTACAGCAATCAACATATAGTGGCTTTACTTTTAATTAAATAATATAAAAACTTGAGAATCTACCTAGCAACTTGTTGTCGGCAAAGTGCTTAAACTAGGATTGCGTCTTGGATTTTTATTTTGGCCAACAAAGGCACTTAAGTCAGCCCAAGCGTATCAATTAATTATTGCATCATTAATCATGCCAAATGGCGTTGTCAAGAACAATATCTGGCTTAGGAGTATTAGGGCAATCGAGTGGATGTGGATAAGAACTAGCAAAGGAACTATCGATATTTGGACCTTTTCTGTAAAAGGTGAATTCAGCTACTACAGGCAGCGTGCTCCGACCAACGTTAGCAGTACCGCAGCAATTATTTGGATGGATATGAACACAATCATGCGAATTTAGTAGCTTATAAAATACCTGCCTTGCAACAGCGAAAAACTGCCTATTATTCAACTGATCTAACGAATGGAATTCCAGGATAATAATCCTAAATGACTTTAATATATCCTCATCTATAGAAAGTATTACTTCGTACTCAGAGCCCTCGATATCCATTTGAAGCATAAGATCAGAATATGCCTCCCCATTTAAGGACTGGGTATACCATCTATTAAATGACAGCCCATCCTCGCTGCTAAAAGCTTCTATATGCTTTTTAATAAACTTTATTTGTTTAGACTGAGGCAATGGGTTGTCCACTGTCCTATCTGCCATAAATACAGACATACCACTACTTATGCAACTGCGTTCAAAACCAGTTTCTTGGCATACGCCAGGAGAGAAAACGTGGCTAATCCCGTCTAAATCATCAGGAATAAGGTAGCCGCCATCGCCATCTGGCCCAATTCGAATCAGCCCACAATGTGTCAACTTTGGGCGCAATGCGTGTAGTAGATCTGATATATCACTGGCCTCAGTCTTGTAAGTAACAAAACTGCTTTGCGGTTGATAAACAGACCTATTAGCTTTGGCTAAAAGTGATTTGGCGATCCAGCGCAGCATGGCATTATTTGTCAATCCATTATCTTAGCATTGAAAAGTCAAGATAGCCCACGCACTTCGCAATTGTCTTCACCAACAGTGAAGTTTTTGATAATCTAAAAGATGCTTTGAATTTATTCACTATTTGAATTCGCATCCCAGCATCAAGTATTTCTAATCTAAACTGTGCACCAATTTGCAATCTATCCATCATCAACTTATTTAGGCCAGGTCTCGGGTTGACGTCCTCCCTGGGTATTGCCTTACCCTGAATCGCGGTCTTCATCCGCTCTGACTAGGTTTTGTGTCTCACCACGTTGGTCAGGCCAGCAGCTCATTGAGCCGCTGCTGAGGCGATCGGTAGCCGAGGTCTGAGTGCTTCCTAAGCCGGTTATAGATCGATAGATAGCGAGGTAGCCACCGGTTGCGTTCCTCAGAGTTATGGAAAGGCATCTAGTAGGCCCACTCCCGGCAGAGGGTCTGGATAAAGCGTCGGCCTTGCCGTTGGTGCGGGGCGTGTAGGACCTGGTGCGGATGTGCTTGAGGCCAAGGGCCCTGCAGGCTTTGGCAAATGCTTTGGAGATGTAGGCCGAGCCGTTGTCGCTCTCACCTGACGGCACTCCACGCCCTGGCCTGGCCGTTGAACCAGGCCACAGCCCGGCTCAGGAAGCCGATGGCCGTGCCCTGCTGCTCGTCAGCGAGGACCTCGACGTAGGCCAGCCGTGTGGCATCTTCGATCGCTATGTGGGCCCGGTCATAGCCGATGCCCGTGGAGTGTCCCTGCTGCCGATTGCCGGTGTTGCGATGTCAGACCTGGTGGACGCGGGCCAGCTTTTTGACGTCGATATGAATAGATTGCCAGTTCTCTCGAACTCGAAGCGTTGCACCGGTGCCTTGGGGTCCAGGTTTCGCAACCGCCCCAGGCCCAGGTGGTTCAGGGTCCTGCCACGGTGGAGAAGGGAGCGGCCAGCAGCCTGACGATGTGGGCAGGTGCAGCCGCTGATGGCGTAGCTCCAGGGCTGGCCGGAGGTG
>Ga0194123_10006149_pt1 | contig 12531 bp, 23 predicted proteins | sample TA2MahsurfametaG_5_FD_155479 | JGI IMG/M metagenome (GOLD analysis project Ga0194123, IMG submission 155479) | Freshwater microbial communities from Lake Tanganyika, Tanzania - TA2015023 Mahale A surface | ecosystem: Environmental > Aquatic > Freshwater > Lake | place: Tanzania: Lake Tanganyika... | reverse complement strand
GTATCGGTGTGCGTGAGCGTTGCCGTGCGCTTCGGTGTGTGTGTCGGTGTGCGCTTCGCCGTGCCGTGCCGTGCGTGTCGGTGCGTGACGCTCGCCGTGCCTGCCGTGCGTGTGCGTACCGTGCGCCGTGCGTGTGCGCCACGATACGCCGTTCGTCGGTGCGCCGTTCGTGTCGGTTCGCTTGCGTGTCCGTCGCCGTGTCGGTGCGCCACGATACGCCCTGCCTGAGCGTGTGCGCTCGCCGTGCGTGTCGCCGTGCCGTGCGTGTCGCCGTGCCGTACCTCTCGCCGTGTGCGCTCGCCGTGCGCCGTGTGCGCTTGCCGTGCCTCTCGCCGTGTCGGTTGGTGCGCCGTGCGCCCCTGCCCGTCTGGGTAGGTCGCCCGTCGTGCGTGAGCCTCACGGGTGGCACGGGGTCGCCGTGTGCGTCGTGCGTGTCGCTCGCCCGTCGTTTCGGTGCGCCGTGTCGTGCGTGGGGTTCACGGTGCGCCGTCGTGTCGGTTCGCTCGCCGTGCGTGTGTCCGTCGGTGCGTCGGTGGGTGCGTGTGCGTCGGTGGGTGCGCCGTGTCGTGCGTCGCCCTGCCGTGTCGTGCGTGTGCGCCCGTCGCCCTTCGTGCGCCCGTCACTCGTCGCCCGTCGTGCGGCCTGCCGTGTCGTGCGTCGTCGGTCGCCCGTCGTGCGTCGCCGTCTGCCGTCGTGCCGTGCCTCTCGTCGTGCGTGACGCTCACGGGCGACACGGGTGCGCCCGTCGTGTTCGTCGCCAGACACGACTGAGCCTCGCCACTCTGCGCTGGGTGCGCTCGGTGGCGAGGCTCGCCGTGCCGTGCTAGACGGTCATTAGGTGTCGCCCGTCAAGTTCCCAGACGCTCAACCAAGTCGTCGCTATCAACTTGGCTTGCGCCTCACTCAGGCAGGGGATAACGACTATGTGCGTGTCGCTACTGTCCCCCGTCGGACTGCTAATCCATACCTCAACGGTGTTGCCGTTGGTGACGATCGTGCGAGGCGTTCCCTTCATCACTACCGTCGGTCGGTTCGTGTTCATTTCTCTCACCCCCTTCTCCCTTCTACGGTGGGGTTCTCCCCACGAACAAGACACTAGGGTAAGTGCTGTCCCTAGTCAAGTACCGAACGCCCGTTCGCCCGGCACGCCCACGGGTGGCACGGGCGAGGGTGCTTGACTTCCACGACGGACTGCCCTACCGTGGGGGTAGGCAAGTAATCACCTACGAAGGGAGACAACTATGAGGCAGTCAGGCAAGGCGAGGGCGATAGGCACGGCGCTCGCCGTCGTCGGGGTCGTCGGGGTCGGTTGGTGGGCGTACGGTCGGCTCAACGCCGAGCCGTCGTTCGTGTGCGACGCCACGCCCGTCGTGGCGAGCGAGGGCGACACGCTGTGGGCGATAGCCGAGGCGAGGTGCGAGGGCGACATACGGCAGGCGACCGACGAGGCTTACCGTATCTTCGGCTCGCTGTCGGTCGGCGAGTTGGTCGTTATGCCCGAGCGTGAGGGCTGTCGGTTGGTCTGGGTCGGCGTGTTGTCGCCCGAACTGAGGCAGGACTGCCAATGAACGCACGAACTAGGTCGCTGACGCTCACGGGCGTCACGGGCGTCGTGTTCGTCGCCCACTCCGTTTGGGTCGTCGTCGGTGGCGTCTATGCGATACTCGGCTGGCTGTCGTGGTTCGCCTACTTCGGCGTCGGCTTGCTGTCGTGGTTCGCCGTTCGGGGTGCGCTGTCGCTCAGCGAGCGAGCCGTGTCCGAGGTGGTTCGCTCAACGCTTGCGAACGGCACGAACGAAGCCGAGTAGGTCGCCCCTCGCCCTCCACGCACGAACGGCGAGCGAGACGCAAGCCACGGGTATCACGGCGAGCGAGGCTATGACGGCGACGCTCTCACGGTTCAGCGCACGGAAACGACGGCTCACACGAAACTCTTGGTCTCGAAACCACGCTCAACCATCGCAAGCGTGAGTGCGTCGTAGAACCTGTGACCCAAGCCCTGCGTTTGGCTCGCCAGACCGTCGTTGACGGGCAACTCCAACGCCTTGGAGAACAGCAACGGGTACATCCCCTCCTGACCGACTATGCGCTGGCGGCCGGGTACGAAGGTCTCCTCGTCCCACACGACGGTCTTGGGCACGGCGTACTTGTACGACTTGGTGACGAAGGAGACCTCGTCGCCCAGCACGTGGGTCACGGTGATCGCCTCCCTGATCTTCTCGTTGCCCTTGGCGAACTCCTTGGCGAAGTTCCTGCCCTCGGTCGCCACGGGCTCGTCGGACACGTACCCCTCGGCGACCATCGTTATCTCGTCGGCACCCCAGCCCTGCCGTATCAACGCCGACGCCTCCGAGACGGCGAGGAACCTCTCCTCTGCCGACCTGCGCTGCATCGCGTCGGTCATCCTCGTGACCACGGCCAGACGGTCGGAGCGCCAGCCGTAGAGGACTTGGTTGACGTCCTCCCCGATGCCGAACTGCCTGACGCCGTCGTTCTTGTTCTCGACTGCCGTCGCGAGGACCAGGGCGAGCTTCATCATCCTCCCCTCGCACGAAACGTCCATACACCAATGGTAAGAACGCCACGGGCGGCCACGGGGAGGTCGGCGCGCCTAGTTCCCCTACGACACGACAACGCTTGACTAATGTGTTCGGCATGGCACAAAAGAAGAAAACCACCAAGAAGAACACCACCAAGAAGAAGCCCGCGACCAAGAAGGCGAGCGCGTCCACCGAGGCGAGGACCGAGACGGCACCGAAACCCGTCGCGTCGTCAGCCGCACCGGCACCGATCGTCGCGCCGAAGGTCTGGGAGTCCCCGAAGCCGATCACGCCGGCCAAGAAGAAGAGCTGGCTGAAGAGGATCCTCGGGTTCTAGTCGCCGTACGGGCGATACGAGAGGTAGGCGACGCGCAGTATGCGCAGGCCCTCTTCCGTGATGTGGTAGCACTCCGAGTCGCCGCGGAACGGCGCCGGCACGGCGCGCATCACCGAGCTACCCGCGTACCTCTTGTCCACCACGCCGATCGAGCTCAGCTTGTTCAGCGACTGCTTGGCCGTCGCCACGTCGGGGAACGCCAGGTCGTACGACTTCAGCTGGTAGGCGAACGTCGGCACGTTCGGCCGCCTAGAGACGATGAACAACGCGGCCAGCATCATCTTGCGATCGCCGGCCATCGCGTCGGCCTGCCAGCACCCAGTCTCCTCGCGCACCGTCACGACTCCGATGCCGCGTCGTCGCCTTGCCCACGGGGCTCGTCGGGCTCGGCCTCGCCGTCCTTGGTGCCGCGAACGGCGACGAGCAGCTCGCTCATGGTCGCGTTCAGCTCGGCGAGGAGGACGTTGGTCTTGCCCATCAACTCCTCCACGCTGGTGAGGAGGATGACCGTCTGGACCGCCAGGTTGCCCTGGCTCTCGTACTGTGTGCGCAGTCCGTCCACCACCTTGCGATAGAGGCGATCCTGCTTCCACGGGTCGCCACTCGATCGCATCGGTTCGTCAACGTATCCGGTCATACCAACGCTCCCTCGGTCGGTGCATCCTGCTCGAGCGACCTGTCAAATGATACCTGCAGCGACGCGTGCCACCTTGCGACGTCGTACATCAGCGCGTAGGCGACGGCCATTATCGGCGGCAGCTCGTACGGCTTGACGACCACGGGCGACCTGTTGGCGAACAGGCACGGCTCCGACTGCGCCAGCAACTCGGCGACCATGCGCGGCTGCACGTTGATTGACCTGAGTATCTTCGGCGGGTTGCCCGTCCTCTCGTACTCGCGATGTGCTTCGTCGGCGACCAGCATGCGACCCTTCTCCCTCTCGTACTCCTCTATGTCGTGGGTGTCCCTGCTGGTCACGACCCTTCCTCCTCGGTGGCGATCTCGTCAGCGATCTCCTCGGCGACGGCGCGCACGAACATCGCACCCTTGAGGTCCACGAACGTCCTGCTCAACCTGAGCAACGCCGAGGCGTAACTTCCCTCGGCGCTAAACAGCGAGTCGGCGAGGTTGGAGGCGGCGGACTCGCGCTCTTCGTCGCGGACGATGATCTGATGCGTTCGTTCGGTTGTCATGCCGGCATCCTAAGTGCCCACGGGCGCGCAGTCAACATCGTCCCCGAATATACCGCCCGCGAGGCGTACGCCGATTCTCTCCAAGTCGGGCGCCATCCGGCGCCACTCCAGCTCGCGCCTCAACGCCTCGGTGGTCTCCTCGGTTCTCTCGGCGCCGAACCCGTCAAAATGCTTGTTGGCGAAGTTGATCAGGTGGAGCGGATAGTTGTTCTGGTAGAGCTCGTGCGTCTCCTCGGACGCATCCGCCGACGGAGCGAAGAATACGCCCACCTGAGCGAGGTTCCACAGGGCCGCCGCGAACTCGCCGACGAGCCTCTTTCGCTCCTTGGCCGCCTGTTTCTTCTTGCTGGCCCCTGCCGTCTTCTTCTTTTTGCTCGCATTCTTTCCGCTCATGCCGACACCCTATTCCCCCACGGGTTCGTCGTCAACGCCTAGAACTGCTCCTCGCCGCGGAATGTGTCCTCCCTCGGCGCGTACACGGTCGCGGCCTCGGAGATCTCGAACGGGAACATCTTGCCTCGCCTGAGCTTCCTGGGCCACTGCCGCTCGTCCCTCGCGCCTCGGAAGTGGCGAAGCTCGTAGGTGAAACCGTCGGGCGACAGCGGATCGGGGGTCAGCGAGATGCCGAACTCGGGCCAGCGCGACCACACGGCGGAACCGAACGGCCGAAGCTCACGGGTGGCCATGCTCGTGCCGAGGGGCGCGTGGTGCTCCAGCCACAGCGCGCAGTCGTAGGCGTCCTTGACGGAGTCGAGGAACTTGGCGACCTCCACGGCGACGGACTCCGAGTTGCGACCGCCGGGATCCACGTACGACTTGTACAGCGGACCGAACATGATGAGCTCGGGCTTAACCATCTCTATCTGCTTAAAGAGGTAGCTGCGGTCGTCCTCGCGCAGGAGGTCTATGCCCGCTGGTTTCATGAGCAGGGACGCGCTGATCGGCTGCAACTTCATCCCGAATTCCTTCTCCACCCTCATCTTCGCCCGCATGTAGGTGTGCCTGCTCATCCGACGGATGATGCGGTCGGGGTTCTCAAGGTCTATGAACAGGGTCCTCACGGGTGGTATCGGCTGGAACGAGAACGGGTGGATGCCGAACGACGACAGTATGGCGATCTGGCGGGCGAGCATCGTCTTGCCAACGCCCTCGGCGGCGACGACGATTACTCGCTCCTTGCGCTCCAGTATGTCGGGGATGATCCAGTCGTAGATGCCGTCGTCGGCCTCCTGCATGAAGTCGTCCCACTTCACGAGGCGTCCCGTGTCTATCCGCTCGGTCGTGTAGGCGCCACCGATCATGGCGCTCACGCGGGCCAGCTTGGTGGCGTCGGTGATTGACCTGTCGGTCAGCACCTCCGAGACCTTCACGGAGAGCTCCTCCATGGGGGTCATCGCCTGCTCCAACTCCTCACGGGTCAGCGGGATGACCTCCACGAGGTCGCTGAGCTTAAAGCCCGCCTCGGAATGCTCGGTGAAGTCCTTGTGGTTCGGCGCACGGGTGATGGAAACCTGGCAACCGTGCTCCCTCAGTGCGGAGAACACCTCCGAGGCGTAAGAGATGCCTGCGTCGTCGTTGTCGGCGATCACCTCCACGATCCCGCCGGCGAGCCATTCGCTGAAGTGCGCCTCCCACTTCCCCGACCCCGCCCCCGACGGACCCGTCGTGGCGACGAATCCCATGGCGGTGAGGGTGTCGGCGTCCTTCTCGCCCTCCACGACGTACACGGGCTCGCCCTCCCTCACCGCCCTGAGCACCGACGGCAGGTTGTATATGACCTTGCGCACGCCCTCCAGCGAGTAGAGGTAGTCGCCCTGTATGTCGGGGTTCGGTCTCCTCTGGAGGAAGGTCTTCTTGCCGTCCTCCGTGACGTAGCGGAGCTTCTCGTAGACGAACTCGCCGTTCTCGTCGTAGTACTTGTAGACCTTGACGAGCTTCTTGCTCTTGGGCTTCTTCGGCTTCCTCTCACGGGCGGAGTCGTCGGTCTTCGTGTCGGCGAACAGGTCGGCGGGCTTCATGCCCACGGCGGAGCAGATCTGCTCAAAGTTGCAACCGTTGCCCCTGTGGCAGTACACGCCCACGTTGCCGTTCTCGTCCCTGACGGACAGGGACGGGTTCCTGTCGTCGTTTCGGCACGGGCACCTCGCCATCCAACGGTTGGGTCCGTTGGCCTTGACCCCGTCAAGCCTGGCGAGGAATCGGTAGGCGTTCTCCGACGTCATTCGATGCCGAAGTCCGTGCGGGCAACGGTGATGTTGATCGCCGCTCGGATGACCTTGCGGGAGTTCTCGCTCATCCCGCCCCACACGCCGAACTGCTCCCACTCAAGGCCGTACATCAGGCACTCAAGTTGCACGGGGCACGAGTGACATATCCTCATCGCCGACGAGGCGGGGGAGAGACTGCGCTTCTCCCCCCGTTGGTGCCCGATCGGGTACCAAAGATCCGTCGGTTGCCCGACGCACGCACCACCCTGGGGCGGAAATGGTCTTGCGTGAGCGCCGTCGTGGTCAATCTTGGAGACGGCCTGCAGGCGCTGTCCGATGGTTCCCTTTTTCACGGGCATGGTTCCCTCCTCTGGTCCTGGAGGATGGTATCCCCTACATCAGGCGCAAGTCAATGCGTTTCCACAGTTCGTACACGAGCTTGCGCAGGGCGACCTTGTTTGCGTCCACGGGTAGACCGAGCGCCTCGTTGACGATGTCCTTCCTCCTGCGCAGTGCGGAGTAGGTGACATCAAGGCTCACCTCGCCCCATGCGTCCGTGTTCTTCGCCTTGAACCACGCCTTGGGGTCGTAGATGCCGTGCTTGGAGAAGGCGTAGTCCTCAATGTCCGTCCTCGTTGCGGTGATCTCCATGTGCCAACCCAGCACACGCTCTATCGCAAAGATGACCTCCATTACGCCACTTTCGCCACGGGCGTCCCTGATCGCCCTCACTGCGTCGCCGTACCTGCCCTCGGCGATCATGGAGCAGTGCGCATCTATGGCGTCAAGCCTGTCGGCAAGCTCCTCGTCGCTTTCCTCCTCGGCTATCTCGCGCATGATCTCAAAATCGTCGTAAAAATCAGGCACCTCAAACTCCTCCTCAGGGTTTCCCTGTCCGACATCGTCGTCCACGGGTCAACCTAGCAGAGCCTTCTGCACGGAGAGCTTCTTCTTCGTCGTCACGGAGCTCTCGTCCATGCTCGCTATGGCGAGCTCCTCGCTTGACGTGTGGCGGTAGTGATCGAGGTACTCGCACGCCGTGTTGTAAACGGTCCAGGCGTTGTGCCCGTAGCGACCCGAGTTCCTGTCCGATGCGTAGACCTTCTCAAGGAGCGTCCACACCGACTCCCTGTACTCACGCTCACGCCTTGACTCGCCCTTCTTCATGGGCTGGACGATGTTGAGGATCCTGTCGTTGATGGTCCTTGCGGTGTTGGACACGGAGATCAGCGACTCAACGGAGCGCCTGACCTCCTCACGCCACAGGACCGAGATGCCCAGGACCTCACGGGCGTCCTGAATGATGGAGTCAACGTTGCGGGTGTGGCGTGCCGTGAAGACCCTTCTCGCCTCACGCTCCCCGAGGATGATGGTGTTGTTGCACACGGCCCTCACCTCGGTGTTGGCGTAGCGGATGGGCCACACGCCGTCGTGCCCGGCCGAGATGACCAGGTAGCGGGCCAGCGAGTCGTTGACATCGGAGCAGGACACGGCCAGCGGTCCGAGGTCTATGGTTGCGAAGAAGCGGGATCCACCCTTGAGCACTCCGCAGGTGTCAATGACGGCGTCGCCACGGGATGCGTCAACCACGGCGAGGGCCCTCTCCAGCACCTCCTTGTTCTGGCGCACCTCGTACCTCGTGCCCACGGTCGCCAGCGGATTGAAGCTCCCGTCGTCGTTCTGCCTCATGGTCGCCCTGCCGTCGGGGATGATGATGGCGGACCCGTCGGAGTTCCTGATCAGCTCGCCAGAGTCGTCAACGGCCGCAACCTTCGTCAGCACGACGTCGTAGTCGGCCTGAGATGCGACGAGCATCTGCTCAAGGGTGCCCATGCCCTTCACGGGCGTGCCGAGACGGTGCCACGGGATCTCTCGGTCGTTGTAGGCGAACCTGGTCCAACCAGTCTTCGTCCTGTCCAAACCGTGAGCCATTATCTTTTCCTCCGTGGTCTTATTATCCCACAACCGCAAGACTAATAAATCTGCGACTACTCACGGGTAAAGGCGATAGGCATTGCAAAACGCCACGGGCGACCGTAGTGTCACCGTATGACACAGCAGGAGAAACCCCAGCACCTGATTGAGCAGGTTGACCAGTACTGCAAGACGATTGTGAAGATGAAACAGCTGTTCGTGCGGGAGGCGCAGGGCCCCGCCGACACCCCGTCCATGATCTGCGTCCGCTACGGCGTGAACATGAACACGGAGACCTACGGGCTGGCGGGTGACATTGACGAGGGCTCCATCATCCTGCACGAGGAGGATGGCATTGCGCTCTGCGAGAAACACATCAACCTCACGGAATACGCGTCGCCAAACGAGTCGCCCGCTCCGTTGGTCTTCGAGGCACTGAGCGATTTCGTGGCTGAGTACCGAGAGGCCGCACCGTGGACGGTGGCCGTCATAGGGGACGGCATTACGGTGATTGACGACAAAAACCCAGAGTGGGTGTCGTTCCGTTCGTCGCCAGAGCACGCATCCGAGACCCTGCACGACCTCTTCTGCGACGAACCAGCCGCCCAGGCGTGGCTGGCGGAGTGTCTGACCGTGTTCCTGATGGACTTCCACGGGCACATGGTCTCCTGCTCCACCCGCTACGCCTACTCGGACAGCACTTTCCCGCCGAAGCCGATCTTCGAGCCGACGGAGCCCAAGTACGAGGGGAACGTGTTTGAAAAGGAGCGGAGTTGGATCACCGACCAGCGCATCGTCAGCCAACTCGTGCTTTTCTTCGCAAGTCTGGAGGAGGACCGACACACCCAGCTTGCGTTCGTGCCGAAGAATGGTGACGAGGGCCACACCCAAGAAAATCCCCTTTAGGGGTTGCAATCCCCACGGGCTTGCCGTAGGGTCTCAGACAAGCAAGAGCGAATACCAAATAGCGAAATATCAATCAACTACCAACGAAAAGAGAAAATAGCATGTCAACGAAGAACGACACCGCCGACATTGAGGTCAGCGTCCAGCTGATCACGCCAGATGACGCAAAGGTGCTGTTGCAGACCAACGTCAACAACCGCAACCTCAGCCGTCGCCGAGTGGAGATGTACGCCAACGACATCAAGCGAGGCATGTGGAAGCTCACGGGCGACAGCATCAAGCTCGCCAAGAACCCCAAGACGGGCGAGGTTCGCCTGATTGACGGTCAGCACCGCCTGCACGCAATCGTCTCCGCCAACGTCGCCGTGCAGACCGTGGTCGCCACGGGCCTTGACGAGGACGCCTTCTCCGTGATCGACCGCGGCAAGACCCGCACCTACAACGACGTGCTCAACATGAGCAAGATCAAGAACGCGAACACCGTGGCCTCGTTCATCCGACCGGTCATCGTGCTCCAGGCGGGCATGAACCCCTACGGGGCGGGCATCGAGCTCGTCACGCCGGAGGACGTCGTTCAGTTCGCCCTGAAGCACGACGAGCAGGTCCAGTGGGCCGTCAACCGCTCGTTCAAGATGCGGGAGCACCTGTCGGGCTCGGGTACGGCGTGGGCCATGTTCATGTACCTCCTGGCGGACAGGCACGGGATCAAGTGCGCCGAGGCTTTCAGCAACAGCCTGCTGTCGGGCATCGGGTACGGCATCGGCGACGCACGGGCGGCGCTGCGCAACTGGATCCTGCGCAACTTCGTCAAGTACAAGGGCACCTCGCGCGGCGCGTACGACCAGTGCGCCATGATGATCAAGACCTACAACTACACCGTCACGGGCCAGAAGGTCGCCCAGCTCCGCATGACCGACATCGGCGGGGACAACTGGCCGGAGATCAACGCCAAGAAGTTCTCCGAATAACGTGACCGTCGGGCGATTGCTCAAGGTCGTCATAGTCGGGCTCATCGGGCTCGTCGTGGCCCTCCTGTCGCAAATGAACGGAGGGTGGTTGCGATGACCGGGCTTGACGTCAAAATCAGCCTGTTGGATCAGGTGTGCCTCGAGTGGATGCGACTCGCCAACCTGTGCACGAGGATTCTTGCACTGAGCGACGAGGGCACGGCCCCCGACCAGAACCTCGTGGACGAGTTGCGGGATGCCGTGAACAACCCTGGGTTCGCCCACAAGACCGAGTCGGACACGAGCCTGATAAGGCGGGTCCTTGACTGCCACTACGCGGGGTTCGTCATGGACCACGAGCTCGTCTCAGACCTCCAGGAAGCGGTTCGGAGGCACGGGTGAGCAACGAGGCATCGGAGAGCGACTACACGAACGCCTACCGTGGGTTCGGCATTCTGCTGGTCGTCGTCGGCATCGTCCTGCTGGCGGTCGCCACGGGTGCGATCCTCGTGGCCAACTCGTAGCTAGAAGAGCGCATCTTGCTGGGCGACGACCTTGCCTGTCTCGCAGCAAATCTTGTGGGCGTAGATGAACTTCTCCTGCACCCTCATCGCACCGCTGTTCTTGCCCGACGGGAGCCAGCACTCAACGAGACGGACCACGCCCGACGCCTTGATGTCAACGATTAGAGTGTCGCAGAAGGCGCAACGGTACTGCACGGAACGAACATAGCACGGAGGAAAGATGGAAAAAACCTTGAGGATCGAGGAGAGCACCCAGGACATAGTGGCGTTGCTCAGGGAGAACTACTGGCACATGTCAGTCAACGGCACCCAGGCGATGCGCGACCTGTGGACCGAGCTGGCCGACAACGAGGCGGGCTTCAAGGAGACGGCGCAACAACTCGGCGTGGGGATCGGAGTGTTCCACGAGGCCGCGAACCTGCTCGGCGAGTGGCTGAGGGTCAACGGGATGATGGACAGGAGCCCGCTGGATGCGTCCGTGGAGATCAGGAAGGAAAAACTCAAGTTCCCCGAGGCGACAAAGTGAGCGAGCCGAGTGCCATGCTCACGTGGTTCGCCTACATGCTCGGCATGATTCTGTTCGCAATGTGGCTGTTCCGCAGGTAGCGAAGCCTCGCATGCCGATGAGGAACGACATCTACGAGGAGCAGCGTGACCGCCGCCTCGGCTGGTGGATCGTCGGCATACTGGCCACGGGTGCGTTCGTGCTGTTGCTGACTGGATTCGTGATCCTCCCGTCGTCTGGCTAACCGTCGGAGACCCGCCCACGTTCTAAAATTTAGGCATGGCGAAGCGTAAGCGCAAGTTCACCTACGCATTCAACAAGACGCAGCTGCAACTGACGATAGAGGCGTTGCTGATGGCGAGGAGCGCCGGGGCGCACTGCGAGGTCCTCCTGATAGAGGAGTCGGGCATTGAGCACAGGTTCGCAGGAATCGCCAGCGACGGGAGCATCGATCGTCTCGTTGACGAGCTGGACGCCAGCAACACGGGCTACGAGATCCAGCTGAGACCGACGGGCAAGCCGTACACGAAGTCCGAGGACAAGAACATAGAGACGACGATCAACGCCCTGAACGACTCGCTGGGGCTCATAGAGGAGGCGGAGACGGCGGAGACGGAGAGACTCGCCGCCGAGGCCCTGCCGAAGGTGCTGGAGGACATCTACACCTACCTGTACGACGAGCCGAAACCCAGCTGAATGGGCGACAACTACTGCGGGCACGCCTCGTTCGCCATCGACTACTTTTGGGCGGAGAGCGACGACGAGGCGCAGTTGGCGATCGACAAACTCCGCGAGGAGCTGACCGACTGGATTAGCCGGAAGAAGTCCGAGCTCGCCATATACGCCGTCGAGGTAAGCCTTGATCCGGACAACGTGGAGACGCCGTAACGCAATGACCCGCACCGACGCCAACCCGCCGATGATGCCGTACACCGACGAGTACACGCTCGTCCCTGTGGACGCCGACTACCTGCACAAGGCGGTCAAACCCAAGCAGTTCATCCACATCGACCAGAGCGAGTGCATCCTGTGCGAGGGCTGCGTCGACATCTGCCCGTGGAAGTGCATCCACATGGTGACACCGGACGCGATCGCCGAGTCGCAGGGAACCGAGTTGCCGGGCGCCGACCCCGCGGACAGCGTCGTGTTCGTGATAGACGACGACATCTGCACGCGTTGCGCCCTGTGCGTCGATCGCTGCCCGACCGGTGTCATCGTGCTCGGCAAGGTGGGCGTCGCACCGGCCACGGGCGATCCGCACATGCGCACCAACAACCACGGGTATTCCTACGGCATGAGGTTCTAGGTCCTCGAGGCCGCGTCCTTCCGGAGCAGATCCGAGACCGCCTCGTCGGGGGAGTCGCCGACTCCGATCATTTTGCCGTTGCTGGTGAACCAGTCCACGCACTCTTCGTCGTCGCCCCACGGGCCGTCGGGGATCTCCGCGCAGTTGGCCAGG
>Ga0194123_10006144_pt1 | contig 12536 bp, 15 predicted proteins | sample TA2MahsurfametaG_5_FD_155479 | JGI IMG/M metagenome (GOLD analysis project Ga0194123, IMG submission 155479) | Freshwater microbial communities from Lake Tanganyika, Tanzania - TA2015023 Mahale A surface | ecosystem: Environmental > Aquatic > Freshwater > Lake | place: Tanzania: Lake Tanganyika... | reverse complement strand
GGCGTTTTAAATTCTCAAAGGTGTAAAAATCTATAAATATTTCAATTATCGAATTTTTATCAAAATTATAGAATAAATAATGATACAAATTGTCATTCCAGAAAAATACAAATTTTTATACATTATTTGTAGGTGGTAGAGCCCCACCTCATCCTCCCTTCATAACATAGTTGGCTTTAGGTACAAAAGTTTCACCTCATCCACCTCGCATTACACGGCGCATAGTTCGTCTTTTGTGTTTTTTCTGACGTTTTGTCTTATGCTTTCTCCTACGAGTATTAGAAAAAGGATTAAAAAAGGAAAGAAACTTAGTAAATCCCATTATAATATATCTCAACATTTTAATTATAATTCAGTTCCAATATTATTATCAGACGATATCGGTTGAGGTAAATCATCAATATTAGTGCTTTCATTTATGTCATTAGTATTATTATCATTATTGTCATTGATATTATTATAATCATTACTATCATTTGTATCAATATTATTAGTATTTAAAAAATCTTCTTTATCAACAGGTACAATAATTTCATGATTATTTAATTCATTTATACTAACTTTTTTAACTGTATTACGCTTAACATTTTGAATTTGTAACGCATGTAAACAAATATAAGGTAAAATAGCTAGATTATTCATATATGTTCTATAATTAAAACACGAAATACTAGTATTTTCATTGAATTTAATGCTATACCACCAATAAGAAGGTATATATAATGTTTTACCTGGAACAAGTGTAAATTCAAGACATTTGATTTTGTCAAAATCAGCGGTGTACTTAGGTTGTGGGTTCCAAGGGTTTACAGGTGACCTGAACTCAAAATTCTCGTAATCGTAAACAGGATATAAATATTTAATACTATGCGGAGGAGCAAGTTTAATTTGTGCACTTCCTTGTGTTAATAAAAGGTAATTTCGATAGTTAATTTCGTATCTAAATGGAGTACATGTATGTACGCTACCCATTAATATATCATAATTGCAATTCGAAACCATATATGGTCTAAGAAATTCATCATTGTATCGCATATTTTTACTTATACCGGTTTCTTCTAAAAAGTCGGCATTATTTTCAGAAAAATAAGATGATGATTTGTCTTCATCAAAAAGCTTAACTGCTGAATGTATTGGTAATGGCATATAAAGTTCTGTATTATCGTCTTTCTCTCTAATATTTCTTATTTTAACTTCAAAAGCATGATAATTGTTTGCTACATAATTCCGATTAGATGTATCCATTATTTTTTGACATTCGAAATCAAATAAAACAGGCTGTCTTAAATCGCAAATTTCTTCTAATTTATCTTTAGATGGTTGGTCGACTTCATACATCTCCAAATCTTTTCCAGTTTTCAAATGAAATTGAACATGAAGATACAAAAATAAAACTAGACAAAATATAAAAAATCCTATTATTATTCTCATCTTAATTAAAAATGATAATAATATTTATTAACTAGAACGAAATGTAACTTTGCTAAACGTAGACTTAATCGTCAGATAATTTAGGTGCTATATAAAACATTAGGGAACTATCATTTCCTAAATTGTAATTAATCTTCATTGGTGAATTGTTACTTAAGCTAAAATCAGTGTCATCTGTTAATTTATTTGTTACACACATTTTGCTTACATATATTAGACTGTATGTTAAATTGATTACCTCATCTTCCACGATTGCATAACTAGACATGTCATCTGTTGGTATATTTACACGCATTTCAACTGAATTACCTGATGCCTTAAAGTCTACACAATCTTCTGAACATTTAATATTTAAATCATCGCCAAAATTACTTAATTGTGATAACATGTCTGTTACTCTCTTGGATGGAAGTGTAAATTCAGCATCATAATCTGTAGTTGGAATTACCATTTGTTGGTACTCATAATCTAGTAGAGGTAGTTTAAAAAATTTGTTATAATCTCCTTTCTTTGCAGCCTCATTATTTTTAAGTTCAATAGATAATGTATCTGTATTTTCATGTTCTAAATAAAAAACCAATGCTTGTTCATCGCTTTTAGTACTTATAATTGAATAAAATGTACCGGTATCAAAAGACAATTCATATTTTTTATTAACTTCATAATAATCAAACCATTCAAAATATAATTTCAAGTCAAATAAACAAACATGTGATTTATCCATACCTTGCACATGAAAAGTAGTTTTGTTAATTGTTAAATTAATATGAGATGATGAACTCTTTAAAAGTTGGAAAATAGAAATAAAAATATCTTTTTTTCTTTTATCACTTATAACAAAACATACTTTTTTATCATGATATGCGAATTCCATATTAACAATAATTATTGTGTTATTTTTAATATGTTTTCAAAAGTTATCATATTTTCACAGATTACTTATGAAATATTACTTAATTCTTGTTTTATTAAATTCTTAAGATCGACCGACATAATGATGTTCTCTCCATCATTTGTATCAATATCATTAATATTTGTGCCAATTTGAGTTCCTTCTTGTTCTCCTAAATTCTCTTCAGAATTCTCTGGTTCAGCTGGCAATCGTTTTTCCAAATCAGATAGAGCCAATTCATAATCAGAAAAGTTTTGTGTAGTTTGTTGAGCAAACATATCATATTTAACCATAAACGACTTGAGAATATCTTTAGTTTCGGTAAGTTCCCTATTAAATCTAAATACTTGTTCAGTATTTTTTGCAAGTTCAATAGTATGCTTTGCAACATCATCTCCCATCCTCTTAAATTGTTCAGTTAGGTTCTTAACATCTTCAACTAGTTTTTTAACTTCTTCCAAAGAACCAGAAGCTGAACCAGGTCCATTCTTTTCGACCGAATCAAGACGATTAATGATAGAAGTCAATACAGAACTATCTATAACTCTATGATTATCTGGAATACCTGATGTGTCACCTGTTCCAAACTGTCTTGATCCATCTTCTTGATCAGTTTCAATAATCCATTGTTCAACTCGACCTAATCTTAATGTGATTAATCCAATCGCATCAGAAATGCTTAATTTGGAAAATGGTAATCCATTTTGACTATTTTGTTGTTGTTGTTGTTTATCATAAAACTGTTGATATTGTTGTGGAGGTTGTTTAACAGGAGTGGCAGGGTTTTGCATAGATCTAGCTGTTCTTACATTATTTGGTGGTGGTGGCATATTATATCCTACACCAGGAGGCATTTGTTGGGCAAAAGCGGCTTGTGATCCAATTGAAGTAACAGGTCTATTTCCACTAACAGGTGGAGCATTTTCTCCAGCCCGTCTAGCTCTAGCAGCAGCAAGTGATCGTGAACTCATAATATAATTATTATTACAATTTGTTTCTAAATAACTTACGCAAATATACATTTAAGCGAAGCGACTGTCGTTAACAAAAGGTATAGCCAAAACTATATTATTTGTATACCCTAAATTATTTATGCAAATAATATATATGAGAGAAATAATTTTAGGAAATCGTGTTCCTTATGAATATTTTATTACTTCTGGTTCTGGCCAATCGAACGTTGGTTCTGAAGGTTTACCATATGAAACTGGATCTTATGATGCAGCGTTAACTAAAGCTGGTATTCAGAATGCTAATATTATTGAATATACAAGTGTTATTCCAACTGGTGCTAAAGAAATATCTAAAGAAGAAGGTTTAAGTAGACTTCAATGGGGAGAAGTATTAGAATGCATTAAAGCTCAAAGAAATGGAGAGAAAGGTGATTTTATTAGTGCTGCAGTTATGACAACAGATGTTTATGATCCAAATGGTAAGTTCCTAGGTGGATTTGCGTGTGAATATTCAGGAAGCGGAACAAAAGAAGAAGCTGAAAGATCATTAGAAGGATCTATTGATGGTATAATTGAACGCAGAAATTTCGGAAGAACAGAGGGTGGGTCAAAATTATACAAAGATAATATAACAGATAAAGGTTACAAATATCATCCAGGGAAAATTTTCGTATATGACAACTTAGATGTTAAAGACCATCACGGAACAGTTTTAACATCCATATGTTTTGTATCTTATAGGTTCCCAGAATTAACAGCTAGTAGTGGAGGTAAGAGAAAAACAAGAAAAAATAGAAAATAAATTAAGCAATCATTGCAACTTTAATAGCTTCATGGTGTTTGTAATTATTTACTTGAAACTATAGGAATTTGAAATATTATAGCATAAAATTATATAAAAATAAAATATTATATTACCTTAATGAATAACGAAGAACTTGTTAATGAAAACAAATTATTGAGGGAACAAAATGAAAAATTAATCAAAGAATTAGAAGAAACTAAAGAACATCTTAAAAAATATACTGCGCCTCAAAGCAAGAAAGCGTATTATGAAAATAACAAAGAGGAAATCAAACAAAAAACAAAAGAATATAGACAAATACATAAACCAACAGAAGAACAAAAAAAAAGATGGGCTAGAACAGCATATTTAAATAAAAAAGCAAAATTGGCAAAAGAAAAATTAGAAAATCAAAATATTTAGAATTTATATATTTTTCCGAGAAAACTATATAAATAGTATATTTAGTATATATAAAATGGAATATAAACAACCAGTTATTGGAGTTTATAAAATAACTAATATATTATCCGGTAGATATTATATAGGATATTCAACTAATATTTATAGGAGATTTTGTGCTCATCGTAGAAAATTGAAACAAAATTGTCACGATAATATATTTTTACAAAGAGCTTATAATTTAGATGGCGAAGATAAATTCAAATATGATATAATTAATATATGTGATACACAAGAACAAGCTAAAGAAATTGAATTACAATATTTAAGCGATTTAAGTATTCGTGATATGCTATATAACTTAAATTATAACAATAGTGGCGGCGACTTAATGACACATCATCCTGATAAGGAAAAAATTAGAGAAAAAATATCTAACACTCTTTTGGAAATTATAAGTAAAATGACACCAGAAGAAAGAAGTCAAAAATATGGTAAATCTGGAGAAAAAAATGGTATGTATGGAAAAACTCATACAGAAGAAGTTAAGAAAAAACTTTCAGAAATTAATAAAGGAAAAACATATTGTAAAGGCAAAAAAACTTCTGAAGAAACGAAACAAAAATTGTCAGAAATTGCAAAATTAAGAATTGGAGATAAAAATCCATTTTTTGGTAAACATCATTCAGAAGAAACAATACAAAAAATTAAAGAAAAAAATAAAGGTAGACTTCCTCCAAATACAATAAAAGTATCCATAGATGGTATTTGTTATAATTCTATAACAGAAGCATCAAGAGAACTTAATAAACCAACGCCAACTATTTTATGGCGTCTTAATTCAAAAAATCCTAAGTTTAACGGTTATAAATATATAAATGGTGATATATCTACGCAACCATCTGAAATTTTATCTGTGGGTGATGTTGATAATTGTGAATCTTAAAATCTTCCACTTGATAATCATTTATATTCTCTCTAATTTGTTTAATAGAAACAGTTGGAAAAGGATAAGGTTCTCTTGTTAATTGAGTTTTTATACCTTCAATATGGTCTTCATAAATATGACAATCGCCTTTAAAATAAACAAATTCATTAGCTTTTAGTCCACAGTGTTTTGCTAGCAAATGCGTAAGGAAACTATAGGATGCGATATTGAAGCTCGTCCCGCATGCTTCGTCGTTACTGCGTTGATACATGGCACACGATAATTCGTCACCATTTTTAACACTGAATTGACACAAAATATGACAAGGAGGAAGTGCCATTTGATCTAACTGTGCAGGATTCCAAGCACTCATTATCAAGCGTCGACTGCTACGTTGGTTAGGATCTTTTAAAACTTCAATAATTTGCTGTAATTGATCTACACCTTTAAATTCTTTTCTCTCCCTATGAACATCGTTAGGATCATCATCTAACAATCGTTTACCAGTAAAACAGTTATAATTCGCATTGAAAAATCTCCATTGATACCCATATCCAGCCCCGATTAAATCCTCGCGAGTTAAAGTAAGCCCTCTACTATCCAAAAATTCTCTCGAAGCATTCGCATCCCAAATATGGACACCTTGTTCTTTCAATAATCTGTTATCCGTTTCGCCACGAATAAACCACAATAGTTCCTTTAGACAAGTCTTCCAAGCAGTTTTCTTTGTTGTCAAAATAGGAATTTTGCCATCCTTTAGAGAGAAACGCATAGAGTTCCCAAAAATACTTTTAGTTTTACCATTTCTACCTTCTTCCCAAATGCCATTTTCTAAAATATTTTCCAATAAATTAAGATATTGATATTCTTCATGTTGAAACTTTTTAATATTATTAAAAATATTTTCTGAAATTTTAGATGTTCCATACAATTCACTCAATTGGTGTTCCTTTTTTTTTTCATCAACAGAAACTAGTTTAAAATTTCCACATATTTTATTGCGTTTAAAGTCTTGATTAGCAAGACTATTAGCATATTCTTCCGCAATATGTTCCATTATTTAATAATATTTAGAATAACCTTTAATACTTTTAATATAGTAAAAACAAATTTATTATTTTTATTTCTAAATATACCCTATAGGGATATGGATAACTCCGACGAATCAAAAAGTTTCTTTAAGCACGTTTTCAATTTTGATGATGATTCAAAATCTGAAATATTAAATATACTTCAATACTCTCTTATAGCATTAATTCCAATTGTAATTTTGAATAAGACAATGCAAAGATATGTCCCTGAAGCAGATGATAAGAAAAGTAGTTTAGAAGTTTCAGCAGAAATAGTAATACAAGTTATTGTCATGTTTATAGGTTTATTGATTATACACAGAATTATAACATTTATCCTACATATAGTGGTGTAAAATATCCAGAATTCCACATAGTGTATATAATTTTAGCAATTTTAATGATTACATTGAGTTTACAAACAAAACTTGGAGAGAAGGTATCTATTTTAGTCGATCGACTAACTGAATTATGGGACGGAAAACCTGATACTAAAAAGAAAGGTGGTAAAAATGGCAATGGAAATGTGAAAGTATCTCAACCAATTTCTGGACAACAGCAACAACAAATGGGTGGCTACAGTGATGGAACATCAATAAGTTCATTGCCAAATATGAACACTGTACAACCACCACAAAATACTATGCAACCACAGCAATTACCAAACTATGATGCAATGTATCGACAGGATACAACACAATTAGTAGGCGCATCAACTCCTGGATTACAAGAAGGTTTTGGTGGTGAACCAATGGCTGCAAATGCTGTTTTAGGTGGTAGCGGAAGCTGGGGTTCTTGGTAAATAAGTAAATCTTGGTAAATAAGTAAATCTTGGTAAATAAGTAAATTTACATAAATAATATAAAAATTTATTTATGTAAAGTAATAATAATGGATACTAATAAATTATTAAAAGCTTTAGATGATGAATCAAATGAAACATTAATGAACTTTACGACAAAGAAAATAAGAGAAATGAATTTAAAAATTTTAAAGGAGCTTGAATTACCAAAAAAAGAATTAATTGATATATTTAATAAATTAAAGGATTATAAATATGTTGACGAGATGAATGAATTAAAATATGGTACATTTTTAAGATGGATACCAATTGAAGACCCAACAAATATTCAACTAACTAAAGGGGCTATATTCTGTGAAATGAAAATAACGGACGATGGTGTATTTTGCATTTGTAAAAATTTTGGATTTCCTGTTCGACATTTTCGAATTTCTATGGATAAAAATCTTATATTCCAAAAGTTAACAGATCAAGAATTGGTTTTATTATCAGCACTTGATCATCTTTCAAGTTAAAACGATATTCGTCTTATACTTCTTCTGCCACCTCTAAAAATCTTTAATTCTTGTTCAAATGGATTAACATCCCTTGGGTCTTCCAATCCCATTTTTCTTCTCTCTAAAGCCTCTCTAGCCTCTGGTGTTGGACCAGAAAATAAACTAACTGCTTCCTCGGGTGATGCTGGTCGTGATCTAAATTGTTCATCATATTTTTTAAATCTCTGTGGATCTGGAGGGACAGGATACGGTTTAATTGGTTTAATTTCAGGTCCCATTTCTATATCGAAACCGCCTGCTTTTCTCTTTTTTGTTTTGCAATTTTTACAGTCCTGAAATAGTCCAGGTATAAAGACACCTTTTTTGATTAATTCAATATCACTCTTATGTATTGGTTTTTTTACACTAGAAAATTTTTTTCCATTATGGTATTTTGTGATACTTTTATAACCTCTACCCTTCTTAATAGTTACATTACGCACAATTTTTCCTCCTTTTTGGAGAACTGTTTCTGTATTTTCGTACTTAAAACCCTTCATAAAATAATTATAGAAAATAATATAATTAATTAATATAATGGATTACGACGCATTTGTTCATTTATTTCACGTTTTAATAGTTGGAACCCTATTTCTTTATGTTGGCATTAATAGAGAAAAAATATATAAACCCTTATTTAGTATACTATTATTTTTGGGATTTTTAATTATATTTTATCATCTATACAAAATATTTAATACTGGTAAATCTATATGGGTGAACCTAATTCACGTCTATATTATCGGACCTTTATTAATATATATTGGTTATAATGGAGAGAAGACTACGAGAAAATTCTTTGAAATATTATTAATGTTGGGGTTCGCATCAATTGGATATCATCTGTATTATTTGTTTAAATAACAAGTCAATTATAAAAATTATAAAATAATAATATATATAATATTTATAATATTTATAATAAAATAACATGAAAAAAAATGATTATTTAATGATTTTTATACTTTTCATAATTTTCATAATTTTAGCTGTAATAATTTTCTATATTTATCAAAATTTATATCAAATTACAAATATTAGTCAAGAATTTGATATTGTTATTATTGGTGCTGGTGTCACTGGAGCATATCTTTCAAATAGATTATCTACTCAATTTCCAAATCAAAAAATACTTGTTCTAGAAAAAAATGATCGCATTGGTGGTAGGCTCTTGTCAGTAAATCATAAATCAAATTCATCTGAAAATCCATTAGAAATAGCAGATGAACATGGTGGAATGCGATTTTTTCCAAATATACATCCATGTGTTAATAAGATGGTAAATGAGTTAAATTTAGAAACAGTACTTGTTCCATTTATTAGTGATAATAATTTATTCTATGCAAGACAACGTACTTTTAGAAATGATAATCTTTTTCCTGAAACGGATACTGTATATCATTTAAAAGAATATGAAAAAAATGAAGATGTTGGAGCTATACTTAAAGAAAATATAACTCATGTATTTAAAAATTTAGGGTTTAATATTGATAGTAAAGATATGATTAAATATAAAAAACAATTATATAATTATATAAATCTTACAGCACTTAATTTTAAACATGAAGTAACTAATAATGGACTTGTACCTATTTCAAGTGATAATTGGAAAAGATATTTAGATATTAGTGGATATGGAAATATGTTTGATAAAGATGAACAATTTTTATGCTGTGCTATTGAAGAAATGAGCCTTAATAGCAAATCAAAAAAACCATCTGAACAACAACATTTTGTTAAACATGGATATCAGCAAATACCTATTAAACTAATGAATAATTTCAAAAAAATTTCATTTAATGAATTATCTTCAAATAAGACAGATCAAAATAACTTAATTATTAACAATACTAACTTTTATAAATTTAAAGAAAGTAATTATAATAAAGTCTCTGTTTATGCATGTGACATAAATACTAAACAAAATTTCCATATTACTACAAAAAAATTATATATATGCACACCAACAGATGTTATATGTAATATTCAAGGATTTAGTAATAAATTTACTTATTCTATATCTAAAAATATAAGAGAGTTTGTTCTGTTTAAAATTTTTTTACATTATAAAAACAATTGGTGGAATGAACTTGGGTTTTTTGGCGGAAGATGTACAACTGATTTAAATCTAGGTCAGTTATGGTTTTACAACAATAATACTTTAATGATATATGCAGCAGCAAATCAGGGTTTATTTTGGTCTAATTTTATTCCATATGAAAACCAAATTGATTTTATTCCGGTGAATGATCAAACAATTAATATGGTAAATACATTAATTGATATGTTAAATCAATTTTTTCAAAATTATAATATAGATATACCATTTCCGGATGGTATTTCTTGGACTTATTGGAAAAACGGAATGACTTTGTGGAAATCTGGTAATTTTGAACACTCAACTAATTCAATAATTAAGAATTTAGTTAATATAAATGATAATATTTATTATTTAAATAATGATATTACTTTAAATCAAGGTTGGGTTGAAGGTTGTTTTGAAATAGTAGATGATTTTATAAAAGATAAATACAATATGCCAGGAATTCTAGAATATAATATGTAAATAAATAGCATATGATTTTTGAAAAGGATATAAATTATAAAAATAATATTTACATTATTGTAATATAAATATTATCTAATTTTCTTTTCAATTGGTCTAACACTCTTTTTTAATCCATTGTTTAGTAACAACAGCTTTAACGCTCTCTAAAGCACCAAGTGTCCAACCCTGATTGCGACTTACCGCTTCTCCTACAACTAAAATACCTTCCTCTGGATGCTGAGCTTTATCTATAAATTTTTCTCTTGAACTATACAACTCTTTATTCAATGGTTTGTAATAATGTGTACCAATAGGCCAGTAATAATCCTTGATAGCAATAATATGAAGCGAATTTTCAGGCATACCTAAAGACATTTCTAAAAGTCTTTCATATAACTCTCTATTAGATTGCGTATTTTGTAGATTATTTTTAAGTGAAATTGCATTATTGTTATCATTATAAGCAATCATATAAACTCCATTATCAGGATCCATAGGAATAATTCGCTGTAAAGGTCCAGGTACAAATGTAAACCCTTTTATATATTCTTTTAAAATAGGAATCGAGCTTTTGGTGAATTTTGCATATAAACGCAAAAAAGGTTGACCTTCAATATCATTATAAATAGAATGACTTGGTAGCAACTTTCTTACTGTATCGATAGTGGCCGCAACAATCACCTTATTGCATGTATATTGCACACCGTTTTCTACATTAATTAAAAATCTACACGGGTTCTCCTGTGTCTTAGTAATACCAAGTACTTTAGAAGAAAATTTAAAATGTTCTGTACCAATATGATGATATAATTTCAATACAAGTTTTCGCCAAGGAACATAAAATGCTTTCCAACAGCAAGAATTGTCTTCCATTCCATAATAGTATAATGTTTCAAATGCATCTTCATTTTCATAGTCAGTATACCCAGCAGAAATAATAAAATTGTTATAATTTTTCTCTCCAAGAATTTTACTCGCAAACTGCTTAAATGTTACAGGTCTGTCTTTCTCAAATGTTTTATATTCTTTTCTTAAATGATCCATAACTTTATTAATATCCACAGAATGTACTAGGTTAGACTTATGGGGATTAACAATATATTCTGGTGAAGTTAATTTAAAGTAAGTCAGCATTTTATGCAATAATTTGTCTTTAGATTTTCTTCCAATTCCTGCACCAGTAACAATTTCAGTTCCGTAAAACATTTCATTACTGGTTCTACCACCAATCCATGTTTTTTTATGTTTTTCTAAAATTAAAAAAGAAGTACCTGGAGAGAACTGTTTAATGTGTAATGCACTGTATAGTCCAGAGATACCACTTCCAATAATAATTATATCAACATATTTCATCTTATTATAGTTTGATATAATTAAATTTTGATATAATTATTTTCTATTTTTTCTTGTCATATTATTTTTCTTTTTCAGATTAATCTCCTGCTTTTTTTTACATGTGAATTTTCCACGTACAAGCCCCTTACTATTAATGATTGTTTTTGTACATATACCAATTGCACGGGCTTCATTTTCTTTGTCCACTTTTTTAATACAACGGCATAATTTGCTCACGAGTAGTTTTTCCGCTTGTAGTCTTAACAAGCGTTTCGATTTAGGTATCGGTTTATTATAAAATTCTAAGATTTTCTTATAATCATTATTTGTAAGTTCGGACATGGATGTATATATTTTACAAATAAAATAATTAAATTTATCCTTTGAAATATTATTTAATTTAAAATAATTAATTTACATTATACTAGACTACACAATACTATACTACAGATAATAAGAATTAATTTCTCAATATATATTAGTAATGAAAGTAGTAGTATTTGATTTAGATGAAACACTTGGCTATTTTACTCAATATAGCATATTTTGGGATAGTTTATCAAATTATTTGAAAATAAAAAATAAAAATGAACTAACCCAGAGCGACTTTAATCAGATACTTGATTTATTTCCAGAATTTCTTAGACCAAATATAATAAATATTTTAACATACTTAAAGACGAAAAAAAAATCAAGCTGTTGTCATAAAATGATGATTTATACGAATAATAGTGGTCCTCGTGAATGGGCACAGCATATCATAAAATATTTTGAAAATAAAATTAATTACAAATTAGTAGATCAGATTATAGCAGCCTTTAAAATAAATGGTAAACGTGTAGAAATATGTAGAAC
>Ga0194123_10006142_pt1 | contig 12538 bp, 17 predicted proteins | sample TA2MahsurfametaG_5_FD_155479 | JGI IMG/M metagenome (GOLD analysis project Ga0194123, IMG submission 155479) | Freshwater microbial communities from Lake Tanganyika, Tanzania - TA2015023 Mahale A surface | ecosystem: Environmental > Aquatic > Freshwater > Lake | place: Tanzania: Lake Tanganyika... | reverse complement strand
CTGCTTCGCCCGTGCCGCTTGCCTGTCCCCCGTCAGCGCCCCTAGGACAGTTTGAGTAGTTTGCGTACCGGAGTGTTTTCGGCTCATCGTCACCGTTGAAAGGGACGAGGATGAGACCGATGAAGCAGACCCCGCCGAACGGCACGGCCGAACAGCATGTCCGTGAGATCCGCCGTAAGACCCGCAAGCAGTACTCGTCGGAAGAGAAAATCCGGATCGTGATCTCGGGGCTCCGCGGCGAGCACTCGATCGCCGAGCTATGCCGGCGAGAGGGCATTGCCGAGAGCCTTTATTACACGTGGTCGAAGGAGTTCATGGAAGCCGGCAAGAAGCGCCTGGCCGGGGACACCGAGCGCCAGGCGTCGTCGGGCGAGGTCAAGGACCTGCGCCGGGAGATGGGGGCATTGAAGGAGTTGGTTGCCGATCTCACGGTCGAGAACCGCCTGCTGAAAAAAAGTTCCTTCGGGGATGGGGGCGAGCGCGAATGAGGTACCCGGCCTCGGAGAAGCTCGAGATCATCCGGCTGGTCGAGGAATCCCGGCTGCCGGTGAAGCGCACGCTCGAGAAGCTGGGCGTCTCGCGCTCGAAGTTTTACCGCTGGTACGACCTGTACCGGCGCTTCGGCGCGGTCGGCCTGGAAGATCGTCGTTCAGCACCTGGCCGGGTCTGGAACCGGGTTCCGGACGCGGTCCGGGGCCAGGTGATCGACCTGGCGCTGGAACGCCCGGAACTCAGTCCCCGAGAGCTGGCCGTAACGTTCACCGACGAGAAAGCCCAGTTTATCTCGGAAGCATCCGTGTATCGGCTGCTGCGGGCGAACGGATTGTTGACCAGCCCGGCCTTCATCGTGATGAAGGCGGCCGACGAGTTCCGGGACAAGACGACGGCGCCCAACCAGCTCTGGCAGACCGACTTCACGTACCTGAAGGTGATCGGCTGGGGCTGGTTCTACCTGTCGACGATCCTCGACGACTTCTCCCGGTTCATCGTCGCGTGGAAGCTCTGCACGACGATGAAGGCGGCGGACGTCACCGAGACGGTCGAGATGGCGCTGGCAGCGTCGGGGCTGGACGGAAGCCGGCATCGGCCGCGGCTGCTGTCGGACAACGGGTCGAGCTACGTCGCGGGCGATCTGGCCAAATGGCTTGGCGAGCAGAACATCAAACACGTGCGCGGAGCGCCCAATCATCCGATGACGCAGGGCAAGATCGAGCGCTGGCATCAGACGATGAAGAACCGGATCCTGCTCGAGAACTACTTCTTGCCCGGCGACCTCGAGGCGAAGATCGGCAGCTTCGTCGATCGCTACAACCACTGCCGATACCACGAGAGCATCGGAAACCTAACGCCAGCCGACGTCTTTACCGGACGCGGGCAGGCCATTCTGGAAAGGAGAGAAGCGATCAAGCAGAAAACCTTCGAGTACCGCCGCTTGCTGCATCGGCAAGCGACCGCCTAAACTGCCAACCCAGATGCGCCGAAGCCTCCATTAGCGAACGCCTCAAAACGTCCTGAATGTTCTGCCGACGGACACCCGACAGCAGCGGCCAAGGCGGCGCGCCTGAAGAAGTCGATCGGTCCCATCTTTTTCCCCCGCTGCACGTGCGCGACGCGGCGCCAGCCCCGTCGATTTCCGGATTCGTGCTGAGGATAATCGGCGTCGGGCTCGCTGCCCGCCGGTCATCGCGTCCGAAGCGGTTCGATCGGCGACGCCGTGGCAAGGGGCAGCCGCAATGCGTCTCGCGCCGGCCTTGCGAAGGGCAGGCTTCCGCGAGGGCGCGCGGTGACCGCGAGGTCCCAGCTCGCGCCCGAGTCAGGCCCGCCGACGTCTCCGTCGCTCGCGAGGACGCGCGCGCGGGTCGATTCGGCGAGCACCTGGAGGAAGTGCCGCCCGCGCGCGCCCGTGGCCACGCCGCTCGCCCAGATGTTGACCTCGAGCCGGCCCGACGCCGCGGGAGGGAGGCTGCGCGCGGCCTCCGCATCGAGGGGCGGAGCGGCGGTTATGGAAATCTCCCCGGGCGCGCCGTTCCCCACGAGGTGCAGCGCCTCGAGCGATCCATGCGCGAGCGCGCGCGCGATCGCCGCGATCGGGTCCGCGTCGCCTTCGAGCAGGCGCACCTGGACGACGGGGTTCAGGCAAGCGAGCAGCGCGCCGAGCCCGGGCAGTTCGCGCGACGCCAGGAGGATCTCCCGCGGCGCCGGAAGCTTCGCGATGTCCGCACACATGCCCTCCATCTCCCATCCATCGCCGGCGCGAGGGAGGGGCGATTGGTCCGCCGCGGGGCGGCGCGTGCGCGGGGGGTCAGGCGGGCGGCGGCGGGAGCAGGCTGCGCGGTCGCGCTGGCGCCGCGTCCACCGTGGATGCCGGCGTCGAGGGTGGCTCCGCCGCATTTGCAGGCGATGCGGCTGGATCGGGGAAAAGTCGCAACGGCGCCGTGGATTGCGCCCGCCGCGGCGCGGACGCGGCGGCCTGCTCCGGTGCGCTGTCTGGCCCGATCGCCGCGATCGCCTGCTCGACCATGGTCTTGCCAGTCGTTTCCTCGACCACGCTGTCGGCTATGGCCGCGGCAAGTCCGATGGGGCCGGCGAGCAGGGTCGCGACGAAGATGCGGACCGCCGGTATGGGGCGCTCGCCCGTCGCCGCGGAATAGATGCCGCCGATGACGGGAACGTGCACCAGCGGGTTCAGCGAGGCGACGAGCGACTGGAAGTCGAGGCGTGGCGCATGCGGGTGCGACGCACGCGCCATGGCCGACGACGTCGCTTCGGTCCTCGAAGTCGGCAACGCCACGCCCCGGCCTCCATCCTGCAGGAATCTCCCGCGCCGATGCGGGTCGGGCGTCGCAATGCAATCGACGTGCCGACGCCCATGCCAACAAATTGCAGGTCAGCGGGGCGGGGGAGCCTTGCGCAACTCGATCTCCCGGACCGCGCCGGCCGGATCCAGGACGAGGAATTCGGCGTCCTTGGCCTGCTCCGGCTCGAGCTTGTCGACATCCGGCGGGAAGCACCGGCGAAAGGCCGTCACGCCCTCCTCGGCGCGGCCCTCGACGCAGATCTCGGGCATGGGGAGGGACAATGCCGTCGGATTGGCTACGCGGTAGCCGACATGAACGGCCCCGCCCTCGGCGACCCTCCATCCCGTTATCGCCGCGGATATCTCCGAGGGCTTCACGCCAGCCCCGAGCGCCACGAAGACGCCGCGGGTGGACGGCATCCAGACGGCCAGGTGGTGTCGCGCGGCGAATGCGCCGCTGCCGATCCCTCCCAGCACTGCAGCCACCAGCGAAAGCGCGATCGCGAGGCGGGCGAGCCGGCGCAGGTCGATGCCGCGGCGTCGACGAGACGGCCCGACCTCCTCGGCTGGAGCGATCACAGGCTCGGGCTGCGCTTCCGTCGCCTCCTTCGGGACGGCGTCCGGCATCACGCGCCAGATCGCGGCACAGCGGCCACATGACAGCAGCCGCCCTCCTGGGGGAAACGGAATTCCCGCTGGCAGCGCGATCGCGGCGGCGCATTCCGGGCAGGCGAAGGAGGGCACGTGCGGCTCCCCCCGGTCAGCGCAGCGAGCGCAGGCCGTCGACGAACGCGTCGGCCTGCTCGCGCGCGGCGCGCGAGTCTCTCCGGTAGCTCGTCACGGCACCGAGCGTGCGGTCGCGCAGCATGTGGAACTCGAAGCGTATGTCGTAGACCACGCCGTTGGTCGTGCGCTCTCCCGAGACCCGCACGAAGAGCCTGTCCTGCGCGGGAAGGTACACGTAGGTCTGGTTGAAGATGCCGAGCGCACGCGTGTAGCGGAACAGGCGCTCGAGGGTCGGTCGTTCCTCCGGGAAGCCGTCGCGCGGCGTGGCGAGGCGCCAGCAGTTGAACCTCAGCAGGAAGCGCTCGCCCTCCTGCTGGAGGGCCCCCGTGAGGACGGCCGACGCTCCGAAGGGATCCGGCTCGTCCAGCTTGAAATGCCTGACGGCGCCCGGGAACTCGACGCGCCGGTCGCAGATCCGGACCTGTTCGGCGCGCACTGGCGCCGCACCCGCGACGGCCATGGCGATCGCCGAGGCGATCGCCAGGCACTGCAGGCGCGTCGCCTTCATTTCGGGGCGTTCGAGCGCCGCAGGGCCTCGATCTCCGCGGCCGTCAGGTCCCTTCTCTCGCCCTGGTATTCCCATGCGTCGGCCGTGGGGAAGCGCCGCCGCGCTGCCGCCACCGCCTCGTCGGGATGCGCGGCCGGGAACCAGTTGTCGATGTGGGTGGACGTTCGCCGTCGGAAGATGGAGCGGACTCGGTACTCGCTGAACTGGACCGAGGACGCCGCGTCCTGTCGTTTTCCGGGGCGCGCGGCCTCGCCGCCGCCGAGGGTGGACCGCAACCAGCCAAGCACCGTTCAGCCCTCCAGCAGGATCGCGAGCATGTCGCGTATCGAGACGATGCCGATCGGCACGCGGCCTTCCCCGAAGACGACCGCGTGGCGGAACCCGCGCGCGAGCATCTCCCGGGCGACATGGCGCGCGCCATCGTCCAGCGACACGCCCCAGGGATCACGGGTCATCGCCTTGGCGACCGCCTGGTCCCTGTCGATCCGTTCGCCTGTCCCGGCCATGCGGAGGAGGTCGCGCTCCGTGAAGATGCCCGACAGCATTCCATCGTTGCGAAGCACGAGCACCGCGCCGATATTCGAGCGCGCCATGATATCAGTGACATCCCCGGTGCTGTCTTCCTCGAGGACGCAGACAAGCCCGTCCCGTCGCACCAGCCCCGGCCAGGAGCCGATGCGCATGCCATCCTCCGTACTCGCGTCACGCGTCGCCGTCATGTTCATCGCATCCTCCCTGGCCTCGGGCGGCGCCATGGCCGCCGATCCCGTCGCCGCGCCCGCCCCGCCGGCGGGCACGCTTGCCGCGATCGACCTCGGTCGCTTCGCCGTGACGTGCCCGGGGGTCGTGCCGGCCGCCGGGGCGCCTCCGCTTGCCTACAGCTTCCGCGCGACGCTCCTCTCGGACTCGGCGGAAGCCGACATGGTGCGCTCCGGCCTTCCCGGTTTCCGCGATGCCGTGATCGTGGTGTCGCATGGCTATTGTGGATTCCTCGCGCGGCACGGACGTCGCGCCAGCCCGGAGGAACTCGCACGCCTGATCGAGGCGAGGGCATCCGCGACGGAGGGTTCCCCGCGCGTTACGGTGACCCTGCCGGATTTCGTCGAGAAGCATCTCGAATCTCGCTGAGTTCCTCGCGCGCGTCCTCGACGGCCTGCGCGATGGCGGCAATCATGCCGTCGTGGGACGTCCGTGCAGACGCCGCGCGGCTGACCTCGGAAACGAGGCGCCAGAACGCGTTCCGGATCGCGACCGCGTCCCTGTCGCCCGCGGGTCCCGGCACCAGCGCATGGCCGGCGGCGCGTTCCGCGGCTTCGGCCGCCGCCGCCGCCCGTGCCGCGCGCACGGCCGCGGGCCGGTCGAGGCGCAGCGCCTCCCCGATCTCCTCCACTAGCCGCAGGACGCCTTCTCTGGTGGTCATGCGCGTTGGGTAAGCCAGCCGCGTATGACGGAGGCGGCTTCCTCGGGATGCTTGTCCACGATCTCGGTGATGCGCTTGAGGGCCGAGGACTGCACCTGGCCCTCAATCTTGTCGATGTCGATCATCTCGGCCATAGCCTGCGCGCGCTGCGCCTGCAGCGCCTGCATCTCGGACTCCATTTCAGCCTTCATCCGGGCGACCTCATCCACCTCCTCGGTCGGGACGAGAGCGCCGCCGGGTTCTTCGGTGGCAAGTGTCGCGGTCTCCGGTGCCGGTTCCTCCAACATCTTGGCGACGATCGGCCGGACCACGAAGAGCACGACGAGGGTGACGACGGCACCGAGGATCGCGACCTGCGAGACGAACTTGATGTCCTCCTTGGTGAAGTCGAACATCCCGGGAGGCCGGATGTCCGGAAGCTCGACCGGGCTGAAGGGAAGGTTCACGACCTCCACGCTGTCGCCACGCTCCTGGCTGAAGCCCACGGCGGATCTCACGAGCCGCTCGATGGCCTTCATCTCCTCCTCGCTGCGCGGCTTCCATGCCTGCGCGCCCGAGGCGTCGGCCTGACGCACGCCGTCTACGAGCACCGCGACCGACACGCGGCGGATGGAGCCGGGATCGATGCTCTCGCGGACCTGTGTGCGGGAGACCTCGAAGTTCGTCGTCTCCTCGGTCCGGCGCTGGTTCTCGCTGCCGCGGGTGCCCTGGCCCTGGGCCTGCTGCTCGGGCGGGATGTTCCGCGCGACCGAAGCGTCCTGCTCTCCGCGTTGCTCCGACTTCGTCGAGGCTTCCTCGACCGTCTGGACGGAACGCTCGACCCGGCCCTTCGGGTCGAAGGCCTCGGTCGTCCGAACGACCGCCGCGTATGTCACGTCCACGTTGACGTCGGCCCGCACCCTGCCGATGCCGACATGCTGCTCGACGAGGCGCTCCACGGCCGCGCGCAGCCGGCGCTCGTGCTCCAGCTTGTGCTCGAGCACGGCCGTGGCCTGGCCAGCCGCGCTCTCGCCGTCGCCCCGCGCCAGAAGGTTACCCTGCGTGTCGACGATCGAGACCCGGCCGGGCGACAGGTTCTTGACGGCCGAGGCGACGAGGTGCCGGATCGACTCCACGCGCTGGCGCGCGGAGTCCATGTTCGCCCTGAACTGGACGACGACGGAGGCGCGCGTGTCCGGCGCCTGCTGGGAGAACAGCTCGCGCGTCGGGATGACGAGGTGGACCCGCGCGCTCTCGACGCCGGCTATCGAGGCGATGGTGCGCGCCAGTTCGCCCTCGAGCGCGCGGATCTGGTTGATCTGGAACAGGTTCGTCGTGGTCGACAGCGGGTCGATGCGATCGAACACCTCGTAGCCGAGCGAACCCTTGCTGGGCAGGCGCTTCTCGGCGGCCATGATGCGAAGCTGCGCGACGCGGGAGCGCTCGACCAGCACTGTCTGCCCGCCATCCGCCACCTGGTACTTCTCGCGTGCCTGATCGAGGTGGCGGGCGAGGGCTGCGCTGTCCTCGGGGGCCAGCTTGGAGAACAGCGGGACGAAGTCCGGCGCCATGAGGTGGACGGTCGAGGCGGCCACGGCGACGACTATGGCGGCCAGCGATGCCACCAGCCCCACGAGGCGGAGCGAGCCCAGCTTGCGCAGCGCGTCGATCAGGCGCCCCGCCGGCCCCCCGTCGAGACGCTCGACGACCTCCGTCGGGGATGCGGCAGCTATCGCGGTTTCGGCCAACGTCGTTCTCCGGGAAATCTGCGTTCAGGCTGGAGCGTCCAACGGGACGCACCGGGGGGGACTCATGCCCAACCTCGCCGCGGCTGGCCGAAGTTCTGGTCCGAATCCGAGCGAACCGCCCGCCTACTCGATCAGTTCGTTCGCCTCGCCTTCCTCCGGGACCTCGATCACGCCTCGCGCGATCAGGTCCTTCGTGGTTGAGATGATCCGCTGCTGGGCCTCGTCGACGTCCTTCACCCGGACCGGTCCCATCGACGCCATCTCGTCCTGGAGCAGCTTCGAGGCGCGTTCCGACATGTTCGAGAAGAAGAGCTTGCGCTGTTCCTCGGAGGCGCCCTTGAGCGCGATCGCGAGGGCGTCCTTGTCGACCTCCCGCAGGATCGCCTGGATGTCGGTGCCGTTGAGCTTCAGCAGGTCGTCGAAGGTGAACATGAAGCTGCGGATCTTCTCCGCGTCGCCTGGCGCCTGGTCGTCGAGGAAGCCCATGAGCCGGTTCAGGTTGGCGCGGTCCAGGGCGTTGAAGATCTCCGCCAGGTTCTCCGACGGATTGCGCTTCTGCGAACGGCCGAGGTTCGCCATGAATTCCGTCCGCAGCGTGCGCTCGACGTCCTCGAGGACCTCCTTCTGCACGTGCTCCATCTTCAGCATGCGCAGCACGACGTCGCGGGACATCTGGTCGGGCAGCAGCGCGATGACGCGCGCAGCCTGATCCGCCTTGATGCGCGACATCACCACGGCGACGGTCTGCGGGTATTCGTTGCGCAGGTAATTTGCCAGCACCGTGTCGTTCACGTTGCCGAGCTTGTCCCACATCGTGCGGCCCGCGGGGCCGGTGATGTCGTCCATGATCGACTGGACGCGATCCGGGTCCATGATGCTCGCGAGCAGGCGCTGGGTCGCCTCGACGTTGCCGATCACCGACCCGCCCGAGGACATCTGGTTGGCGAATTCGACGAAGAGGCGTTCCACCACCTTCGAGTTGACGCTGCCGAGCGACGACATGGCCTGCGACAGCTCGCGGATCTCGTCGTCGTCGAGGAACGTGAAGACCTTCGCCGCGTAGTCCTGCCCAAGCGCGAGCAACATGATCGCGGCCTTCGACGGACCGGTGAGCGACCGGAACTCGTCCTTCACCGCCATTTGGATGTCCTGTGCCTGAGTTGCGCCTGCCGCTTGAGGAACGTCTCGATGCCCTCGCACTCGGCCCGTACGAGGAGGGCCTCGGTCTCGGCGCGCGCCCGGTCGCTCGCAGCCTGCTCGATGTCCGCCGCCAGTTGCTCTGCTTTCGTGGTCAGCGCGTCGAGCCTCGCGAAGAGGAGGGGGGGCGAGGGGCAAGTGCCTGGCCGTGGCAGCTCGTCGACCTGCGCCGACACGGCGGCGCGCGCGGCGACCGCGGCGCGCGTGCGCGCGTCGGCCTCGCCCATCCGGCCCTGCAGCCCCTCGAGGTCGAGGCGCCGGAGCTTAAGGACGCGCGCGAGCGTCTTATCGCGGGCCATCGTCAAGATGGACAGGCTTCATTGCGGGCTGCATTTCATCGGTAAGTTTACTCAGACCTGATTTCATCCAGAATTGCTCGCAACGTGCGGACATCTTCCTCCAGTTCGGAGCGATCGGCGACCTCCTGCTGGAGCATGGACTCGAGGCGCTCGTGGTATTCGATCGCCCGGTCCGTGCGCTGGTCGGTCCCGCGCTTGTAGAGGCCAAGGCGAAGCAGGTCCTCCACCTCCCGGTAGGCGGACTCGAGCGCGATGGCCCGCCGCAGGGCTTCGCGGTGCTCGGCGACCTGGACCTGCGGCGCCGCGCGCGACACCGACCGGACGACGTCGATTGCCGGATAGCGCCCGCCATCCGCTATCCGCCTGTCCAGGAGTACGTGCCCGTCGAGGAAGCCGCGCACGGCGTCGCTGACGGGTTCGTTCATGTCGTCGCCCTCGACGAGTACGGTGATGAAAGCCGTTATGCCGCTTGTTCCCTCGAGGGGGCCGAGCCGCTCGAGGAGCCTCGGCATCTGCGCGAAAACGCTGCCAGGATAGCCTCCGACGCCGGTTGGCTCGGCGGCGGCCACGCCGATCTCGCGCAGCGCCGCGGCGAAGCGCGTGACGCTGTCCATGAGGAAGAGCACGCGCCGCCCCGTGTCGCGGAAGTATTCGGCGGCGGTCACGGCGAGGAAGGACGCGCGCCGGCGCAGGACGGCGGGCTCGTCGGAGGTCGACACGAAGACAGCGGCCCGCGCCCGCTGCTCGGGGGAGAGGTAGCGCAGCACGAAGTCCGCGAGCTCCTTGCCGCGCTCGCCGATCAGCGCGATCACGACCGCATCGAAGCGAGCGTGGGAGGCGAGCATGCCGAGCAGCGTGGTCTTGCCCACGCCGGATCCGGCGAAGATCCCGAGGCGCTGCCCGAGGCCGCAAGTTAGGAAGGCGTTCATCGCGACGACGCCGATGTCGACCGGCTCGGTCGTGAGCCCGCGGGCCGCGGCCGGCGGGGGAGGGCGGCGCAGGGGGTAGTCGCGGCTGCCGTCGACCGCCGGGCCACCGATCAGGCATCGACCCATGCCGTCGAAGACGCAGCCGAGCCAGGAATCGTCCGGGCGCGCGACGGCGCTCGCCGGCGACAGCCGGGCCTCGCATCCCGGCCCGAGCGCGGAGATCTCCCCGAAGGGCAGCGCGATGGCGTCCGGGCCATCGAAGGCGACGATCTCCGCCGCGATCTCGCTTCCGTCGCGCGCGCGCAGGTGCACGACGTCCCCGATCGCGCCGTGGGCCGCCAGGCCGCCGATCGCGATGCGCTGGTCGCTTATGGCGCGGACGCGGCCGACGATCTCCGCGACGCGCGCGCCGGCGAGCGCCTCGAGCAGGCGTCGATGCGCGGGAAGGTCGGAGGAGGCAAAAAACTTGGCGTCTGCGACTGGCATGCTTGTTGCGAAGGTCAGGGCGGATCTGCCGCAAAGGAACCACGCAACGCCATGGAGTCCACCAATTTCCTCGCCTTATCGAAGCAAGTTGCGCTCGAGATGCGGCTGTCGAACATCGCCAACAACCTCGCGAACGCCAGCACGCCCGGCTACCGGCGCAACGAGATGTCTTTCGAGGGATACCTAAGCCGGCAACACGCTTCGGCGCCGATCCTCTACCCCGTCGAGCGCGGCGTGCGTGTCGATCTCGGCGAGGGGCCAGCGATTGCGACCGGTAACCAACTCGACCTCTCGATCACCGGAAACGATCGCGCCTTCTTCGTCGTGGCGCGCGGGAACGAGACCTTTTTGACCCGCGCCGGCACTTTTCAACTCAGCGACAGCGGCCAGCTTGTGACGGCCTTTGGGGACGCGGTCCTAGGCGCTACGGGCCAGCCGATCACCTTGCCCGGTAGGGCGGCGACGGTCACCGTGACGTCGGGGGGCGCGATCTACGAGGGCGAGGAACTCGTTGGCGAATTCCAGCTTTTGGAAGTCGTCCCTGGCGCGACGCTCGACACGCGCGGCGATAGCCGGCTGTCCGCCTCCGCGACGCGGCCTGCCGAGAGCTACATGATCAAGCAGGGCGTCGTCGAGCAATCGAACGTGCAGTCGGTCATCGAACTTACGAAGCTGATCCAGCTCGCCCGCGACTTCGAGGCGCTGCAGCAGATCCAGGCGAGCGAACATTCGCGCTTGACCGACGTGATCGAGCGACTTCCAACGGTCTGAGGCCAAGCCAATGTCGCGTTCCCTGTCCATAGCCGCCACCGGCATGACCGCCCAGCAGGTCAATGTCGAGGTGATCGCCAACAACATCGCGAACCTCAACACCTCCGGCTTCAAGCGCCAGCGCGCCGAGTTCCAGGACCTGCTCTACCAGGTCCGCGGCATGGCGGTCGGCAGCCAGAGCTCGCAGGAGGGCACGATCGTGCCGACGGGCATCCTGCTCGGCTCGGGCGTGCGACCCGCGGGCATCTACCGCATCCACGCGCAGGGATCGCTGATCGGCACCGAGAATTCCCTCGACCTCGCGATCCAGGGCAAGGGCTACTTCGTGCTCGCCCTGCCGAACGGGGAGACGGGGTACACGCGGTCCGGTTCGCTGCAGCTGAGCCCGGCCGGCGAGATCGTCACCGCCGCCGGCTATCGCGTCCTGCCCGGGTTCAACGTCCCCGGCAACGCCCGCCAGATCAACGTGAACGCGCAGGGCCTCGTGCAGGTCACCGTCGACGGCCAGGTCGCGCCCGTCGACCTCGGCCGCCTCCAGCTCGCGACATTCCCGAACGACGCCGGCCTGCAGGCCACGGGCGGGAACATCTACCGCGAGACCGCCGCCTCCGGCGCCGCCGTCGCGGGCCTCGCGGGCGAGCCCGGCTTCGGGACGATCCAGCAGGGCTTCATCGAGGCCTCCAACGTCGACATCGTGAGCGAGCTGACGACGCTGATCACGGCGCAGCGCGCCTACGAGATGAACTCCAAGGTCATCCAGGCCTCGGACGAGATGCTCAAGGTCATGAACCAGATCCGATGAAGACGCGAAAGATCCTGACGGCGATGGTCGCCGCGTTCCTCTGGAGCGCCACGGCGGATGCCTCTGGCACGCCGGCGCGGCGCTGCGAGGCCGGGCCCGGGCTCGAGGAGGAACTGGTCCGCCAGCTCTTCGAGAAGATCGGCTCCTGCCCAATGCTATCCCTCGGCATCGCGGACGCCCGTGCCCTCGCCGAGGCGAAGCCGGGCCTCTCCATCGTCAACCTGCGTATCGACATGCGCGTCGGCACGTTTTCGGCCGTTCTCGCCCAGACGCTCGAGGCCGGGGGAAGCAAGGTGGTCCGCCAGCTTCGCGGTGGCCTCGCGCTGCCGCGCGAGGTGCCGGTGGTGACGCGGCGCATCGTGCCCGGGGAGGTGATCGACGCATCGGACATCCGGATGGTCTCCGTCGACTCCCGGCACGTGCCGCCCAATGCGGTGCTCGACGCCGACCAGCTCGTCGGGCTCGAGCCTCGCTGGCCGATCGCGCCGCTCGTGCCGGTTTCGCGGGCCCAGGTGAAGAACGTCCTGGCGGTCGAGCGGGGCGCGGGCGTGCGCGCCACGTTCCGCAGCGCCGGGATCGAGCTCACGACGCAGCTCGTCGCGGTCGACGCCGGGGCCATCGGCCAGACCATCACGCTGCGCAATCCCTCCTCGAACAAGCTGGTGCGCGGCCGCGTCGTCGACTCCGGCGCCGTGGTGCTCGAATGACCATGCAGAGGACGACCCCGCTCCTGGCAATGCTCGCCGCGCTTGCGGCGCTGCCTGGCTGCGCGAGCCTCGACAGGCTCGCCGAGATCGGCAGCCCGCCGCGGATGAC
>Ga0194123_10006140_pt1 | contig 12539 bp, 12 predicted proteins | sample TA2MahsurfametaG_5_FD_155479 | JGI IMG/M metagenome (GOLD analysis project Ga0194123, IMG submission 155479) | Freshwater microbial communities from Lake Tanganyika, Tanzania - TA2015023 Mahale A surface | ecosystem: Environmental > Aquatic > Freshwater > Lake | place: Tanzania: Lake Tanganyika... | reverse complement strand
AGGCGTTTTTGTTGATGGGCATGGGCTAGTTTTTTTCAGGTAAACAAGCGCAAATGAAATCTAACTGCATTTGAATGTTTAACAAACAAGTCTCTTTATCTTGGCCAAATGGAATTGTAATCGGAAAGACAAGCTTTCGGTAGTTATTTTCATTGATTACGAGGTAGTCAAGACCTGCTGCCTTGAGATTAGCTTCGAACTGTGGCATTTCAGGAAATGGAACTTTGCCTTTATTTTGCCATGTGGAGCCATAAAGAACCAACCAAATAGGATGTGCGTGTTCTTCCCAATAGCGCGCATGTAATTCCAAACCAGCCGTATAGTAATCTCGAATAAGGAACCACCTCTGAAAAGAATTTCTGCCCCCGCCGTAAGATAAATTCTTGGTATTGTAATTAGGATTTGCATCAACGGTAGCATCGATCAATTCGATCATTTGTGTGTATTTTCTGTAGGCATTGAAATCAAAATCGCCTACTTCAAAAGGCAAAAAATCCGGACTCAGCATTTTTAGAATCATTTGCTGTAATTGGTCCAAGTCTGCTTTGAGGTGTGGTTCGGTATAATCAATGCGTTCAATTAGAAAACCCATCAACTCTTCCCAAGAAAGCAACCCAATTGACGCAAAATCATTGAAAATTATATTATTACCAGAAAACTCATATGCTATTTTGCCACCTACCTCAAGTTCCATTTTTTGAATGATTTCATTCTTTAATATTGGAATGCGTTGCTGAGGAACAAGAAAAAATAAACACTCACCTTTTTGCTGATTTAGCTTTTGAAGATACGTTAAAGGCTGATTTTTTGTCAATTTAGCCCAAAACTTGACCTCGATTAGCAACTTTTGCTGACCCGAAAATAGCAGCGCTAAATCGGGAATAGAAGCATCATTGGAATCGCTGAACTGCGCTGAAATGAGATCAATCAACGCACGTAACAGTGCAAACTTGTAAGTAGAAGTTTTACTCTCTCGCTCGATGATTTTTTGGAAAATCAGGATGGTTTGTTCTGTACTTTGGTTGCTCATAGAAAAACAATCGTCTAATGTATGAAAATAGGTTGAGGTATTTAAAAAGTTCAGAACAGAACATAAAAAGTTTACGACCTTCTTACCTACTTTTGATATGTTAAATCATACAACATGTCCGAAAAAATCAAAAAACTCATCCCATACAAATACTATTTAATCGAAATGAGCCCCTACCGTCCATTAAGGCTCGATTGCGAGGTTTGCAAAACCACAAGCTCATTTTGTGGCCACATGCGCTTGAATACATCGAATGGGTGTGTTTACCTCTGGCACTATCAATGTCAAGATTGCGGCAAACTCACCTACTCCGATGAGAAAGCAGAAAAGGGCACAATTGTAGCCTTGAAAGAACGCTGCGAATGTGGTGGCCAATTCAGGCGAGACAAAAATATATTTTGCACATCTTGTCACTATAGAAAGTCGGATGAAAACAGGTCTGAAGAAAAACTAACCGCAACAAAAAAACAACTTGACGCAATTAAAAAATCAAATGATGCTGAGGAAATGACTTTGCCATTTGCGAAAAGTGAGTTTTTTGAGTTTATTTAAGAACATAGTTTTTATATTTGCATACTATAATTACCAATAAACAATGAAGACAATTGATTTATTTTGTGGGTGCGGCGGCATGACATTAGGATTTCAGTGGGCCGGTTTTGATTCAATTATTGCTTCTGATATCGATGAAAACTGTGGGAAAACCATTTCGAGAAATTTCCCAAAGACTAAATTTCTTTTAGGGGATATTTCAAATATTGAAAAAAATAAATTTGACCTAATATTACAAAGGCACACAATTGATATCATTACAGGTGGACCTCCTTGTCAAGGTTTCAGCTTAGCTAATAAAAATAGAAATAAAGTTGAAGACGATCCAAGAAACCGTTTATTCTATGAGTTTGTAAAAGTTATTAAGTGGTGTAACCCTAAAGCATTTGTGATGGAGAATGTCAAAGGTTTACTTTCAATGCATAAGGGTGAAGTTATTAAGACAATATTAAATGAATTTGAAAATGCAGGCATTGGCTACAACTGTGATTTCAGGGTCTTAAAAGCTTCAGATTTTGGGGTTCCGCAAAACCGAGAAAGGGTAATTTTAATTGGTTTTAGAAAGGACTTAAATCTTTACCCTGAATTTCCTGAAAAATCAAACAAAATAGTATCGGTTGAGGAAGCTATAATGGATCTACCTCAAATTAATGCAGGTGAGGGGACTGAAGGCATGGAATACATCGAAAAAGCTTCTAATGATTACCAAAAACTAATGCGAAAAAATTCAAAATTAGTATTTAATCATGTTGCAATGAAGCATACTCAACGGCTTATTGAAAGGTTTAATGCTATTAAGCCAGGTCAAAATTTAATTGATGTTTGGGAAAGTCATGGTGCAGTAAAAAGAGGTAAGCCTGGTGAAAAATCAGAAATTAAATTTAGTCAGAATAATCAAAGATTACATGGAGATAGACCTGCACCAACAATTGCTGCATCATTTCAAAGTAATTTTATACATCCATATCTGAATAGAAATTTCACTGCAAGAGAGGGAGCAAGGCTCCAATCATTCCCTGATGATTTCGTTTTTGAAGGAATGAGGACAAAAATGAGTTGGGAAATCGGATTGAGCCAATACCAACAAATCGGAAATGCCGTACCACCATTGATGGCAAAAGCAGTAGCAAATAAGATTAAAGAAATACTTATATATGGTAATTCTAAAGATTTAGGTTTCAAAAAAGCTAAACAGACTAAATTAGAATTATAAATATTTTTTCAACGCAATTTCAAATTGATGAATCGCACTTTCCAATGATGTTCTTGTCAACTCCTTATAGTAATCTGATTTATGAATCGGTTTGTCCACTTTTCTTTCACCTTCCAAAAGAGTAACTATTTTCAAATCCACATCAAAATAAGAAAATAAAGTATGTGTTGAAGGGCTTCCAGTTTTTACTGTTTTTGATATTGATGAATAATCACCACCTAATTGGCTTTCAAGTTGAATTAAAAAACAATTTAGATTTGGCCAGGCTTGTTTCATTAAGGTGAAATCTACTAAAATTCTTTTCATCATTGCATTTTCTGTATATGCCTTACATTCAGCACCTACCACCAAAACTCCATCAATATTGCAATGCACATCAGTTTTTATGGAATAATAATAATTATCTATATTTTCCAATATAAATTTTCTTATATCAGAATTGGTTAATTCATTTATATAATCTTTACGAATTGGAAGTTTTTTTATTTGTTTTTCGAAACTAATCCGGTTTGGGTTTCCGCCTATTTTAAGCCAAGCTATTTCGAGAATCAATTTTGTAATATTCTCTACAAGCATTCCTTTACCAGCTCGAATAATACCACCATATGCTCGATCACTTTCATCGTTATTAGCTCTAGATTCTATTCCCTTTACTAGCAGATTATAAGCTAAAATTATCTCATCTATTTTATCCATTGAATATTACCTATTTGTTGAAAATCGCCCTAACTGTTCCTTTAAGTCGTCTGAACTTTGCACATCATTTAATTCAACTATATCAATTTCGAAGAGATCAGAAAAAGTTTTAAAAGTTGATCCATCTGTACGGGTCCTAGTCGTTCCTCGCGGAAAATATTTTCGTTTGCTTACGAATGTTTGTTTATCTATCCAACCACAAACAGTTAATTCGAAATTTTTTTTGTTGTAGCTGCAAAAAATATAAACTTCCGTACTAAAATAATCTTGAAGTTTAAGAAAATTATTTGTGTAGTTTCTTCTGACATCAGTTGTTCTACCCATTGTTTTTACGTCAATTTTCAACCCCGCATATACTATATCTATTCCATCGTCAAATCCACTTTGTCCATTAACCAAATCTAAATCAAAAAATGTCATTACCACACTTTGACCGATTATACCTGTTAATTGTTGTTCTGGCGTGCCATTGGCTTGGTTTCTTTGACCAAAATTATAAATTTCAATTTGAGATTCACAATGTTGAATTATACTCTCACTTACTTTTATCTTGAACATAAAAAAGGTTTGTTATTTCCACTGAAAGTGCACTTGCAATTTTTTGGATGTTTAGCAAAGTAATGTTTTTTTCCGCCCGTTCAATCATTCCAATATATGTCCGATGCAAGCCTGCTTTGTAAGCGAGTTCCTCTTGAGTCATATTTTTTTGTGAACGCAAATCGCGAACAGCATGCCCAAAACTCTCCAATATACTGTCTTTCATTTGATGCAAATTAATAATTTAAAGTTATGTTGTCTTATTCAACAAACCAACATACTATAATTAGCATTTTGAATTACCAATTTTGGTTCAATAAAATATTTGGGAAACCTTCCCTTGAACAGTAACGATATTAGATTGAGTTTTTGGGAGAGGTCAGAGGACTCACACACAAAAAAGAAATCAATATATCGAAATGGTTTGTCTAGGAATATATCCTAAAAACACCCCCGGCAATAAAGCCTTTTGTCATTTTCAAATAAGGAAAAATAGGTTGAGTTTATTAAAAAAGTAAGCGTCTTTTTTGCGATATTTAAATTCCATTAGCCGTTAATGTTAAAATTTTCCATCCCCATTGATTTTTCTTTTTATTGAAAGATAATATCGCTTTACCTTTTATGAGTTGATCGTTTTCTAGACTCATTTTAGTAATTAAGTTGGGGTCTACAAAAATGTCGTCTACAAATCCAAATTTTCCTTCTAGATTCAATTTCAATTTTCCTTCAAAGTTTTTAATTGCTTGTGATGTTTCTTGCTTAGATTCTTCAATTGACAGTAACTTATAAAATCCATCTTTAGATGCACCAGCAAATCTAACATCATATAACTGCCCAATAGTTGGTTTCTTTAAAAAGCCACGATAAGAGAAAAACCCGTGCTTATTTTCATTTATGACAAAGTTCAGAACTTGTTTATCATGATTTACAAACTCTACAACAATTAATTCTTCTGGAATATCTTGAAACAATAATTCTTCAGCCTGTTTTAAGTGCATCAAATACAATTCCGAATTATCTCTTTTGGAATTTGCCGATTTGTACCATTCCATTTCTGTCCATTGCATGATTTGGTTTGGAATCTTCCATTGATGTTTATCCCTTGTTGAAATTATTTTTTGAATTTCCGTTTTCGCTTCGCTGAACATACTTTTATGAATGAGCATTTCAGCAAATGATTGTCTTAATTTTATTAAAAAGTCTTCGGGTGTTTTAAGGCTCAAGGCTTTACAATAGCACGCAAACTGAATTTCTTTGTTCTCTAAAAATATTTCTGCCATTAGTTCCCATACCCAGAAATCATTTCTTTTTTTCTTAGCAAAAGGTAAAAATGCAGAAAGCACATTTTCATCATTCCCCAAAGCTAAAAGAAGTTTTGCTTTGAAATAAGGTGGATATTGATAGTCAGGATGTGTCTCAATCAAATAATCCAATTTTGGCAAGAATGATTGGATCTTATCTTTGTCGATCACTTTTTGCTGACCAAAAGCATCTATAGGTGTTCCCTCCAAAAGCTTTTTTGAATAGGCAATGTATGCTTGTTCGGCAATAGACATTATTTTTTTGCCATTATATTCCTCTTTTAAAAAATCTTCGGAACGGAAGTTGTCAAGATTCCACCAGTCAGCAAAAGTCAGGTATCCAGACCAGTTTTGATAGCCTTTATGAAACGCTTTGTAAATAAAGGAATAAGCCTCAGATGGTTTAGTGAAATGGAAAGTACTGGTCAAATCGAATAATTCATTGATCTTTACAAAATCAACTTGCTCTGTTTTTTGTAAAGAAAAAACTATACTACCTATTTGCCAAGCACAATTATCAAAGACCATTTTCTCGTCCTCAGGCAATTGCAAATCACTTATCTTTATTAAATATCCTTTGAATTCTTCATATTGCTCTAGTTGAGCATATTTTTTGAGGTAATCATAATAAACCCAAGCGGCGGCACGCTTATTCCAAATATTCTCGGAATCTAATTCTAAAGCTTGATTAGCCATTTGTAAAGCTTCATCAAGTTTACCTGCTTGTCTTAGTTCTTTGATTGCTTTAGATGACATAATCAGCCTCTTTAAGATTATTTACAATGGTTTTAACTTTAGCAAGGAGTTCAGGGCTATCGCATTTGTTTTCCAAAGGCAATACTCTTCCAAAGAAACCCGCACCATCATATTCAAAATCAATTAAACATGATTTGCCATTTTTTTCAATTGAATATCTTTCTTTATATTGAAGATGCTGAATTTTGACTACTCTTTCATCTTCCGAAAGGCCTTTGTTTAGAAAATCGAAAAGATTTTTCAAGAATGGCTTCTCTTCTTCGATGGCTACATCAAATTCAATTTGGGTTAAAATTCCCTCGACATTATTTCGACTAACTACCACAGGGGAAGCACCATCAAGAATTTTAATAATGGCCTCAAAAAACTCATTAGAATTAGTTTGTGCTGGTACATTTTGAAAATTGCTCTTGAATACATTTTGACCGTTAACCCAATATTTGAATGCGGCCGTTTGTCCTTCTCTCCTGAAGATATAACGTATTTCATACCCAAATTTCTGCCACGATTCAATATCTATGTAATGCTTCCTAAGATTATACCATCTGTGAATGAAATGGTCTTGGATGGTTAACGGGGCATCAACTAAACCATATTTTTCTAATTCTGGTAAAACCTCAATAATGTTAATTTCTATTGTAGGATTTGATTGTCCTGTCAATACGTTAAAAGCTTTTTGAACATTAACATCTATAAAATCCATGCCTGAAAAGGATGAAAAAAATGGTGGATTGATACAAAAAAGCTTCTTAGATGCCCTCGTAACTGCTGTATAAGCCCAACGATAAAAATCTGAATTTGGCTTACCTGAAGGATCATGTTCCAATTCATAAAAGTTGAAATTAGTCTTTGCACCTCTATCCCAAAAAACAAATGCATTTGCCCATTCACCACCTTGGGCTTTATGGCAGGTTACTGCATATCCATATTTCAAAAGAATACAGTTGAAATACTTATCCTTGATAATAGCGTCCTTAAATTCCTGAGTACCCTTTTTAAGTTTGGGATACCTGTTTTTAAAATCTACATAAAGAGCTCTTTGCTCTTCCGGTTTGAGGTAATTATCACCGTATAAGTAGTTCTCTAAAATATATCCATTTATAGTTTTGGGCTGATTATTTTCATCAGGTAGAACAAGGCTTATTCCTCTCCAAGTTAATCTGACAGTTTTTGTTTTCCCTTTTTCAAGGTAAAAACTTACTTCTCTGCTTTCAACTGAAGAACTTGCTTCTGAAACTACTGCAAATTCACCATTCATTATTCCTAAACGGTAATTATTCCCTCCAATAATAACTGTGTCAGATGCCTGAATAGGTAAATCAGTTCCAAATTTATCTTTACGGATAGCAAGATTTAAATCAAGTGCTGTTTTGTTTTGATAGCAAATGATGATTTTTTGCTCTTGTTGAGAATTATAAGAATCAAGATAATCTTGATATTTAGGATTGAAAATGTCTCTATTGTTTTCTCTTAAATCAAAATCATTGAAATAACCAGAGGTGAGACATTGCCTTATTTTAGTAGCTGATATCAAAATACTATTATTGGCATCCTGCCGTTTAACTTCCTTCATTTCAGTATGCTTCACTGAAACCTTATAAGTTTCAGTAAGATAATTTTGATCAAGTGCAGGAGAAAATTTCATTCCAATTGGTGGCAACTGAGCAGGGTCACCTATGAAAATGATTTTGCTCGTTGTGGTTTCTTCTTGTATTCGTGAATAAGAAACAAGGTCTCTCAATAAATGCCCACTTCCAAAACGAAAAAATTCACCTTGACTCAAAACATCACTGAGCATAGATGCTTCATCCACGATAAGTATTGAATTATAAACTTCAGTATTGTTTCTGATTTTATAATTATATAGAAATGACAAATCATTTTCTTCTTCACTTTGTTTAATCTCTTGCAATTCTTCAAAACTGTAGATACCTTTATGAATGGTGGTAGATTCAAACCCTGTTTTTTGATTTATGACTTTTGCAGCTCTACCAGTGGGTGCCATCAATTGATATCTCTTCTCTAATGATTGAAGATATTCGACAAATCCTTTGAGTAGAGTTGTTTTACCACTTCCGGCATAACCCTTTAGAATAAACACCCGCTCGTCACTTTCTAAAAATGCATGAAGCATTTCTAGCGTATTGCGTTGATCTTTCGTAAGATTTACATGTCGGAAATGGTCGAAAATATTCATGGCTGTTGTTCTTTCATACAAATGTTGGATTTAACTATGCGGTGTATCTGCATCTCATTTAATATTTGGTATTCCATTTACAATGTCAAAAAGTACTTTGTAGTATCTACTGTAATTCTTGTCAAAGTCAGCGATAATTCTTTCCAAATCTTGTTTCTCTGGGGCTGAAAGCTGATATCTATGACTTCCTTTATTTCTTAAAAAGTAAACATCATCCAATGCTTTAACATCTACTTTGTAATTAAACTCAATGGATAAGAATATAGATTTTGTTTTGAACTTCACAAACGAGAGTTCCAGTGGTTCATATTGCTGTGTAGCATTATTGCATTTGAAAAAGGATTTGTAAAAATCAATTGGATTTGCCGCCCATGGTGGCTGAACGGCTTGATAATGTGCTAAATTGTTAAGAATTAAATTGTGAACATCAAGTTGCCGAAGTGAGAAGTTAAAAATATTTTCTATTTGTAGAGAGAGTGTTCTGCCGAATTCAATAGTGTTTTCGTTTTTTAAAGCGACTTTCATTTCCTTAAAATCCTTTATTAGCTCACCTTTTAAGTTGTTATTTGAAATGTTATGGTAAAACACTTTTCCATAATTGAGTGCTTTTTTATCAATGAAACTTAAATAAGCCTTTATTCTACCAATATCTGATTCTGTAATACTTTGAAATTTATCAAGTCCAGGCGAATTGATTCCGTTTTGAAAAAAGCTGTTGACTATTTCAAGGTTGAAAGACTCAAAAAACCAAGCATACTCATTTTGCCCTTGCAATTGTGTTAGCAAGGTTTTTGTAAACTCTATAAATTTTCTCAAGTTTTCATCGTTCATATTTATTGATTTTTGAATTTACTATAAAGGTTCATGGCTTTATTGAGACCTTGGTTTACCAATGTATTTAAAACAGAATTAAGGTCAATCTTGGACTGATCTTTTATTTCTTTCAATCCAGTCAAATTATCAAACCTCGCCTTCAACCCCTTATAAGTCCCATTCTCACTTCCTTTAACCATCTTTAAGAACTCCAATTTCCCATCAAGCACATTTACTAAACAAGCATTCGGTTTTTTAACATGTCCTTTGTCGGTAAGGTAATCGCGTTTAAAAATCTGTTCCGCTTTTTCATAACCGTACTTTTCCCAATAATATAACCACATTCGGATTTGCTTTACATACCTCCTATAGACATTAACCTTGTCGTTTACAATCAAGCCTGTAGCTTCCTGACGGTAACTGGCTTTCTGCAAACGCGTTTTCTTTGGATTGATAATCAGTTTTTGGTCTTCTTCAATAATTCGTTTTAGCTCATTTCTAAATGCTTCTTCCGTGTAGATGTTGTGCGGAGAAGAAAAGGTGATGTCGTCGGCGTATCGAGTATAGGTTGCACCGAATCGGTTAGCAAGTCCAGTGAGCCTGCGGTCAAGCTTTTTACAAAGAATGTTTGTTAAGGTCGGAGAGGTAGGGCTCCCTTGCGGAAGCACGGTTTTTTCTTCACCATCTATTTCAAAAGGATGGGTGCATAGACTGGCTAATAGGAATGCCAAAGGTTCTTTGTCACCAGCCAAATTAAAAGGCTCAAAGATGAATCCCATTTTAACACGGTTTCTATCGAAAGTGTGAAAGAAGTCTTTCAAGTCTATGTTAAAGACATAATGATGACCTGTGTGCCTTTTGGCATTATCAACGATAGACTTATCTAAAACAAAACCTGTTGCTGCTTCATGTGGTTCATAGACACATTGCAGGACCAAGTTCAGTGAACGAAGAATAGATTTCAATCCTTGTACCGGTGCATTGATGGTTCTATCGTCTCCGGACTTTTTCTTGATAGAAAAAGTTTGATAACGCCTTTTACATAGCGTAGGATTTGCATAATACGTAAGTGTTTTTAATTGAACAGGCTTACACTTCTCTCCATATAACAGATTTTTAGCGTCACTTAAAAGCTTCACTAAGTCCTCTTTGCTTTGAAGTTCAGCAAATTGTTGTCGTATTTGGATGATATGTGCTTGTTCAATTTTCATATTAAAGTTATGAAGTGCTTTGAAAACACCTGCCTGATACTCTATTTGTATGTATAAATCAATACCTAATAATCACTGAAAATTCATAAATAACAACTTCATATATTGACATTGAAATCAATACAAAATGCTATAAATGCCTAAGTGACATTCATCCCAACACGAGGTCGGGAGAAGATGCCGATCGTGTCTCAAACCGAAATTTGAGACCAGCACCCGCGAATCAATATCTTGCGGCAAGTGTTTCAAAGAACTTCTGCAAAGCTATGCTGCACGTATGCAATCTACTTGCACAGAAAAAATAAAGATAAAAAAAGCTGGGAAATATTTGGAAATTATTTTCTGTGCAGTACCTTTGCACTGAAATGTCGATTACAAAACACGCCTATTTAAGATACAAAACATTAGACCGTTGTTTTCGCAACACTGGCCGAAACTACTTTATCGAGAACCTCATAGATGAATGTAGTAAAGTACTCAATGAAATTAATCCGGATGTGAACGGTATTTCAAGAAGAACCATATTCTCTGACATCGGCTTCATGGAAAGCTCGGATGGATGGGAAATTCCTTTAGAACGAGTGACAGAAGGCAGGCGCGTTTATTATCGGTATTCTGACGCAAATTTCTCTATTAACAATCAACCCCTTAACATGAAGGAAGCAGACCAACTTAGGTCTGCACTCACCATTATGTCAAGATTTTCTGGGGCGCCGCAGTTTGAGTGGGTAGATGAACTACATACACAACTAAAGGCTCAGTTTAATTTAGAAGATAGCGATCAGCCAATAATTAGTTTTGAGTCAAATCTTTATCTGAAAGGAAAGGAGTTGATTGGTGAGTTATTCGAAGCCATCCTAAATAAATTCGTTTTAGATATTACTTATCAAGATTTTAAAAGCCCAGAACCCTACAGCCTTACATTTCATCCTTACTATCTCAAACAATACAACGGGAGATGGTTTGTATTTGGTTATGATGAAATTACAAATCTTATACGAAATGTAGCATTGGATAGAATTCAATCCTTTTCAAAATCCACAAATACCTACATGCCTACTGATATTGTATGGGAAAACCAAGAAGATGGTTATCTAGATGATATCATTGGTGTTTCAAAACCTTACGAAGGAGAAATTGAAACCATAGAGTTGCTTTTTGATATAGATCGAGCGCCTTACATTGAGACCAAGCCAATACATCCGAGTCAAAGTTCCAAAAGGGTCGAAAATGGACTTTTAGTCAAACTCGAGGTAATCCCTAACTTTGAACTAGAACAATTAATTCTATCTTTTGGAGAAGGTGTCACTGTATTAGCTCCTTCATTTCTTGCCGAAAAAATTCAATTCAGATTAACTTCTTCGCTCGCTCGTTACGAGAAAAAATAAAATAATTTTACTGTGCAGATACACTGCACATGTTTGCACCAACTTTGTATCGCAAATCAGCGATATGAATATAAAGACTCTACTACTTGCACTTTCTTTGAGTTTACTCAACTGGATTTTGGTTTATTTCCTCATCGAGGAAATCACGATCTATAAGTATTTGCTCATTGAAGCAATTACAGCTATAAGCACCCTAGTTTATGAATACGAGAAGAAAAAAATACAACCTAAAAAAGTTTGAACTGACACAACACCAGATTGTCATGAGGGCTGTACGTAATTCTCAGAAAGAACAAGGGATTTTTGACGGCCGTTACAGGACAAAAACCATTGTGCCAAAAAATAAGTTTACCAGAAAAATTAAACACAAGAATAACCAAAATTAGAAAACATGGTCATAAATCAATTATACAAAAAGTACTTTCAGAAGTCAAAGTTATTCTTGTATCCGCTATTAGGTTTTGAGCGTGGAACTATTGCTCCTATTCAAACCTATATGTCTCTTGATGGGAAGTATAAAATTGATGAAAGGAAATTTGTTCTTGTTTATGACCCGGAATTAGCAGAAGATTTTGAGGCATTTAAAACGAGCAGGTTATTGAAGCACAAACTATTAATTAATAACTTTGAAGATGACGATAAAAATCAGGTTTTTGTATTTGATTTTTCCTCTTTTGCGAGTGAATGGGACTTGATTTCAGCTGGAAAATACAGCCAAATCTCCATTGAATCAAAAAGGAAAATATTAAAACAACAAGCGGTAAACAGTGGCAATTACATTTATATGCATAGTTATCTTTTCCCAAAAAAATGGTTTGGCAGATATGCTGAATTATTAGATGTCA
>Ga0194123_10006132_pt1 | contig 12546 bp, 12 predicted proteins | sample TA2MahsurfametaG_5_FD_155479 | JGI IMG/M metagenome (GOLD analysis project Ga0194123, IMG submission 155479) | Freshwater microbial communities from Lake Tanganyika, Tanzania - TA2015023 Mahale A surface | ecosystem: Environmental > Aquatic > Freshwater > Lake | place: Tanzania: Lake Tanganyika... | reverse complement strand
CGCTCTCGAGCGCTGTCGAAATCAACGCCAAGGCCTCCGTGCTGCGCGAGGTCTCGGCGCAGCGGGTCGCGAGTAGTGCGGCGAAATGGTAATCGGCAGGATGTGCTCGGAGCCCCTCGCGCGCGAGTTGTTCCGACTCGTCGGCGAATCCTGCATTGCCGAGACTGCTGATGAGTGCAAGGCGCAGAGCCCTATCCTGCGGATCAGCAGCCACGGCTTGACGCAAATGATCAGCAAAGAATTGCTTCTCACCCATCATCCATTCAAGGTCAGCGAGCCGCGTCTGCAGATCCGCATTTCGCGGAAAGTTGCGTACACCCTCGCGCAGAAAGGTCAGCGCCTCAAGCCAATTGCGTTGCAGCACGCGCAGATCGGTGAGCGCGATCAGTGCGCTCGGCGCATCTTTACCCGCGAGCAGCGGACGCAATGCCGCTTCGGCTTCAACCACCCGCCCGACGCTCGCGAGTCGTGCGCCGAGCGCGAGCCAAAATGGACTGCGGGAGCTGTCCTGCTCGCCGGCTTGGGTGAGCACATCGAGCGCCGCCTGACGTTCGCCGGTCTGGGCCAGTGCTTCGGAGAGCAAGACGGTGCCGTGGAGTCCGCCGACGCCGGGTTTCGTTGCGCGCAGCACCGCGAGCGCATCGTCCGCTTGGTCCATCTCGAGCAGCGTACGCGCGAGACCGACGCTGGCCTGCGCGAGATCAAAGTTATCCAGCGCCAAACGAAATACGGCCTCGGCCTGCGCTCGGTAGCCCGCACTGCGCAGCAGATTGCCAAGGTTATTGGCGTACTCGGCGCGCATCTGTCGATTGACGCCCGGCAGATCGAGCGATCGACGCATCAGATCTTCTGCACGCGACAGATCGCCCTGGGCACGCGCAACGAGACCTGCAAGATGCACGGCAGGTGCCCAGTCGGGGCTCGCGCTTAAAACCGCGGTCACTGCCGTGGCGGCGGTCTCGAGTTCGCCCGCCGAGAGGGCGCGGTGCGCTTCGGTCAGAAGGGCGGCCGAGCTGCTTGGCGTCGCAGAGCGCGTCATGCCGAGACTATATCCGGAAACGCACAGCCTGCCGCCTGACAGTTCGCGCATCGATCCGTTAGCATCACGACATGAAGTGCGCTGAACCCATGCGACATCTGGGCGCGGTCGAGATCGCGCCGTTCGTCGCCGCGCTGGCTGCACAGCCCGAGAGTCTTTGGGATGCCGATGGGCAGTTCCAAAAGCAGCTCGCTCCCTATCGAAAATCCCGCACGATTTACTTGCTGATGACCGTCGGCGGTCCGCTCGCGCCGACTCGCGAACTGGCCGGCTGGGCGCCACTGCAGCAGGCGTTCGCGCCAATTGCCGCGCGGATCGCCGAGTTTTATCCGCGGCCAGGTCGCGTGCTCAATGCACAGGTCGCGCTGCTGGGGCCCGGTTTGGATATTCCCGAACATGCCGATTTCGGACCCACTCTCGAAGCCACGCATCGTGTGCATGTGCCACTCGAGACTCATCCCGAAGTGCAGTTCATCGTCGAGGATCAGAACATCGCTTTGCAGGTGGGCGAGGCCTACGAACTCGACAACATGCGGCGTCATAGGGTGTTCAACCCGTCGCCATTTCGTCGCATCCACATCATCGTCGACTATTACGAAGAGCCAGTGCCCGCGATCGTGGCTGCATCCGTCTTTCGATGACGATCTTGTCGCATCGGCACCGCTTCGTGTTCATCGCGGTGCCCAAGGTCGCCAGCCACAGCATTCGTTTTGCGCTGCGTGCGCATCTCGGGCCCGACGATGAGGAACAGGTGTCGCTGTTCGTGCGCAAGCGGATCGAGCGCCCGGTGTTCGACGCGCAGGAGCACGGCCATCAGACCGCCGCCGAGGTGCGCGCCGCCATCGGCGCGGACATCTGGTCGCAGTATCTGTCCTTCGCCGTGGTTCGAAATCCTTGGGATCGCTTTGTTTCGTATGTCGCTTTCATGATGCGGCACAATGGCGCCTTCGAGCGGGACCCGCGCGCTGCCATGCATCGGGTGTTGGCCAATCCGCAGAATCAGAGTCCGGTGCACTATCGAGCACAGCTCGATTTTTTGACCGATGAATCGGGTGAGCTGATCGTCTCAAAGATTTGCCGTGTCGAACGATTGCAACAGGACTTTGATGACGTCTGCGATCTCCTGGCGTTGCCACGCTGCCCGCTCGAGACTCGCAACACCTCGGTCCACCGACCCTATGTCGATTATTACGACGACGAACTGCGTTCAGCGGTCGCAATGCGCTATCGCGCCGACATCGAACGCTTCGGGTACCGCTTCGGTGCCTGAGTCTGGCGCCTGACTCGACCGACAGCGGCCAATCAGCTCTCGAAGTCAGGGACGGTCGGGTAGGCGTCGAGCACCGGACCCAGCGCTTTTTTGAGCGGGTCCAGCCAAGGTTCGTAATGGCGCCAATGATCGACGCCTTCTTTGTAGATTGGCCGGCGGACCTGCTCCGAACTCGCGGTGCGCACGATCCGGTCGTTTTCGTAAAAGCGCAGACATTGATCCTCGAACGGCAAGCCGCAGTAATCGAGCAGGCGTCTCACTTCGTTCTCGGTGTCATCGACCATGCGTTCGTAAATCACGCGATGGACGCGGCCCGGTAGCACGGCATCGTAGTGCGCCATGAGTTCGACATAATCGCGATAAAAGCGACCGATGTTCTCGAGTCCGTACGAGAACAGTTGCCCCATTGCAAAGTGCTGCTTGAAGTTGCTGAAGCATGAGGCGAGCGGATGGCGCCGCGCATCGATGATGCGCGCGTTCGGCAGGATCAAATGAATGAGTCCGAGATGCGTGAAGTTGTTCGGCATCTTGTCAATGAAAAAAGCCCTGCCGAGCTTGCGATGCACGCGCGTGGTCGAGAGATACCGTTCACCGAAACCGCGCCATTCGTCAGCAGCCACTTCGGCGAGCAGGGGCAGATAGTCGAAGTCGCCTTTGTCCTTGCGACGTTCGGCGATATTGCGGGCGATGTCGGTGATGTCCTGCAGCTCCATCGTGCCCTCGACTTGCGAGTGGCTGGAGAGAATCTGCTCGATCAGTGTCGAGCCCGCGCGCGGCAGACCGACGATGAAGATCGGATCGGGAGCGGGGCAACCAAGGCCAGCGCGCTCTTCAAAGAATTGTCGAGTCAGCAACTGCTGACTGCGCCGCAGATTGATGGTCGAAGTTTCGATGTCGTAGTGCGCATCGAGCAGGCGCAGTCGATTGCCCTCATCGTAATGCCTGAATGACTCCGCATAGCGGCGCGCATCTTCCAGCGCCTTGCCAATCGCGAACTCGAAATGCAGTCGATCATCGTTGGCGAGATCGCTGCGCTGCAATTGCGCTTGCATGGCAGCGATGTCGGCATCGCCGAACTTGACCGTCTTCAGATTGGCGAGGCTCCACCATGCCTCACCGAGACGAGGGTCGAGTTCGATTGAACGGCGATAGGCCGCAATGCTCTCGGGCTGTCGCCCCGAGGCCTTGAGTACATGGCCATAGGCCATCCAGAGCTTGGGCTGTAGCGGATATTCGCGCGTCAGCCCGTCATAGAGCGCGACGGTGCGCTCGATTTCGCTGGTTTTGCTCAGCACCGAGGCGAGCAGCGCTCTATACGCCGGGTTTTCCGGTTCCGCGAGCAGTGCCTGCTCAAGATCTTGCTGCGCCGCCACCGCATGGCCCGCGCGATAGCTCGAGAGGGCGCGCGCAAACCTGGCTCCCGGGAACTCCGCCAGCTGCAAGCATTGCCCGAGCAGCGCGATGGCGTCGGCGTCTTTCTGACGCCAAAAGGCAGCCTCGGCGCGCAATCGCAGCGCGAGCGGGTCGTTGGGCTGCTGGCGCAGGTACTCGCGCAGCAAGAAGTCGGCTTCGGGTACTCGCTCGTCGCACAGTGCCTCGGCGGCCCGCTGAAGCGGCGGATCTTGGGCGAGGGCTCGCAGAAATTGCGCGGTCGCGAGGCCTGAGCGATCGAGCTCCCCCATCACGAGGTGCTGCCAGACGCGATCGAGCAGCTCGCGCTCGGCCGCCGCCAGCGGGAGGGTGGGGGGGTGCGTCGTCGACATGGCAATAGCGTAAACTAACCCGCTTGCACAGATTCGGAGGTTGCAGCCATGGTCCGCACCACGCTCTCGATTCGACTCGCCGCCCTTGCCGCATTCATGTTCGCCGTGCCCGGCATGGCCCAAGACGCTGCACCCGCCGCCGCCTCAGCCGCCCCGGCTGCGTCCACGGCCACCGCAGCCGCCCAAGATTCCGTCGCGGTGTCTTCGGCGACCGCCGCCGAGGCCAAGAAAATCACCTGCCGCACCGAGCGCGTGACCGGTTCCAATTTCCGTACCCGCAAAGTGTGCTCATCGCCGAATTCTGAAAAGGCCTCGGGCGACTGGGTCCGCGATCAGCAGGATCGCGGCGCCATCGGCGCTTCGGCCATCGTCAATTCCGCAGGCGGCGGCTGACGCGACGCGCAGCGGCGCTGCGCGTCAGCGCGTCAGCGGTTTGTAGCGAATGCGGTGCGGCTGGTTGGCATCTTCGCCGCGGCGCTTGCGGTAATCCTCGACGTATTCCTGATAGTTGCCCTCGAACCAGACCACCTCGGAGTTACCTTCGAAGGCCAAAATATGGGTCGCAATGCGATCGAGGAACCAGCGATCGTGTGAGATGACCACGGCGCAACCGGGGTAGGCGAGCAGACCTTCCTCGAGCGCGCGCAGTGTTTCGACGTCGAGATCGTTGGTGGGTTCGTCGAGCAGCAACACGTTACCGCCCGACTTCAAAACTTTGGCCAGATGCACGCGGTTGCGCTCACCCCCCGAGAGCTCGCCGATCAGCTGCTGCTGTTGCGTGCCCTTGAAGTTGAAGCGACCGACGTAGCCGCGCGAAGGCGTCTCGTAGTTGCCGACCTTGATGAGATCAAGCCCGTTGGAGATCTCTTGCCACACGCTGTTCTTGTCGTTGAGTGCCTGTCGTGACTGATCGACGTAAGCGAGTTTCACCGTCGAGCCGATCCGAATTTCGCCCGCATCCGGTTTCTCGGCGCCGGTCAGCATGCGGAACAGGGTCGTCTTGCCGGCGCCGTTCGGGCCGATGATGCCGACGATACCGCCCGGTGGCAGATTGAAGTTGAGATTGTCGATCAGCAGTCGATCGCCAAAGGATTTGCGCAGGCCCTTCGCCTCGATGACGAGATCGCCCAGCCGTTCGCCGGGCGGAATGTAGATTTCATTGGTCTCGTTGCGCTCCTGGAATTCGCGCGAGGCGAGTTCCTCGTAACGCTGCATGCGCGCCTTGCTCTTGGCCTGTCGCGCTTTCGGGTTTTGACGCACCCACTCGAGCTCGCGCTCGAGAGTTTTGCGCAGGGCTTCGCGCTCGCGCTCTTCTTGTGCGAGTCGCTTTTCTTTCTGCTCGAGCCACGACGAGTAATTACCGTGGTAAGGAATGCCGTGACCCCGGTCGAGTTCGAGAATCCACTCGGCGACATTGTCGAGGAAGTAGCGATCGTGGGTCACCGCGATCACGGTCGAGGGATATTGTTCGAGATATTTTTCGAGCCAGGAGATTGATTCCGCATCGAGGTGGTTGGTGGGCTCGTCGAGCAGCAGCATGTCGGGTGCCGACAGCAGCAACCGACAGAGTGCAACGCGGCGTTTTTCGCCACCCGAGAGCAAATCGATCTTTGAATCCCAGGGCGGCAGACGCAGCGCATCGGCAGCAATTTCGAGTTTACGATCGAGTTCCCACCCGCCGGCGGCATCGATGTCGTCCTGCAGCTTGGCTTGCTCCTCGAGGAGCTTGTTCATCTCGTCGTCCGACATCGGCTCGGCGAATTGCTCGCTGATCGCGTTGAAGCGCTCGACCTTGGCAAACATGCCGCCGATCCCCTGGATCACCTCTTCGCGTACGGTTTTCTTGGGATCGAGCTCGGGCTCCTGAGGCAGGTAACCCACCTTGATGTTGGGCTGAGGCCGTGCCTCGCCTTCGATGTTGGTATCGAGGCCCGCCATGATCTTGAGCAGGGTCGACTTGCCCGAACCGTTGAGACCGAGCACGCCGATCTTGGCGCCCGGAAAAAACGACAGGCTGATATCGCGCAGAATCTGGCGCTTGGGGGGCACGATCTTGCCCACCCGGTTCATCGTGTAAATGTATTGAGCCATATAGGCCTCATTATGGCCTGTGCTAGGCTCGATCGCATCTTGTCCGAGAGACTCGCATGTCCGAGGTACTGGTAATTGCCGGTGAGCGGCTCGCCCGCTACGGCTTCGGCAATGGTCACCCTTGGGGGCTGGACCGTCACGCCGCCTTTTTTCGCGAGTTCGAGTCGCGCGGTCTGGAGCGTCGCTGCCGCGTGCACGATACGCGCGCCGCGACCGATGACGAGATCCTGCTGTTCCACACGCCCGAATACCTGAACTTTTTGCGCGAGCGATCGCGGGCCGGCAGCGGCTATCTGGATGGCGGTGACACACCCGTGTTCAACGGCGTTTTCGAGGCGGCGGCCGATGTCGTGGGCGGCACACTGGCCGCTGCGGAGTCAATCATGGCGGGTCGCACACGCCGTGCCTTTGTGCCGATCGCGGGCTTGCATCACGCCGGCCGCGGTGGCGCCGCTGGTTTTTGTGCGCTCAATGATTGCGGCATCGCAGTCGAATGGCTGCGGCGCGAGTACGCGCTCACACGAATTGCCTACATCGATATCGATGCGCATCACGGCGATGGCGTTTTCTATGGCTTTGAAGATGATGCGCAGGTGATCTTTGCCGACATCCACGAGGATGGTCGGTTTCTCTACCCGGGCACCGGCAGCGCCGATGAATGCGGCACGGGTGCCGCCCGCGGCAGCAAACTCAATCTGCCGCTGCAGCCCGGGTCGGACGATGCCGCGTTCGAGGTCGCCTGGCAGCAAGTGCTGCGACACCTCGAGAGTTTCGAGCCCGAGTTTCTGCTGCTGCAGTGCGGCGCCGACAGCATCGCAGGCGATCCGCTCACCCATCTCGCGTTCTCGGCGGCAGCCCACGGGCGGGCCGCACGCGATCTCACCGCGCTCGCCGAGCGGCTCGGGCATGGCCGCGTGTTGGCGACCGGGGGTGGCGGCTACAACCGTCAAAACATCGCGCAGGGTTGGAACGCGGTCGTCGAGGGGCTGTTCGGCTAGAATAGGGCCGTTTTCGTTGCCGATCTTTAACAGTCCGAGGCCCCGTCGATGTTTTCGAGTCGCATGAGTATTGCCGGATTCGACCCTGAGCTCGCCGGCGCCATGAGCGCTGAGCTCGCCCGTCAGGAAGATCACATCGAGCTGATTGCCTCCGAAAACTACGCGAGTCCGCGCGTACTCGAGGCGCAGGGTTCGGTGCTGACCAACAAATACGCCGAAGGCTATCCGGGCAAGCGCTACTACGGTGGCTGCGAATTCGTTGACGTTGCCGAGCGTCTTGCGATCGATCGTGCCAAGCAGCTCTTCGGCGCGGATTTCGCCAATGTGCAACCGCACTCGGGCTCGCAGGCCAATGCGGCGGTGTACCTGGCGCTGCTCAAGGCGGGCGACAGCATCCTCGGCATGAGTCTCGATCATGGCGGACATTTGACGCACGGTGCCAAGGTCAACTTCTCGGGCAAGCTCTTCAATGCCACGCAGTACGGCATTCGCCCCGACAACGGTGAGATCGACTACGACGCGCTTGAGCGGCAGGCGATCGAGGTCAAACCGCGCCTGATCATCGCCGGGTTCTCGGCCTACTCGCGCTTTCTCGATTTCGCGCGCTTTCGGGCGATTGCCGACAAGGTCGGTGCCTATCTGCATGTCGACATGGCGCACGTGGCAGGGCTCGTCGCTGCGGGTCTGTACCCGAACCCGGTGCCCTATGCCGACGTCGTCACTACCACCACCCACAAGACGCTGCGCGGGCCGCGTGGCGGCTTGATCCTGGCACGGGCCAACGACGAGCTGACCAAAAAATTCAATTCTTTGGTCTTTCCGGGTACGCAAGGCGGACCGCTGATGCATGTGATCGCAGGCAAAGCCGTGGCCTTTCTCGAGGCCCTGCAGCCCGAGTTCAAGGGCTATCAGCAACAAGTGGTTACCAACGCGCGGGCGATGTGCGCGCGCTTGCAGCAGCGCGGCTATCGGATCGTTTCGGGCGGTACCGACAACCACCTCTTCCTGATCGATCTTTCCGACAAGAAAATCACCGGCAAAGAGGCCGATGCTGCGCTCGGCGCAGCACACCTCACGGTCAACAAGAACGCCGTGCCGAACGATCCGCGCCCGCCCATGGTCACGAGCGGCATTCGGATCGGCACGCCTGCGGCGACCACGCGTGGCTTCAAAGAAACCGAGATCACCCTGGTTGCCGACCTCATCGCCGATGTGCTCGATGCCGAGGGCTCGGCAGAGGCCATCGCCAAAGTACGCGAGCAGGTTTCTGCTCTGTGCCGCAAATTCCCCGTGTATGAATCCTCGCGATCGCAACTCGAGTCCGTTGAGGGCCGGCGAGCGTGATCGTCCGCCGTCATGCACTGTCCCTTTTGCGGTAACGAAGAGACCAAGGTCAACGACTCTCGCCTCGCTGCCGAGGGGCGGCAAATCCGTCGGCGTCGCGAGTGCCTCGCCTGCGGCGAGCGCTTCACGACCTTCGAGACCGCCGAGCTCGTGATGCCGCTGGTCGTCAAAAGTCACGGCAGCCGCGAGCCTTTTGACGAACAAAAATTGCGCTCAGGATTGATCAAGGCGTTGCAAAAGCGGCCGGTCGAGCAGGAGCGTATCGAGGCGGCAATCGCTCGCATCCAGCAGCGACTGCGCGCGCTTGGCGAACGCGAGGTGCGCTCGCGACAGATTGGCGAGTTCGTGATGGACGAGCTGCGCCATCTCGATGAAGTGGCGTATGTACGCTTCGCATCGGTATACCGAAGTTTTCAGGATGTCGAGGCGTTTCGCGACGAAGTGGCGAAGCTCCGCGAGCGTCGTCGCCGCGAGCCGCTCGCGGGTCAGCTGTCGCTGCTCGGCGACAAGGCAGAGACGACAGAAAAAGGACGCAAAGGTGAGTGAGTCTGCTGACGCCTGGAGCGACTTCGAGCGACAAGCGATGCGCCGAGCGCTCGCCTTGGCTGCGCTCGGAGCGCGCAGCACACAACCCAATCCGCGCGTGGGCTGCGTGATCGCCCGCGATGGCGTGATCATTGGCGAGGGTTGGCATCAACGGGCCGGCGAGCCACACGCCGAGGTTTTCGCCTTGCGCGCAGCAGGCGAGCTCGCGCGGGGTGCGACGGCGTTTGTGACGCTCGAGCCCTGCAATCATCACGGTCGAACGCCACCCTGTACCGAAGCGCTGATCAACTCCGGGATCGCGCGCGTGATCTTTGCCTGCGGTGATCCGAATCCGCGCGTCGACGGTTCCGGGGCTGCACGCCTGCGCGCAGCCGGCATCGCCGTCGAGGTGGGGCTGTGTGCCACCGAGGGTGAAGAGCTCAACCGCGGTTTTTTCAAACGCATGCGGACAGGGCGACCGTGGCTGCGGCTTAAGCTCGCCGCGAGCGTCGACGGGCGTACCGCGCTCGCCAATGGCGACAGTCAGTGGATTACCTCGCCCGCAGCACGTGCCGACGTCCACCGCTTTCGCGCCGAGAGCGCGGCGATTTTGAGCACGAGTGCCACCGTGCTCGCCGATGATCCGCAGCTCGATGCACGCCCGCTCGACGCGCACTCTGATGGCGCGCCCTCGCAACCGCGGCGTCAACCGCTGCGAGTGCTGCTCGATCGGCAGCTGCGCATCCCGGCGCGGGCGCGAGTCTTCACCACGGGCGGCGAAGTGGTGCGCCTTGCGGGCGCCGCCAAACAGTCGGTCCCGGTGCAGGCCATGACCTCACAGCCTGGCCGTATCGAGCACATTGCCTTGGGCGAGGATGGCCAGTTGAACCTTGACGCAGCTCTTGCGTGGATGGGCGGCGCAGCGCTTAACGAAGTGTGGACGGAATGCGGACCGACGCTCGCGGGGGCCCTCCTCGACCGAGGCCTCGTCGATGAGATCGTGCTCTATCTCGCGCCCAAACTTCTGGGGTCGGCCGCGAGACCCCTGGTCGAGATGGCCGGGCCCAACCGCCTCGCCGAGGCCATGGCCTGGCAAGTGCACGATCTGCAACAGATTGGCCCGGATATCCGTATCATGCTGCGCCGCGATCGCTGAGCTCGCGAATATTCACGCATGTTTACCGGGATCATCCAGGATGTGGGCCGTGTGGCGACACTCGAGCGTCGTGACGGCGACGTGCGCCTGCGCATTGTGGTTGACCGTTTGTCTTTGGCCGCCACGCGTGACGGCGACAGCATTGCCGTGAGTGGGGTTTGCTTGACCGCACTCGATATCTTTGTCGGCGACCCTGCTGCCGGCAAGCCCGGCAGTTTTGCTGCCGATGTCTCCAATGAAACGCTTTCTTTGACGACCCTGGGTTCTTTGCTGCCGGGCAGTCGGGTCAACCTCGAGCCTGCGCTGCGCGCGGGCGATGCGCTCGGCGGTCATCTCGTCTCCGGTCATGTCGATGGACTCGGCGAGGTGCTCGACATCCGCGAAGATGCGCGTTCGGTGCGCATGCATTTCGGTTGTCCGCAAGAACTCGCGCCCTATTTTGCGCGCAAGGGTTCGGTCGCCATCGATGGCGTGAGCCTCACGGTCAACGAGGTGGGTGCCGCAGACTTTTCCGTCAATCTCATTCCGCATACGCAGCAGGTGACGACGCTCGGCGAATTTCGCGTGGGTCGTCGCGTGAATCTCGAGGTCGATCAGGTCGCTCGTTACGTCGAGCGTTTGCTTGCGACGACGAGCGTCGTGCAGGGTTCGCGATGAGTACTGACATGGCAGGCAGCGGCCTCGATCGCATCGAAGATATCCTCGCCGATCTTGCTGCTGGCAAGATGGTCGTGATCATGGATGACGAGCATCGCGAGAACGAAGGCGATCTGCTCATGGCCGCCGCGAAGGTGCGACCGGAAGACATCAATTTCATGGCACGGCATGGGCGCGGTCTCATTTGTTTGACCTTGACCGAAGAGCGTTGCCGCCAATTGCGCCTGCCGCTGATGGTGAGCGACACCCATCGTGAGCACCGCACCAATTTCACGCTGTCCATCGAGGCCGCCGAAGGCGTGACCACAGGCATCTCGGCCTATGATCGTGCGCATACCGTACGGACTGCAGTCGCGGCCGAGGCCACGCCGCAAGATCTGCGCCAACCAGGGCATATTTTTCCGATCATGGCGCAGCGCGGCGGGGTGCTGACCCGTGCGGGCCACACCGAAGCCGGTTGTGATCTCGCGCGTCTTGCGGGACTTGAGCCTGCAGCCGTCATCGTCGAGATCATGAACGACGATGGCACGATGGCACGCCGTCCCGAACTCGAAAAATTCGCCCGCGCACACGGACTGCGGATCGGCACCATCGCCGATCTCATTCGCTACCGTCTGCGCACCGAACGCTCGGTCGAGCGTATCGCCGATCGGCGCGTGCAGATCGAAGCGGGTGAATTTCGTCTGCTGGCGTATCAAGATCATGTGCACCGCGACGTGCACCTCGCACTCGTATGCGGTGAGCTTTCGGCTGACGATGCGCCGCTCGTTCGAGTGCATTTGACTGATACGCTGCGCGATGTGGTGGGCGTGCGTGCGGGCGCGCGGCGGTGGACCTTGCGCGCCGCGCTCGAGCGCGTTGCCGCCGAGGGTCAGGGCGTGGTGATCGTGCTGCGTGAAAGTGAGTCACCCCGCGAACTTGCCGATGCCGTGACCGCGCTCGATGGCAGCAAGAGTTCAGGCAGTGCTGCCGAGGGCGCGCCAGTGCTGCGCACTTACGGTATTGGTGCGCAGATCCTCAAAGATCTCGGCGTACGCCGAATGCGTGTACTCTCTGCGCCGAAGCAGATGCATGGGCTCTCGGCTTTTGATCTCGAGGTCGTCAGTTACGTGGATAGTCCTCAATGAAAATCGGCTCCTCGGGCACAGCGCTTTCGGCCCCGGCCACCCTCGATGCGCGTGGCCTCAAGGTGGCGATCGTCTGCTCACGCTTCAACGATCTCATCGTTGCGCAATTATTGGCGGGCGCACGCGCTGCCTGGGCAAGACATGGCGGTGCCGACGCTGATCTCGCCGAGTTTCGCGTGCCGGGCGCGTTCGAGTTGCCGCTCGCCTGTCAGCAGCTGGCCTTGACGAGCCGATACTCGGCCGTGATCGCGCTCGGTTGCGTCATCCGCGGTGACACGCCGCATTTCGATTACGTGGCAGGCGAATGCGCACGCGGGCTCATGAATGCAGGTCTTGCGAGCTCGCTCCCGGTCATCTTTGGCGTGCTGACAGTCGAAACTCAGGCGCAGGCCGAGGAGCGTGCTGATCCCGCGCGCATGAACAAAGGGGGCGAGGCCCTCGAGGCCGCGCTCGAGATGGCCCATCTGCTGCATCAGGTGCGCTCATGAGCCGCGCCGCCGATCCGCGTTCCGGGGCACGCTCGGTCGCGCGCAAGCTTGCGCTACAGGCGCTCTATCAACTGCAGCTCAACGACGC
>Ga0194123_10006125_pt1 | contig 12551 bp, 10 predicted proteins | sample TA2MahsurfametaG_5_FD_155479 | JGI IMG/M metagenome (GOLD analysis project Ga0194123, IMG submission 155479) | Freshwater microbial communities from Lake Tanganyika, Tanzania - TA2015023 Mahale A surface | ecosystem: Environmental > Aquatic > Freshwater > Lake | place: Tanzania: Lake Tanganyika... | reverse complement strand
GCAGCCCGCCGCGCGGAAGAGTTCCGCCCAGAGGTCCCATGCCTCTTGGTCGAATGCGCCCGGGTCTCCCGGTTTCGGCGCGTACACGGTGGCGTAGAGGCGCGATGCGGGCAGTCCCCAGGTGCCAACGACGAGTTCCCACGCCCAACGGATCGCTTCCGGCTTGAAATAATCGCCGAACGACCAGTTGCCCAGCATTTCGAAGAACGTGTGGTGGTAGGTGTCGTAGCCGACATCCTCGAGGTCGTTGTGTTTGCCGCCGGCGCGGATGCATTTCTGGGTGTCGGCCGCGCGCGGTGGATCGTAGGGTGCCTTGGCCGCGCCGAGGAAATAAGGCACGAACGGATTCATCCCCGCATTGGTGAAGAGTAGTCCCGGGGATTGCGGCAACAGCGGGGCGGAGGGCACGATCGTGTGTGCGTTGCCCCGGAAGAAATCGAGGAAGCTCTGGCGAATGTCGGCTGCGGTCATGTCGGGGATGTGTTGTGCCGTCCGCTCGAGTCTGACCGGTGCGGACGGGCGCGGCAGGATGGGGGATGCGGCCGGTGGAAGTAAAGCTCCATGGACGCGTCGGGTCCGTGTTTCCGCGCTTGGAAAGCGGCGGGTTTGGTGCACGATTGACGGGGTTCCGCCGCTTTGTCCATGAGTCAGTCCTTTCGCCGTCTCCTCTCGCTCGCGCTGGTCTTTTCCGCGGCGTTTCTCGCGGTTTCCGCGATGCGTCGGTGCGGTGGCGACGGTGCTGCGCCGGATCGCAACGGCGGCCGGGCCGAGCGATTCAGCCTGCCAGATGCCGCGCCGCTCGATCTCGGCGACGTTCAGTTGCTCGAGCGGATCAATGGCGAATACGCGAATCTCACCCGCGCGGTGGTGCCCTCGGTGGTGAGCATCGACACGGCGGGCGTCAGGACCGAAACGCTGCGGGATTTCTGGGGCAGGCGGATGATCCGCCGCTTTCCCACCCAAGGCCAGGGATCCGGCGTGATCGTCACAAATGAAGGTCACGTCGTCACCAATCACCATGTGATCGCGGGGCAGCAGGAAATCCAGGTGACGCTCTACGGTGGGGGAAAGCACAACGGTGGGGAAAAGCACAAGGCGGTGCTTGTTGGCGAGGATCCGCAGCTCGACATCGCGGTGATCCGGATTGAAGGCGGCGGGTCGTTCACGCCGCTCAAGTTCGGCGATTCGTCGCAGGCACAGGTCGGGCAGATCGTGTTCGCGATCGGCAATCCGTTCGGCCTCGGTGAGACGGTGACCCAGGGGATCATCTCCGCCAAGGAGCGCTTTTTCTCGGACAACCAGCGCGATTTGCTCCAGACCGATGCGGCGATCAATCCGGGTAATTCGGGCGGACCGTTGGTCAACCTGCGGGGCGAGATCATCGGCATCAACGTGGCGATCTTCTCGCCGGACCGGGAGAATCCGGGATACCAAGGTGTCGGGTTTTCCATCCCCTCCAACGATGTGAAGGACGCGCTGATGCAGATTCTCGAGCGCGGGCGTCCGGTGCGCGGATTCCTCGGCGTGGAGCTGCGCGATCTCGATGTCGCGGTGCGTTCAGTGCTGCAATACCAGGGTGAAACCGGCGTGTGTGTGATGAACGTGGTGCCGGGATCGCCCGCGGAAATCGCCGGCTTGCAGTCGGGCGATGTGATCGTCTCTTTCAACGGCGAGGCCGTGCGTGCTTCGCAGCGGCTCTTCCTGCTGATCCAATCGACGAAGGTCGGCGAGTCGGTGCGGATCGATGTCTGGAGGCAGGGCCGCATCCTCGGGCTCAGCGCGGCCATTGCGGAAAGTGGTGTCGTTGTTCAGGCGACCCGGCCGCCGGACACCCCGCGTCCGTCGAATCCCGCGGGCGAATCCGCGGAGATCCTGCGCCTCACCGGCGTCGAGGTGCGCGAATTGTCGATGGCCGAGCGGCTGCGCGGATTTCGTGGCGTGATGGTGGCCCGGGTGATGCCGCAGAGCCTCGCGGCCGGAAAGCTGGAGCCCGGCGACTTGGTGATCGAGATGAACGGCAGACAAATTCAGGGGGTGCGCGGCTTTCACGAGGTACTGATCTCCTCGGCAGGTGACGAGGCCACGAGTCTCCGCATCCTGCGCGACGGCCGCATGCAGGTGGTCACGCTGCCGTCTCCGGCGGATCATCAATAACCACCCGCCGACACGCACGAGCCTTGTTCGACCTCGCCATGAATCGTTTCCGCCTGCCTCATCTCCTCCTGCTGCTCGCCGCGTTGTTGTCGGCATCGGCGATCGTGCTGTTGTTTTCGCGCAAACCGCAGCCGCGGGATGTCGCGCCGGTTGCTCCCGTCGCCGTGGAAGCGGATCCGTCACCCGCGCCGCACGGCGAGCAACCCGCGCCGGATGCCGCGCCGTCTGTTCCCTCCGCATCGGCCGACCCGGCGGAATTGGTCCGCCGCATCGCCGCATCACTTGCGGCGGGCGACGTCGATGCCGTCCTTTCGTCCATCCGCGGATCGGTGAACGGCGGCGAAGCAGAGGCTCTGCTCAAATCGCTTGCAGACGGAAGCCTACGCGTGAGGGACGGCGAAGCGGTGCGCGAAGTCGGTGAGATGGAGCTGAATTCGCGTGTCCGATGGTCGGTTGCGCTCGAATCCGCCGACGGGCAGTCGGCCGGTGAGTTGCAATTCGACTTGAAAAAATCTGCCGATGGCCGGTGGTCGGTGATCCGGTTGTCGCGGGTTTCGGTCGGGTCGGATCAGCCGGACACGGCGATTCCCTCCGGCGCGGAACCACTCGATGCAGCCGATGCGTTTCTTCGCGCCGTGCTTGGCCGGGATTTTCAAAGCGCTCGTCGGCTCACACTGCCCGGCACGGTGAACGATGCGAAAATCGCCGGTCTGTGCATCTTGTTCGAGGAAGGATCGTACCGCCTGCGCGCCAACAAACCGCTGCGGGCGATGTTCCGCCGCGGCGATCTCGCCGCGTTTCTCGCCAACGTCGAATCCGCCGACGGCGAGGAGCGCGCGCAATTCTCACTGACGCTGCAGGCGGAATCCGCCGCATCCTGGCGGGTTAGTGAGATCAACCTCGATTCACTCCTGCAGGATTACGCGCGGCACGTCGCGGGCGGCGACATTCACTATTCGCCGTTGGTCGTGAATCCTTCGGGCGGCGACACGATCGCGCTTTACTTCGGATTCGATGAGGACGAGCCGGGCCCGCGCACGCTTCGCCAGCTCGAGATCATTGCGAAACTGCTGCTGGGTGATCCGGCGAGGAAGATCACGCTCAACGGCCACACCGACGCGATGGGTACCGCCGATTACAACCTTTCGTTGTCGCAGCGTCGCGCCGAGACGGTGCGACGCCATCTCGTCGCCTCCGGTGTGGGCGAGACGCAAATTGTCACGCACGCGCTCGGCGCAAGCCAGCCACGCCGACCGAACCGGACGGAAACCGGCGAGGACGACCCGCTCGGCCGCAGGGTCAACCGCCGCACCGAAATCTATCTCGATTTCGAATAATCGCCGCGTCACGGTGTTTTTGTTGGATAAACCGATGCGTTTGCTCCGCTATGGGCGCAGCCCGTTGTGGAGTTGATGCCCCGTACCCTTTCCATATGCCGGATGATCCCATTCACCGCGATCGCGGTGTTCGGGTTGTCCGCCTGCACTTCCGGCACGTCGTGGAAACCCGCGCCGCTGCCACTTCCGGAGGCATGGCGCGAGGCCGGTGGATTCCCCGCGCTCGCGTCCGGAGATGACCTTGCCCGCTGGTGGTCGCGGTTCGATGATCCGGTGCTCAATCGTCTTGTCGCCGCCACCCTGCGCCATCACCCCGACGCCGTTTCGGCGGAAGCCCGCGTTCGCGAATTTCGTGCTCGCCGTGACGCCGCGCGCAGCACGCTTTTCCCCGCGGTCGATGCCGGCATCAGCGGCGGGTCCGCCCGCACCGATCGCGATGGCGCACGCAACACCGCCACTTCGTATGCCTCCGCACTCGATGCCTCGTGGGAGGTCGACCTCTTCGGGCGCAATCGTCAGGCGGTGCAGGCGGCCGCCGCGCGCCTCGGCAGTGCCAATGAAGCGCTGCACGCGGTGCATGCGTCGCTCGCGGCGGAGACGGCCTTGGAGTACATCCGGCTGCGCGCCAACGAAGCCCGCCTCGATGTGTTGCGGCGCAATGTGAAGACGCGCGAGGAAACCGCACGGCTCGCCGGATGGCGGCGCGATGCCGGCGAGGCCGATGCGCTCGAATCCAGCCAGGCATCCGCAAGCCTCGAATCGGCCCGCGCGGCCATCCCGCTGCTCGAACAGGAAATCGCCGGCGGACGCAACACGCTCGCCCGCCTCGTCGGTCGCAATCCGGGCGGGATCGACAACTGGCTGGACCCGACCTGCGGCATTCCCACGACATCGCCGGCGCTCGTGTCGCGCATTCCCGCCGACACCCTGCGCCAGCGCCCGGACGTGCGCATCGCCGGATACGAGCTGCTCGCCGCCGCGGCCGCGAGACGCAGCGCGGAAGCATCGCGGTTCCCGTCGCTTCGCATCAGTGGCAGCCTCGGCACCGCGACGCCGAAGGCGGCGGATTTCCTCGATCCGCGCACGACCACGGCAAACCTGCTCGCGGGCCTCACCGCGCCCGTCTTCGATGCCGGACGCATCCGCGCGGACATCGAGGCGTCCGGCGCGCTCGAGGAACAGGCGTATGAAACGTATCGCGACACCGTGCTGCGCGCGCTCGCCGAGACGGAAAACGCGCTGATCGCCTGCCGCAGGAGCAACGAGCGGCTCGGCATCCTCGAACAAGCAGCCACGCACGCCCGCGAAGCGGACCTCCTCGCACGCCGCCGCTACGAGGTCGGCGAAATCGATTTCCTCTCCGTCCTCGACACCCAGCGCACGCTCCTGATCATTGAAGAGAGCCTGCTCACCACCCGTGCCGACCTCACGTCGTCCGTGGTCCGCCTCTACCAGGCGCTCGGTGGCGGATGGTCGCGCACTGCCTCCAACTCTGAACCTACCTCCACGCCATGAGCCCGTCCACCTCCGATCAAGATCTCGCCGCGGTCGTCCGTCAGGATCGCTCCGCACCGATCACCAGGTGGATCGTGCCGGTGGTCGTCCTGCTCGTTGCGGCTGGAGTCTGGTTTTTCCTGTCACGCGCCGGCAACGATGCGCAATCCGGATTCCTCACCGAGGAAGCATCCAACGGTGAGATCTCGCTCATCGTGACGGCTTCGGGCAATCTCGTGCCAACCAATGAAGTGATCATCGGCAGCGAACTCTCCGGGTTGATCCAGGAAGTGAACGTCGATACCAACGACATCGTCACCGTAGGTCATCAGCTCGCCCGACTCGATACGTCGAAACTCGAAGCGCAGACCGGACGCAGCCGGGCCGCGTTGCTCGCAGCGAAGGCGCGCGTCAGCCAAGCCAAGGCCACCTTACTCGAAGCCCGCGCCGCCCTCGCCCGCCAGCAGGAACTTCACGAGATCAGCGGCGGACGCACGCCGTCGCAGGCGACACTCGACAATTCGCTTGCCACCGTGGCGCGCGCCGAGGCCGACCTCGAAAGCGCCGAGGCCTCGGTCGCCGGTGCGGAAGCCGAAGTCCGCGCCTTCGAACGCGATCTCGAAAAGGCGGTGATCCGCTCGCCGGTCAATGGCGTCGTGCTCGCTCGATCCGTCGAGGTTGGACAAACCGTTGCCGCCTCATTCACCGCCCCCACGCTCTTCACCATCGCCGAAGACCTCAGGAAGATGGATCTCCAGGTCAACATCACCGAGGCCGACGTCGGACGTGTTGCCGCGGGGCAGCAGGCGACGTTCGGGGTCGATGCCTGGCCGGGCCGCAGTTATCGAGCGAGCGTCAACAAAGTCGGGCTCGGATCCCTCAAGCCCGCCGGTCAGTCGAACAACCAGAGCAGCGGCAGCTCGGGCGGCAGCCAGGCGGTGCAGGGCGGCGTCGTCAACTACCGCGCGGAACTCGAGGTCGACAACGAGGATCTGTCGCTGCGCCCTGGGATGACCGCCACCGTCGACATCGCGATCGAACGTCGCGAGGGCATCCTGCTGGTTCCCAACTCGGCGTTGCGTTTCAATCCGCAGTCGGATGATGCGGCGTCACAGTCGCGCCAGCCGGAGCGCACGCTCGTCCAGAGTCTCTCGCCCGCGGGTCGTCGCTGGCGCGGCAGCACGCCCAAAGCAGGATCCCCTTTGGAAAACCCGCGCGTCTGGGTGCTGGCCGATGGTGAGCCGCGTGAGGTGCCCGTCACCCTCGGCATCAGCGACGGCAGGAATACCGAGATCACCGGCGGCGATCTCACCGCGGGCACGCCGGTCATCATCAGCATCAGGCCCGCTGCCCGACCGTGACCGATCCCGGCCCACTCATCGCCTTGCGCGGCATCACCAAGACCTATGGTCAGGGTGAGAACGCGTTCACTGCGCTCAAGGGGGTCGATCTCGACATCGCGCGCGGCGAGTTTGTCGCGGTGATGGGCCCGAGTGGCTCGGGAAAATCGACGATGATGAACATCCTGGGCTGCCTCGACAGTCCGACTTCCGGATCCTACCGCTACCGGGGCATCGAGATCGTCGGCCTCGACATGGACCAGCGCGCGCGCATCCGCCGCCACTCGCTCGGATTCATCTTCCAGGGATTCAATCTGCTCGCCCGCACTTCGGCCCTCGAGAATGTCGAAGTGCCGCTGCTCTACCGCGGATACCCGCGCGCCGAACGCCACTCGCTCGCCCGCCAGGCGCTGGCCGAGGTGGGCCTCGAAAGCAAGGAACGCAACACACCGGCCGAGCTTTCGGGCGGACAACAACAACGCGTGGCGATCGCGCGCGCCATTGTCACGCGGCCCGACACGCTCTTCGCCGACGAGCCGACCGGCAACCTCGATTCCTCCACCAGTGCGGAAATCATGCGCCTGCTCGCCAAACTGAATACCGAGCAGGGAATCACCATCCTGATGGTCACCCACGAGGACGACATCGCCGCACACGCGCGCCGCGTCATCCGCGTGCGCGACGGACTCATCGCCTCGGACGAAACCCGGTCCGCCGCCAACCCATGATCCTCAACGCCCTGCTCATCGCCCTGCGCGAGATCCGCCGCAATCTGATGCGGTCGTTCCTCACCGTAATCGGCATCGTCATCGGCGTGGCCGCGGTCGTGACGATGGTCACGCTCGGGCGCGGAGCCACCGCCGCCGTGCGCGACCAGATCTCCAAGATCGGCAGCAACATGCTCATCGTGCGGCCCGGCCAGGATTGGTGGGGCTCGGGCACGTTGTTCACCGCGGCCGATCTCGATGCGATCGAGCTGCAAATCCCGGGTATCGAGGCCGTCGCGCCGATGATCAACTCCAGCGCGACCGCGGTCTTTCAGGAAAAGAGCCGCAGCTTCAGCATCCAGGGCAGCAATGCGGATTACTTCCGCATGGCGAATTGGGAACTCGCGTTGGGACGATTCTTCACCGAGGAGGAGGTCTCGAACGTCGCGGCCGTCGGCGTCATCGGCGAAACCGTGCGCAAGGAACTCTACGGCGCAGATGTCGATCCGGTCGGTACCCGCCTGCGCGTCGGCAGCACCTCGATCGAGGTGATCGGCGTCACCGTCGCCAAGGGACTTGGCGGACGTGGCGAAGATCTCGACGACAACATCATCATGCCCCACACCTCGGTCCTTCGCCGTCTCACCGGGTCGAAGGAAGGGCGGGGGATCAGCCAGGTGCGCGTCTCTGCGATCGATGGTTATCCCACGTCCAAAATCGTCGCCGACATCGCCGCGCTGCTGCGCGAACGACGAAACCTCGCGCGCAACGAGGACAACGACTTCAACGTCTTCGATTCACAGGAACTCGCCGAAGTGGTGAGCTCGAGCACTCGTGTGATGACCTCGCTGCTCGCCGCCGTCGCCGGCGTCAGCCTGCTCGTCGGCGGCATCGGCATCATGAACATCATGCTCGTGTCCGTCACCGAACGCACGCGCGAGATCGGCATCCGCATGGCCATCGGCGCGCGCGCCCGCGACGTCCTGCTCCAGTTTCTTGTCGAGGCGGTCACGCTCTCGTGCATCGGCGGCCTCGCCGGCATCCTGCTGGCCTGGCTGATCTGCGGACCGCTCGCCGAGGCGATCGGCGCGCCTTTTCTCTTCACCCCGGGCATCAACGTGCTCGCCTTCCTCTTTTCCGCGGCCATCGGCATTCTCTTTGGCTACATGCCGGCACGGCGGGCGGCGCGGCTCGATCCGATCGACGCCCTGCGCCACGAGTAGGCGGATTTTTTCCTTTTTTCCTTGCGGTGGGTCGCGGGCGGTGTATTGTTCGGAAGAACGCTGTTCAAAGCCATGCCCGCAGAACTCACCCAACGCCAGCAGGACATCCTGGATTACCTCCGCACCGCCCAGCGCAGGACCGGCATCATGCCCTCCACCCGCGAGATCCAGCACTTCTTCAAGTTCGCCAGCCAGACGGCGGCCATGAGCCACCTCCGCGCGCTGGAACGCAAGGGGGTCATCCAGCGCTTGCCCGGCAAGGCGCGGGCGGTGGTCTTTCCTGAAACGCTCGACCGCGGCGAGATCGCCGACATCCCGCTCTACGGCAGCATCGCTGCCGGCATGGCTCAGGACGCGCCGTCGTCCCGCGAGGGCAGCATCACGGTGGATGCCGCGGCACTGGGTATCTCAACCCGCGCCAAGAGCTTCGCCCTCAAGGTGCGCGGCGATTCGATGATCGACGCCCACATCTGCAACGGCGACACCGTGATCCTCGAAATGCGCGAGCCCCGCCACGGCGACATCGTCGCCGCCCTCATCGACGGCGAAACGACTCTCAAACGCTACATCGTCGAAAAAGACCGCGTCTTCCTTCGCGCGGAAAACGCCGACTTCCCGGACCTCATCCCCGCCAGGGAACTCGTCATCCAAGGCGTGCTCGTCGGACTGCTCCGCAAGGCGGCGTGATGAAAAGTGAAAAGTTTCAAGTGGTCGCCCCCAACCCCAACCACCGGCTACAGATTTGAGCTAAATGCTCTAGCTCTTCGGCCAGGGTTTCGGCCAGTGCAGCACCCGCTTGGGTTGAAACAATGAGCGGACGGAGTCCTTGATCCAAGTTGTCGGAGCATTTCCGGATGACGGCTGCTCCCGGTGCGGTGGTCACGTGAATGACGCAATCACCGATCTGGAAGTCCCTGGAACGCCCGGTGGGTGAATCGACGACGGTGTAGCCGCTATGTTCGATGGTTTGATGAGGATAGAGAACCTCCAGCTTGGCACCAACGAGGTGTTGCATCACTGCTCTGAGAACGGTTGAGCCACGGTTCTCGCTTTGGCGTTTCTTTGCCTCGTCGAAGATGGCGGTGATGCAGGTTTTGAGGGACGAGCCTGTATCGACCTTGAGCTTGAGAGGTGATGAATTGAAGTAGTCGCGGACACGGTTCGCCACCATCGCTGGCCGCCGAGTTGGCCGATCACCTGACGGCAGCTGTGCCGAGGTGATTCCGGGGGTGGTTTTGCCGGACGAAGTCACGCACGTTCGAGAGCGTGACCACCGTGGTCGGCGCGGCTTGTAGTGGGAGATTGGCCAGCAGCGCGCAGAATGCGATACCGGAGGATCCGTCATCAACGGCATCGCATGGAAGCAGCCTTCGTGATGATGGCCGGACGGGTGCGGCTGCCGATCTCCATCGTCGGATGGCGTGTCATGCGAATGCCCGCTGTCGCATGGATGATCTTGCCCGCATTCGGCTGGCTCGACCGTGGGATGCGCGCCGCACGGGTCGGCAGCCAACAAACGGGCATGAAGCCCGGCGATGATGCTGAAAGCCAGCATCCATGGCATTCATGAGATCCAGTGTCGCATCGATGAACCCCATCCATATCGCTGCGGCAGGTCCGCGCAAGTGGAAACCCCAGCATTGGATTGGGACTTGCGGCGGCCAGCCCGGCTCCGCAAGCTCCGGCCATGCTGCGAAATCCCATTCGTCCGCTGGCACTGGTTTCCCTGCTCATCGCCTGTTGGTTGCTGCCACCGCAGGCCGCGCGCGCCGAATCCGCCGCGCCACCAGCGGCGGAGCAGGTCGAATCGATCGACCAGAAGATCGACCGCCTGTGCAAGCCGGCCACCGATATGGTCAACCGCATCGTTTTTTTTCCCGTGTACACGAGTCCGGAAAAAGACGCGGAGGGCAAGCCGTTGTGGAAAGTGCCCTTCATCCTTCTCTGGCTCGGTGGCGCGGCGGTGTTTTTGACGATTTATTTCCGCTTTGTGAACTTCACTTCGTTCCGCCTCGCGCTGCGGACCGTGTGCGGCCGATATTCAACGAAGGACGACCCGGGCGAGATCACTCATTTCCATGCGCTCGCGTCGGCGGTCTCCGGTACCGTTGGACTCGGCAACATCGCCGGCGTCGCCATCGCCATCAGCAAAGGCGGGCCCGGCGCGGCCTTTTGGATGATCATGCTCGGGCTGTGTGGCATGGTCAGTAAGTTCGCCGAGTGCACGCTCGGGGTGAAGTACCGCCAGATCGGCCGCGACGGCAAGGTGCATGGCGGCGCGATGCTCTATCTCACGCGAGGGCTTGCCGAACGCGGGCTTGGTCCACTCGGTCACACGCTCGCTGTGGTGTTCGCGATCCTCTGCGTAGGCGGATCCTTCGGCGGTGGCAACATGTTCCAGATCAACCAGGCCGCGTCACAGATCGTCAACGTCACCGGCGGTGCTGGCAGCTTCATCGACCAGAACCGCTGGATGATTGGCGCGATCGTCGCCGGCATCGTCGGACTGGTCATCATCGGCGGCATCACGCGCATCGCCACCGTCACCAGCAAGCTCGTGCCGATCATGACGATCACTTATGTGATCGCCTGCCTGATCGTGTTCTTCAATCACGCCGATCGCATCCTGCCGACCTTCCAGCTGATCATTGATAGCGCGTTCAGCAAGGATGCGGTGGTGGGTGGCGTGCTGGGGGTGATGCTCATCGGCATCCAGCGCGCGGCGTTTTCCAACGAGGCGGGCGTCGGCTCCGCGCCGATCGCGCATGCCGCGGCCAAGACGCGTTTCCCGGCGAGCGAAGGGGTCGTCGCGCTGCTCGAGCCGTTCCTCGACACGGTGGTGATCTGCACGATGACCGCGCTGGTGGTGATCTGCACCGGCGACTATCTCAACACGGGCAAGGACGGCATCACGATGACCTCCGAGTCGTTCGCCACGGTCATTCCCTGGTTCACGTATGTGTTGTCGATGGCGGTGATCCTGTTCGCCCTCTCGACGCTGATCACTTGGTCCTACTACGGGCTGCAGGCTTGGAAATTCCTGTTCGGCAAATCGACTGCGGCCGATGTCTGCTACAAGCTGCTGTTCTGCCTGATTGTGGTCGTCGGCGCGGCGATGGCACCGGGCAACGTGATCGACTTCTCCGACGCGGCATTGCTCGGCATGTGTTTTCCGAACCTGATCGGTGTGTTCATCCTGCTGCCCGTGGTCCGCCGCGAGCTGGATCGGTTCCGTGCGTTTTCCAAGCGCGTCGATTCGGGCGAGTCGGTGGAAAAAGCCGCCGCCCACGTGATGTCGCAGGACGGGTGAGGGGAGTGCGGCCGGGAATGCACGCGATGACCCAACCGTGCCTTGTCACAGCTGTGCTTTGATGACAGAATCTTCCAGTCTTGATGCGTGAAATCCCTTCATCATCCCCCATGGTCACGCTCGGGCGGATGTTCTGGCTTTGTTCCTGTCTGCATGCGGCTGCGGCTCCGGTGCCCTTGGTCAACGCAGGCTTCGAGCAGCCGGTGAATGCCTCGTCGAGCGGTGAGTTTGGTCAGGGCTTCACTACGAGCGTGCCAGGATGGACGCTGGTAGCCGGAGACAACGCCAACACCACGCAACACACATCCACGGGGTTCATCAGCATCGTCCCCGCCGCAGGCCGCCAAGTGCTCTGCCTGCGCTCAGGAGGTGTGGTGGCCCAGCTCACGGAGCTGAAGTGGTCGGACCTCGCTCCGGGTTCGGTGCTGCGGCTCACACTGGCGGCGGGCGACCGCGCGGTGAACCAGCCCTCCGGCATGCCGTATTGGGCCGACGAATCATTCTTCGGCCTCAGCAGGGGATTGGTCGTGCGTGCGGCCGCACCCGGATCGGCCTCGCTGAATGCTGATTGGCTCGGCGGCATCGTCGCGCGGAGCGAGCCGGTTGACCAGCCGCCTTCCGGATTCAAAGCAGGCACGATGGGCGACATGAGCATGGAATATCTGGTCACTGCGGCCGATGTCGCGGCCGGTGGTGATGTCGGCGTGTTCATCGCTTCCGCCGGGACCCGGCTCAACACCAGCACCGGCATGGATGGTTCGACTGGTCAAACAAACTTCAGTCACAACCAGAGCTTCTGGGACGAGGTGCGGCTCGAGGCGGACGATTTCGTCCCTTCGCCGGATCCGCCGCCGGTGGCCGCCTCGGGGCCGAACATTGTCTTCATCCTCGCCGATGACTTCGGTTGGACCGGTCTGCGTGCGGAGGGCAGCGGACCGAACATCATTAGAGCATTTTAAATAAAACTATATCCGCAATGGGCAAGC
>Ga0194123_10006119_pt1 | contig 12561 bp, 22 predicted proteins | sample TA2MahsurfametaG_5_FD_155479 | JGI IMG/M metagenome (GOLD analysis project Ga0194123, IMG submission 155479) | Freshwater microbial communities from Lake Tanganyika, Tanzania - TA2015023 Mahale A surface | ecosystem: Environmental > Aquatic > Freshwater > Lake | place: Tanzania: Lake Tanganyika... | reverse complement strand
TGGCGGCAATGTTCTCGTAGCGGGCTAGCTTGCGGCGTTCGATGAGTTTCGGGCTGGCATTGCGCGGGTTCGGGTTTGGCTCAAACCGCAGCAGTTCCTGATTCGGGCCATAGACCGGCGTGGAATGGTCGAGCCATTCACGTGGATGCGCCGTCAAATACGGTTTGGCGTCATCCAGAAAACCACCTGCGCCTTCGTAGACATCCAGCAGTTTTGTCCAGACCGAGCGCCAGCGCAAATAGAGCGGATGGGTAACCCCCAACACGGACGACGGCTGCGACAGTGGAGTACTAGCAGGAATCGGCACGGGTCTATTGTGTTCTCATCTGTTGCCAGTTTGCTACCACTTGCCCCCACAAGTGGCGGTTATAGCGGTTCCAACTCAATGCGCACCCGTAATCGCATTGCCGTCGCCAGTCGAATCACGGACGACAAGTGGACATTGTTGGCGTGCAGGATGCGGTAAATGGTGTTTTCGCCCATGCCAGACAGCATCGCCAACCGTGGGCCGGACAGGGAATTGGCGTGCATCTGGGCCTCGAGCTGGTTGGCGACCGCCTCGAAGACCGCTTCCTGCCGCCGCCGCTCCTCGTCGTAAATGACGTTCATGCGCCGTAATTGCCCCACTTCACATGATAGGCCCACCAGGCGGCTGACAGCTTGCCGCGCTTGATGTCGGCCTCATGGCGGCGGTAGAAGGCAATGCGCCGCGCCTTATATTCCTCGGATTCTTTGTCCTTGGGCGGGTTGCCGCGCACGCCCTGCTCGCCGAACCGGATGGTCTTTATCTCGTCGCCCTCTTTGGCGACGACCACATGCGATTTCGTCGGATGCCCCGGCGTCCGCTTCGGCACGTTGTAGTCCTCGACACCAATGGCCTTCAGTCGTGGATCAATGGGTCGTTTTGCCATAGCTCCTCCGCGAGACGAAATCAACGACGGTGGCTTTGATGCGGTCGGCCTCCTGCGACTCCTGCACCCGCGCCATCGCCCAGGATACCAGGTAGCCCATCGCGTTCGCTCCGCACCAGCAGCCGACCAGGTAGCTGGCCCACGCCGGTAACCCTGCGGCCCAGACCAGCACTGCGCCTGCGACCAGATACGCCACTGCCTTGACCAACCTTACAGCCATGACGAGAATCCTACACCGACACCGCCCCGAGCGACAGGCGGGAATTCCTGATGCACCCAATAGCCCAGCGCGTCGGAAATGTGGGTCAGGAGCGGGTTGCTGCGCTTGTTCAGTTCCCCGTTATCGTCAAAGACCACCTGTTCCAGGTCTCCGATGAGATGCTCACAGGCCGGGTCTACCGTTAGCCAGTGCTTGCCGTCGTGCGTCTCACATCGGGCATTGACCGCTGATACGCGGTCACGGACATGCGGTGCGGCCTTCGGAATGCGCCAGGATGCATACGGGAAGACCTGGGCCAGCACAGCATGATCAGACGGCCCGGTCGTCTTGCCAGCGCGTCCCGCCGGGTCACCGTAGCCATGCACCGGCCCTCGCCAACCTGCTGCCGCCAGCAGTTGCAGAGCTGCCATCCCTGCCGCCCGCGTTGCCTCGCCACCAGCATGCGTCACCCAGACCTCCCGCCAGACGCGCACTTCCTGCCCGACGCGCTGCCCAATGATGGCGGTGGCTGGATTGATATTAAAGTCGAACGCAATGCAGACCGGCACATGCGGGTCGAGCTGCACCGGGCGCACATGCGCGGCCCGACTGAAGGCATAGTAGGCGCGTCCTGACATGCCCTCAAACGACGCCTCAAACTCCTGCCGAAACGTGCGGGCGTCCATTTCCTGCCGCATCTGATTCAGCATGTCCTGGGCGATATGCGGAGCATCGGCAGTCTTGAACTGCCATGAGTGCCACGCTGCGTACCGGGTATCTGTCGATTGCCCCCGCTGCCACAGGTCATACAGGTGATTGAAATGCTTAGGCGTCCCAGCAATCAGGGCGGTGCCATTGGTCGTCAGCAGCATGGGTTGCAAGACTTCTTCCCAGACGGACATGCCCCGATCCCAGTCTTGGAACTCGTCCATGAGCAGTTTTCGCACGCCGCGTCCACGGAGTCGATCGGGTCGGTCTGCCGACTTGACACTGAAGTGACAGCCCCAGATGGACAACATCTCCATGCGCGTTTCGTGCGGGTCTTTCGCCAGCCAGGCGCGTGGAATCATGGCACGCAGTGGCTCCCAGAGAATCTCGCGGCCCATGTCATACGTCGGGGCGACATACCAGACCTTGCCAGGTGTGCCAAACTCCTGCACGGATTCGATCTTCTCCAACTCAGTCTTGCCCCATCGACGCCCAGAGACAACAACGCGATATCTGGCGCGTGACCGATGCACCGTTCTCTGGCCCCGATGCAGCCGCAGCCGCACCGCGTCAGTGGACATCCTCGTCGTCGGAGGCTTCTACTTGAATGACAAACGCGGGCAAGTCGCCAATGATTTCCTGCTTTGTCGCCGCGTCCAGGCCCAGATACTTCGCTCGTCGTTCCTGCACGCGCAGACAGGCGGTAATGGCCTGCACATCGCCCCGCTGCGCCTTCGGAGCCAGCGCCAGCATGTAATCGTCGAGCCGCCGCAGCTCGAGGTCGCGAATAACCTCGGCATCCTGTTCAGTTACTTTCCGCAGCGCCGCCAGCTCGGCCTGCACATCCGCATAGGCCACTTCGACGCTGACTCCGCACTGCTGGGCGATGGTGCGGTAGTGTGCGCCTGCACGCCTCAGTTGCAGGGCTTTGGCGCGCCGCTCAAGAATCTGCACATCCTCCGCGATGTGCGGCGGTCGGGTCGCCGACTGCTTACGTTTCTGCTGGCGGTGTGGGGCCACGGGTTTCTTAATGCTCATGCCGATGCGGCCTCACGAGTCGCAGTCTTGCCGGTGTAGGTTTCCCACCGTTTTACAATAACATCGCAATACTGCGGACTGATTTCCATCCCGTAACACTTGCGGCCCAGTTGCTCGGCGGCGATCAGCGTGGTGCCGGTTCCACAGAATGGCTCGTAGACGCTCCTGGACTGATCGCACAGCGTCTGCATCACCCACGCCGGAACGTGTAGCGGCATCGTCGCGGCGTGAACTTCAGAGAACTCGTTTCCGCGTTGCGGAGGAGCGGCGTACACGCTCTGCACAGTCCCACGCCACGAAGACAACGGCACAGATCGAGAGGCTCCGTCATTTGCTGCGAATATGATCATCCACTCAAAACGGGACGCCATGACTCCGGCCGCCATTTGTGGCGCAGCGTGGCCCTTGTCCCAGGTCGCTATATCGACGAGCCTATTGGCATTGTCTGCGACGAATCGCACTAGGTCTCGTTTGTTCCCGGCGAGCGGCTGCACGTTCACAACCCACGCATCACTCACGGCGGCAAGTGATGCCGCAAACCATCCACGCATGAGCCGATCCCATTCGTCGGCGTTGTCTTCGTGGTCTCCGTATGGGTTGGCCTTTGCGGCCATCGCCTTGTTGCCAGACAAGGCGACTGATTTCCCAAGGGCGTAAGGCGGCGACGTGAAACACAGGTCCGCCTTCGTGCCCGCCATCAGCCGAGCCACGTCCTCGGCCTTCGTCGAGTCGCCGCACAGCAGCCGGTGGTCGCCAAGCAGCCACAGGTCTCCCGGCTTCGTGATCGGGTCGGCGGACGGCTCAGGCACGGCATCTGGATCGCCGAGTGCCTGCGCTGGCGCAAGGTCGCCCAGCAGCTCATGCAATTCGTCGGCGTTGAACAGCCCGTCGAGTTGATTATCCCGCGCCAATTGCTCTAGCACTGCCGCGTCCCACTCGGCCAGCTCAGCTGCCCGGTTGTCATACAGGGCCAACCGCGTCTTCTGCTCAGGCGTCAGGCCCGTGCGCCTGACCGCCACCAGCTCATGGCCGCTGGCCTCGACTACCTTGACCGCAGTGATGCCAGCCTCTGCCGCCGCGTCCATCGTGGCATTTCCCGCCAGGACGACGCCATCCTCATCGATGACGATTGACCGCGCTGCGCCCACTTCATGCAGGGCTGACACGATAGTGCCGACGTTTCGCGACGTATGCTTCCGCGCATTCTTCGGGTCGTGTACAAGGTCTTTGATGTGGTCAATAGGTTTGGACTTCATAGGTCGGTTATCCTAATGCTGCCGCCGTTGCTGCGCCACGATCTGCTGAGGAAACGACGGGCTGCTATCGCGCAGTTCCTCGTCAATCAAGTCAGTCAAGGCCATGTTTGCCAGCGAGGACAGGCTGACGCCGTAGCTGACGGCCAGCTGCTGCGCTTTCCGGTAAGTGTCCCAGTCGAGCCAGGCCGTGACGGCGCGTCCGGTGTCGCGGCGGTCAGACATGCAGCACCGCCGTAGCCCAGCGCAGCGCATCGCCGGTCTTGACCTGCTGGGGCGTGACGCGCAGAAATAGCCAGCCGTCCATCGCCAGATGCGCAATCTTTTCGTTGTCCTTGAGCACGCCCGATCCTCTGGTATGCCGCCCATTGACCCAGACGCCCCCGTCAATTTCAATGGCCAGCTTTCGTGTGCCGTCCTGCCGAGACGCGGCGATATCGATGCGCCATTTCCGCGTGGCGTGGAACTTCAGTTCCGTGGCGACGACATAGCCGCTCGAGACTAATGCCGCCGCCAGTGCCGATTGTACGGTCGTCACGGCTGGTCAAGTGTCTGTGTCCAAGCCAGCATCAACGGTACCTTCCGACTTTAGTAGCAATCTTGTCGGGTTGTTTGACGAACTGCTTGCCCTTGGCGTTGCCTTTGGACTTAGCGGCGTTTGTGGCGGCTTTTTCGCCGGGGCTGAGAGCGTCCCACGCGGCCTTGGGCAGATAGCGTTTCTTGCCTTTCGACGGACTACCGTCACTGGTCTGCCACTCTTGATCGCTCCAGGTTTTGAGTGATTTCTGAGAAGGCTTCATGACCGATAGCCCCCGCCTGCCTTCTTGTATTCGGTAGCCAGCAGTTGGGCTTTGCGCGCAGACCACTCACCCGGGTCGCCACCCTTGGTGCCCGCTTTGATCTTCTTGAAAAGCGTTTCGCGCATCTTCGGCTTGGTGTAATTGCCTGCCTCATTCACACGGCTTTTTGTTGTCGTCTTTGTCATCGGGCCATTCCTCCACACCGTACACAGTGAGCGATCGCCGGAGCCACGTCGGGACGTGGGGGCGCGTGAAACTGCTTTCGTGCCAAAGCAGGTGGTTGTTGGGTTGAAACGTGAGAGTGCCTTGCTCCAGCTCGATGGCGTGGAAGCATTTGGTCTGCCCGGGGTAGCGGCTGAAGCCGTCCTCGGCCCATTCCAGAGTAAACAGGTAACTGCCCGTCTGCGCCGTGGCTATGACTTTTACGGGCAGCTCCCGCAAATACTGGTATTCGATGAGCTGGGCGGCCCCACCAAAGCAGTCCCACGCCTGACACTCGGCCAGCGACACCTCGGGTGCCTCCGGGTCAAACATCCACGCATGCGGTGGGAGTCCCCGATAGACGGCACCGCACTCCAGCATGACGGTCAGGCCCAACGCCCGATTGGCAGGGGTGAGGAGGCCAAACCACACCGCCGGTTCGACTCCCACCTCGGCCTCATTCGTCAGGAACTGCCGGTCTACGTAGCCGTAAAGATGAAAGGGCAAGTCCAGCGCGTAGGTTTTCACCACGTTACTTTGTCGGCTCAACTATAGCACGGGCCACCGCAGTCACCGTGCCGCCGCCGTGGCAAACGGCATCCAGTGCGTCGGATGCACCCGATAGCCTTCGTCGCACCACCAGCCGTCCGATTGACACGCGGCCCGGTAGACTTCCTCGCCGTCCTGCACTAGGACATACACCGCCCGTCCATCGAACGTGTCCAGCGGGTGCCACCGTTGCGGGGTCGGGGCCACCTGCCGCAGTTCGGCGACCGCCTGCCGAATCAGGGCGGCGAGGTGGTTTCGCTGCTGCGAGACGTCCAGCGCCTCGGCAGCAATTTCCAGGATGCGCAGTTCACGCTCGGTCATGGCTCGCCACCTTCCGCAGCCGTGCCACGGCGTTCTCCTGCTGCCACTCGGCCTCGTCCCAATCACGCAGACGGATACCGTGAAACTCGAGCTTGCGCGCCATGCGCCACGCCACCGCCGCGCCACCGATGACGCCAATTGCCGCCCCCAGCATCAGACTGACCCACAATTCGCCGCCCATGTCATACCTCCTGAATGCCTGCCTTGCCCCGCCTTGCCAGTCCCAGCCTTGCCTCGCCCAGCCCAGCCTCGCCTGCCTCGCCTGCCGTGCCAGTCCCGGCCTCGCCTTGCCAAGCCCAGCCTCGCCAAGCCTCGCCTGCCTCGCCCAGCCTTGCCGCGCCTCGCCGGGCCCAGCCTCGCCTGCCGTGTCGTTATTCCACTACCAGCGCAAACGTGCCCCAGCCCAATCCTGCCGATTCTCGGCTGTCTGGACGTCCCTCCCCGATGCCGACCTGCATGCCGACGCGCTGCATCAGATTTGCCACATCGCTTGGCGTGAACTGGTCGGCGTCATACTGCACCCGTACCTTCGCCGTCCACTGCCGCCACATGGGCCGCACTCGAATATCGGCCACGCCCGTCTGGTTGCGCACAGCCATGTCCAGACGCTCAGGCGTGCCGTCCAGCCGAATCAGCGGCACGCCGTCCACCGCGTCGAACCCATCGGCATGAACGAAGACCGACAGCTTTGCCAGCGTCATCTTAAAGCCAACCAAGCGGCACGCGCTGATCATCGCCTGACGAAATGCGCCTGCAGGAATGCCTGCCCAGCCTTCGGTAGAGATGTGCATGGCCTGTCGGTAATCGTCATCAAAGTCACGCGCAGCTTTGGCACGTCCCTTCGCGGCAGTGCTGCCTGCCGCCATCTTGCTCATCATCGCCTGCATGGCCTTCGCGCTGAATCTCGCCTGCACATACGGAGCCGTCCCCGCAATCGCAAACGTCACCTGCTGAATGTTGGCCGGTTTAATCACCACCGGCTGTTCTACTTTCGCCATCGTCTCTGTCCTCCTTCTAATGCAAACATCATCGCAATCTGCCAGCGCGCCACGCGCCAGCGCAACCACCTCGGCAACCACTTCACCATGACAGCACTTGCTGGCCCGTGGGCAGCGGCGGCAAGAGCCGATACTGCCAGAGGCCCATCGACCACCGCACCACCCGCCGCCGTTCGACTCGGTAGCCGCCGAAACGTGGTTTCCGCAGGTCGCGCAACCGTGCTGAGACGGACGCCTCCGACCCGCCCGAGGCTTCCGAAAGTTCTGCTAGGGTCAGCCACTCCTGCTGTTGCAGTGCGGCTTTGACCCGCTGGAGTTGGCTGGTCAACCGGGCCTCGTCGGCCCGTGTCACGTCAGGCCCGTCGAACCGAGTCACTGCCACACCTTCCAGTCGTCGTATGCGGCATCGGCGTCGGGGTCGTCGTCGCAGTCGCTGCACCCGCACGGACTAATGCCGTCCAGTTCCGCGCAGGTCAGGTCGTCCAGGGTCTCGATGGAGACCGAGTGCTTGCCTGCGTCCCCGCCGAAACAATAGCCGTGACTGAGCTCCAACTCTAGCTCTCGGTCAGGCTCGAGTTCTCCGTCGTCGCCCACCACCCACTTGATGGGCCAGTGCCTTGCCGACTCACGACTCAAGTGGCACCGGTCATCGGCCAGCAGGTCGAACAGCGCGGCAGGAATCGTGGCGGCGTGCGCCGCGTTCAGCTCAAAAGCCTGTGCCTTCACGCCCTCGAGCTGCGCCTTCCAGCGTGCCTGTGCTTTGGTAAGTTTCTCGTCGCCCATCGCAAGAATATCCAACATAGCTCCCCCTAGCTGTCAATGAGACGGGCCTAGCGGCCCGTCTCCCACTGCACCAGCCCGTCCCGGTGTGATTCGAGCGTGACCGTTGCACTCTGCTGCCGCGTGGCCGCGTCCACCATCCGCAGATGCGCCAGCAGCGCGTCCATCTCGGTGGCCCAGCCTCGCCCGTTGTTCTCGGGCAGATTGAATCCCGCCTTGTCCATCGTGATGAACCAGCGGTCGCTGATCTGCACCACCGGGCCGTCGCCAGCAAGCAGTTCGTAGGCCGTCTTTGGGGTCGTCGTAGTCGTCATGTCGTCGTCTCCTGATTCAGTGCCAGCCCCGTGCTGACAAAGACAGAATACTAAACCTGTTTTACGTTGTCAACAATTATTTTGGCCCCCCTAAAGATTTAACGTTTGTCACATCTGCCGCTTCTTTGAGCTGCCGCCAAAGCCCCTTCCGATACCAGCCCCAGGACTTGCGCGGTGCCTGTTTCAGGGGCCGTTTGCGGCGTTTTTGCATGGCGCAGACCGCACAGTAGGGTGACCGCCCCGAAATGCGCCGTGCAGCCCCGCAGGGGCATCTGGTCGGCCCTACCACCGCCGCGTGGCCCCGCAGACGGCACATGTCCAGATATTGGACATGAAGCCGGGAGCCTCTCGGCAATGCACGGTGTGGACGAGCTGCCGCATGGCATCGAGCCAATCGGGATGCATCGACGGCATCTGTGACCGCTCCGGTGACCAGCTGCGGCAAGCCTGCCGCCGCTGCTCGTCAAGCTGGGCCAGCCCCGGATTGCAGGTGCCTTCGCAGACCAGGTGTCGTGTCTCGCTCATCGCGTCTCCTGAAGTTTCCATCGGCTTTTGCTCATGCTGTTCGTCCTTGCTCAGACATCTCCTGAACGGCTTGCAGCCGCTGCCCGATCCACCGCATGACCGGCACGGCCATTGAATTCCCCAGCGCCCTGTAGCGCGGCCCATCGGCGGCGGGTTTGCCGCGATACGAGATTAGCGTGTAGTCGTCCGCGAATCCTTGGAGCCGCTCACACTCGCGGGGCGTCAGGCGGCGCACAGCCATGCCCATACGCACGGCGGGCTGATTGTCGCCCATGTCACTGCGTAGCGTCGGCGCAAGATCAGACTCGCCAGACGGGCCAGCATTGCGCGCGATGCTGCCCGGCTCAAACGCCACCGCCACCGCTGGCAACGGGCGTCCCCCGCCTGTCGGTGATCCTTTCATCAGCGGCCCGGTTGGTTCGTCGGCTGTGTGGCCGTTGTTTTCGTGGTCAATGCCGCCGAGCAGCGCGATCCCATGCACGTCGGTCTTGGTGAGCGTATGCATCATGCCGTCGTCTGATACACCGAGGCCGCCTTGGCGCGACTCCGTGCGCGCAATCAGCGTCCCTTGAATAGCCACCGCCACGCTATGCCCGTCCGTGTCCAGCGGCCCGGTCATGTCGCCGTATTCAATGACGTCCGACTGCCGAGCGTCGAAGGCGTGGCACACGAGTGTGTCGGTTTCGTTCGCGTTGCCTAGCCCACGATTACGACTAAATTCCGCACCGAGTGTCGCGCAAACCGGCATCAGCGCCGTCCCGCGTCCCGTGCCGTCTTTACTAGCGTCGAAGCCGTCGGCGCGGAGCGCGTGGGCGACCATCGTTTCTGTCTCGTAGTCCTGTCGTCCCATACCGCCACCGTTCAAGTAATGTGCAATGTCGCCGGTTGAGGCAATCAACGCGCCGTCACATTCGGCGTCGATGCCGAGGCCGCCACTGCCTTGAGCGCGTGGCGCAAGGCTGGGGGCAGGTCTTTGCCCCGTTTCTCGGCGCGGCGCAGGATGCCCCGACAGGCTGTGGCGCTCAAATAGAACCGCTGCGGCACGTTGCCAACCTCCAAGACATCCGACAACGAACACACGGCGGCGTCGCTGGGCCAAGCCGAAGTATTGAGCGTCCAAGATTCGATAGGCCCACCCATACCCGAGTTGGCCCAGCCCTCCGAGGAAGGCGCCAAAGTCCCGTCCTCCTGCGCTGGACAAGACGCCGGGGACGTTCTCCCAGACCACCCACTCGGGCCGATACTTGTCAGCAATGGCAAGATACGTAAGCGTGAGGTTGCCACGCGGGTCTGCCAGTCCTTTTCGGAGTCCGGCGACGGAGAAGGACTGACAAGGTGTTCCTCCGACCAGAATGTCGATTGCTGCATGGGGCCACTCCTGAAACTTCGTCATGTCGCCCCAATTGGGGACGCTGGGATAATGATGCTGTAGCACCGCAGACGAAAACGCTTCAATCTCAGCGAATGCGACCGGCGACCATCCGAGCGGATGCCAAGCGACCGTTGCCGCTTCAATCCCACTGCACACACTCAGGTATCTCATCGCGCCCCAAATCGTGACGCCAGTCTGTCCGCGCCCATCTCACGGAGCTTGGCAAAGAACTCCCCTTCCGTCAGCACGGGCGGCGTCCGACGCTGCGCCATCATGGTGCGCTGTTCCTGCGCCGTCAGCGGCTGACGACTGCCCGGTCTGATGTCACAACGAGGGGGCGGCACCCCGCAGTCGGGACACCGCTGCACCCCGACGTAAAGCTGGCCCGACGACTTGAACGGCGCGGCCTCGACCCAGCTCGAGCCGTCGCACTTCGGGCACCGGTGCGACCGCTCGGGCATCGGGCCTGCAGCCGCCCTGATGGCCTCGAGCACTTCGCCCAGCGTCGGCCACCAGCGGTCTCGCTTGCGACTAATCAGGGCATCCAACCCGGCCTCGAGGATGCCAGGGTCAAACCGGGCCAGCTGCTTGCTCCACTCCTCGACCATCAACCCGAGCTTGTCGCCACTCGGCGGCAGAAACCCCGCTAGAGCCAACCGTTCGATCTGCTCACTGACCGTGCTTGCGCTGCTGCTCATCCCACACCTCCTGCCGCATGCGTTCCATCGCCTCGAGTTCTGCACGTACCCGCACTCTCCGCCGTTCTTCCTTTTCAGCCGCCAGCCGGTCGCGTTCTTCCCGTGCCTTGCGAGACGCAGCCAGCCCGGCATAAACGGCGGCCTTGTCTGACGTCGGTTGCGCGTTTCGTTCCGACCACCGGGCGTTCCAGAAGTCATACATCGAGCCGGTCGGCACCTTGCCTGCGGCCTCCCACTCGCGGCGCACCTGTCGCGCCCATGCCAGAATCTCCGCGTCGGCCAGTTTGGCCCGTGTGGCAAACTGCCCCGCCAGCTCCTGCGGGAAGCAGACCCAGTCGCACAGCTCCTGCACATGACCGCCGTGTCGTCGATGCCACTGTAAGGGGCTTTCCACCAGCGCAGGTGCTTTCGGTGTCAACCGGTTTTCCGCTGGCGCGTGCTGTACCTCTTGTTCAAGTACCTCTAGTTCAAGTACCTCTGGTTTAGGGACAGTTTTCTGACCTAGGGGTGGGTCAGTTTTCTGCCCTAGGGGTAGGTCAGTTTTCTGACCGTGGGTCAGTTTTCTGACCGTCTGCAGAAACATCAATTGATAGTAGTTTGAAACCGGACTGCCGTCCTCATTGCGTCGGGTGCGCTTGACGATGGCCCCCACCCCGACCAGCTCATGAATGGCGTGTTTAATGGTGCCTCGGCTGACGCTCAGGTCATCCGCAAGCCGCGTCTGCCCAGGCCAACACGCCCAGGTCGAGCGATTGGCGTACTTACACGCCATCCAGGCGAACAGCACTTTGGCGGTGCTACTGATATCGGCCAGCAGTAACCATTCAGGCGTCATGCCGAATGCGCCAATACCGCGTATGTGTGTTGGTTCGTGCGTCGGGTCGTCCATCAGCATTTCTCCTCAGAAAGCGACGGACTGCCCTATACTAGCGGAAGCCTGTCGCTGGTCATCGCAGCGTCGGGTCAGGGGCCGTGGACGCTGGATACGTCCACGCTCCCCGCATCCTATCACAGACCGCCGCCCCGGCGTCTCTCCTCTCGTCTCCAGCCAACGAAAGCACCAGGACGACGGCCTGTCTGACGGGCTGGCGGCGAGGCTCCCAGCACAGGCGCGGTGCCTGCCGGTGTCCTGCATAACGAGTCGCAGGGGTGACCGATCGCCGCCAGCACCACCCTAGAACGGGATGTCGTCCGACGTGCCCCCGCTGTCCTTCCAGCCACGGCTTGGCTCCGTCGCCGCCTTCCTCGTCGGCTGGGCTTGCACGGGCAAGGCTGTCTCGCCCTGCGGCTGGCGTTCCTCCTCAAGGAAAATCCGGTAGTCGGGCTTCTTGTCCCCGGCGTCCTTGAAGCGATTGCGGAACACCACGATGCGGCGTCCGTCAATCTGTCCGCTCAGATAAGTGCTCCCAGCCTTGCTCTCGTTCACCCACAGCGCCCCGATGTCCTTCCGGTCGGTCTTCGTCTGATCGCTCATGCTGTCACTCCTCGCCAGTAATCCATCTCAGTGTCCACATCAGCCAGAAAATCTGCCAGCGCCCGCCGATACTCGTCCATCCGCGTGCGCACGGTGGGGTCACTCATGCGCACCTCGTGCGCGAAGAACTGCAGGCACTCGGGCATCTGCGGACAGTAGCTGCCGAACCAGCAGACATCCGCGCCGGTCACCAGCAGGTTATGCAAGACTTGAGGCCAGTAGTCCGTAGGCAGGCCCGACGTGCGCAGGTAGCGCAGGTGGGTCGTCGGCTTTGGGCATTTCAGCTCGACAATGCCGTATTGCGGCCCTCCGCCGAAGTAGCCGTCAATCGAGCAACCCAGCTTGCCAGCCTCGGGCATGTGCGCCTTGATGAACCCGCACTCGTAGACCAGTTCGTCGAGCAAGGCTTCCATCTTGGCC
>Ga0194123_10006117_pt1 | contig 12563 bp, 5 predicted proteins | sample TA2MahsurfametaG_5_FD_155479 | JGI IMG/M metagenome (GOLD analysis project Ga0194123, IMG submission 155479) | Freshwater microbial communities from Lake Tanganyika, Tanzania - TA2015023 Mahale A surface | ecosystem: Environmental > Aquatic > Freshwater > Lake | place: Tanzania: Lake Tanganyika... | reverse complement strand
GGTGTGGAGGTTGCACGGCTGGCGGAGCTGCGGAGCGGTTCTGTGCCCCGCCCCGGCTGCCTCCCGGCAGACCCTCAGCTCGAGATCGTGACCTATGTGAGTCGTGGGTTCGAGGAGTACCGCGGATTCCCTCAGGCCATTGCGGCGCTGGCTCGTCTGCAGGCTTTGAGGCCCCAGGCCCATGTGCTGCTGGTGGGGTCGGATGTGGTGGCGTACGGCGCGCCCCGCAACGATGGGCGCACCTGGCGCCAATGGGCCCTGGACGAGGGTGGGCTTGATCCGCAACGCACCCATTGGCTTGGCCCCTTGCAGACGGAGGCCTACCACCAAGTACTGGCCTGCAGTTCCGTGCATCTTTATCTCACGATTCCCTTTGTGTTGAGCTGGAGCTTGCTCGAGGCTATGGCGGCTGGGTGCTGCATCGTCGCCAGTGCAACGGCGCCCGTGCAGGAGGTGCTGGAGCACGGGCGATCAGCTCTGTTGGTGGACTTTTTTGATCCTGAGGCCCAGGCCCGGGCCATGGCAGACCTGTTGGCTGATCCTGGCCAGCGGTGCCAGCTCGCTCGAGAAGCCCAGCGGGGGGCCGCGGACTATTCAGATCAGCACGGGCTGGAGGCCTGGCTAGCCCTGGTGGAGCAGGGGTTGTGTGTGGACGCAGACCAAAGCGCACCCGCCCTTGGCGCTGGGACGGGTAATCGGGTATAAGTACAAGGCGCTAGCTCTCTGCGGCAAGTGCACACGCCGCCCCCTTGGTGGGTGCGGTTGTGAGGAGATCAAACCCACCCACCAACCAGTTCAACTCTCGACATGACTTCGAGTTACACCAACATCGTCGGAACCGATACGGCGAACACCCTCGTTGTCGGGGGCGGAAATGATTCGGTTCAGGCTCTCGCCGGTAACGACACCGTTGTCGGCGCTGGCGGCATTGACATCGTCAGCCTCGGCTCCGGCAATGACTCTCTGTATCTGAGCTCTGCCTTTACCGGTGGCACCGTTCTTGGCGATTCAGGAAATGACGTCCTGACTCTTGATGCCTTCACTGCCTCCAGCGCCGACGGCGGCAGCAACAACGACTCCCTTTCGCTGACCACTGTTTCGGCGTCCACCCTCTCAGGTGGTATCGACAACGACACAATCATCGTGAGCTCCACCCTCACGGCCAGCTCGGTCTATGGCGGATCTGCTACGGCTGGCAGTGATGACGGCAACGACTCCCTAGTCCTCAGTTCAACTGTTAGTTCTTCGTACGTTCAGGGTAACGCTGGTAACGATACGTTCAGCTTTGCTCAAAATGTCGTAGGAACTACAGTTTACGGTGGTCGTGACAACGACTCACTCGGCTTTGCCACTGATAAGAGTGTTACCAACTCATTCATTGGTGGCAACCTCGGCTCTGATTCCATCGTAGTAGGAACTCTCACTTCCTCTTCCATCTACGGTGGCAGCGCAAGTGACACAACTAATGATTCTGCTGACTCCCTCAGCATCAACGGTGTAGCCAGCCTTTCCTATATCCAAGGCAATGCTGGTTCAGACACGGTTTACTTCAACAGCAGCGTTGTCTCGTCGACCATCTTCGGTGGTGCGGATAGCGATTTGATCAGTGTTGTTGGCGTTTTGACGTCCAGCTCCCTCGAGGGTAATAAGGCTGCTGACACAATCCTCCTGAATGCAGGTGCTTCACTCGCCACTGTCTACGGTGGTGGCATCAATGACACTACTAACGATGGCGCAGATTCGCTGCTCATCACTGGCGGCTTTACGAGCTCTTTTGCTCAGCTCAACGCTGGTGCTGACACTTTTGCGGTGAACGGCTCCGTTCAAAGCTCTTCAATCTTTGGTGGTGCCGACAACGATCTGATCCAAGCCACGGCCTACGTCAGCACTTCTCGTATTGAAGGGAATAAAGGCAGCGATTCAATCATTCTTTCAGGTGCTTCTACAGCCAATGTTCTGACAGATACCAGCGTATATGGCGGTGACTCCAGCGGTACCCAAACTGGTAATGACAGCCTGTCTGTCTCTTACATCAGCTACCAGAACACCTCTGTTCTTGGAGGTGCTGGTGATGACACCCTGGTAATCGGCACTCTGGGTCTTGGATACAATACCTCCGCAACAGTCCAAAATTCTCTCTTCTCCGCATTCGCTGGAAACGACAGCATTGCTGTGGAGGGCGGCGGATGGCAATCCTCTTCCGTCAATGCAGGCGAGGGTTCCGATACCTTATACATCAACTCTTCGGGCTTAGTCGCAGCTCAATCAACTGGCTTCTACGGAGGTGCTGGTAGTGATTTGATCACTGCCAATAGCATGCTTGGTGCGACATTGTTCGGTGATTCCAGTGCCGATGACACGGCTGGTGGTAATGACACCATCAGCATCGGGGCGTCCAACAATGCCACCGTTTACGGCGCAGCCGGTACCGATTCGATCATGGTAACTGGTGCTGCTGGAAGCTCTAAATTCTACGGTGGTGCAGGTAACGACACTCTGTACGTTTCTGCGGCAGTCACCGGTTCTACAAGTGTTCTCGATGCAGGCGCTGGGGCCAACCGTATTCAAACTGCTTCTGGTGGCACCATCGCCACTGGCTCGGTTCTTGGCGGTGAAGGTGCCGACACCTTCCAGATCACCACTGTTTTAGGTACAACCGGCGTTGGCAACGGCGCGACCGTGCTTGGTGGAGCTGGGTCCGACAGCTTGGTCTTCACTGCTGGTGTATCCGGATCTGCAATTTTCGCCGGTACTGGTGCAGATACACTTAAGTTGGATTCCTTGGTTGATAGAAGCCAGATTAATCTGAGTACTGATACTGCAACCCGACTTACAATTGGCGGCCTTCTGTCGGCTTCAACCATTCTTGGTGGAGCTGGTGATGATACAATCCTGTTGGGATCATCCTCCGCAAACGACACTATTCAAGGTGGTGCTGGTACTGATTCTTTGAATCTTGTGGGTACCTCAACTGCTAGCCGCTTCTTTGGGCAAGATGGTGCGGATACCTTCGTTTGGTCCAACAATGTCTCTGGCTCAACAATCGTCGGCGGTACTGGCAACGATTCCTTGGTCTTCAGTAACTTTTCACTCGATGCATCGGCTGGCCTCAATAATATGACCGTCGGCAACTTTGCCTCTGCAAACAGCTTCTACTTCGAATCCGATTCTGGTCTTGATACGCTGTTCTTCGGCAATCAGTGGACTTATCAGTCGAATGTAAATCTGTATTTTGCTGGCACTATCACCAGCGATACGAATACCGGCTCGGGTTCTACCGCAAGACGTACGATCGTGGATTCCTTTAACAATCAAGTCGTGTTGTATGGCAACACCTCGGCAACGATTACCCCTTCTACCAGCTCCTCTAGCTTCCCAACGGTGTTCTGATTAAAAAGGCTACACTCTATTCGTATTAGTTGGGGGGCTCATTGCCCCCCTTTTTTATGATGAATCAATCTCTTCTTGCTTGGTCAGCTGATCTTGTCCGTGTTAACTCCATTCAAACGATCAGGGATGCATGCGTTGCTATACGTGCAAACTGTCTCCTAGAGGCTGAAGCCTATTTATTAACCTCATCACATGTAGATGCTCAGAGGCTGCTGTTGCACCTTCGTTTGGTTCAGAATCGCCCAAGACTTGTAGTCGATATTCTGAATGGCCTTGAAGATGAGTGGTTTGCTCATCCGTTTTCAAGATATTTGCGCGTGCGGGCATGGTTAATGCATGGTTATTTAGATCAACTTGGCGCCATTCCCGTAGGCTATTGGGTAGGCATCGATTCTGAGCCCCTATTGGCTTTAGCCTACGGCTGCTGGCTACTTGGATCAGGTGATATAAGCGCTGCTCAAGCCCTTTTGCACTCCAACCTGATTCCAGATTCCCCAGAACGTGCACTTTTCAATGCACGGGTCCTGAAGCGTCAAGGTAGGTGGGAGAAAGGGATCCAGGTTCTTGAGCAGGCTGTTGATCGTGATCCAACCCGTATATCTCTGCAGCAACAATTGCTATTTGATTTGCTTGATGCTAACCAACTGCCAACTGCTATATCGCGTCTGAGGCAAGCCCTTGAGCTGCATGGTGAGGTTTACCAGTTCCTGTCACAGGTGGTCACCGTCAAGTTGCTTCAGCGCCAACCCGGTCGAGCACGCCGAGCCGCCTTGATATGTCGGCTTAAGTCTGAATGTAGAGGCGACAACGCATCACAATCAAATCAATTGATTACTTACGAACAAACAGGGCATGCCAATTGGCTCGAGCACCTGTGGCAGCCACTACATATATCACAGGATCCAAACTTGCTTGCCAACATGGTGATGCAGATGGCGAGTGTGGAGTCACCCCAAGCCCAGGATTATGCCATTCGTTTTGTTCAGCTGATGAAACTGCGCAATGAGACGATGGGTCTTTATGGTGCACCATTCACATACAGAGTTACCGATGCATCAACGTCACTCCGAGTCCTTTGGATGACTGCAGATATCTGCGACCATCCCGTCGGCCGCTTTTTATACGGCTTTTTTGCTGCAAGCCAAGATAATCATATGCATGAACACATAGTCGTATCCTGGAGCTCCCCCCAGGACAACCCATTTCATGGCTACTTTCGTTCATTGCGCGGCGTTCAGTTTATGGATGTCAATGGTTATTCAGCTTCAGAACTGTATCGGTTTGTTCGAGATCTGGAGGCAGATATTGCCATTGATCTGACCGGTTGGACGGCAAAAAACTATGGCAATGGTTTTCTCGCTCGATTGGCTCCACTGCAGATGAACTACCTGGGTTATTACGCGTCCACAGGTAATCCATCCATCGATATTTGGCTTGGTGATGAAGCTCTCTTCCCAATGCCGATTCAGGAATGGCATACAGAATCGATCCATCGCCTTTCGCGTTGTTTTATTGCATGGCAACCCCCGCCCGAATTGCCCGAGGCTCAGCTCGATGTATCCCTCCCTCCCCTAGGTCATATTCGATTCGGGAGCTTCAACCACAACAGAAAAATCTCGGATTCTGTCCTGAGCCTTTGGGGCAGAATTCTTCGGGTTGTTCCTAATAGTCAGCTTGTCCTCAAGGCCACAGCGCCTGGAGATGAGCAAACCTTAGAGCTGCTCAAGCGACGGATGGCCCGCCATGGCTTGGACGTGAATCGCGTACTGTGGTTACCCCTTGTGAAGGATAACCGAGATCATCTCCTTCAGTATGCCGAGATTGACGTTGCCCTGGACACTTTCCCCAATGGGGGCTGCACAACCACTTTTGAAGCTCTCTGGATGGGCGTACCTGTCATTACTTTAACTGGAAGATCTTATGTTAGTCGTATGAGCACGGCTGTATTACATGGTGCAGGATTGCCTGAGTGGTGCGTATCAACGCAGGATCATTACCTAGAGTTAGCTGTCGCATGTGCAGGTCGGCTCAACTATCTACGCCAGAATCGCGGCCATTGGCGCCACAAATTGGTGACAAGTAAGATCGGCGATGCCGCAGACTTGATGCAGCATCTCGAGCTTGCATTCTCTCAGTTGTATCGACAGTATTCTTTAGCCGATGCCAACATGCGGTAGTGCGCAACAAGCTCATGGCTCAATCTCTTGGGATCTGCGAGTGGGCTCGCGAGTACTTGTTTGCGCAGTTTGCTTCTTTCTTGAATCCCCCTCGGGCCTCTCAGGGCAGAATATGCTGCCAATTGTAAATACTCATCGTGGTTTCTTGAGATACCACTAGCGTTAAGGGCACTGAAGTGCAAAATACTAGCTGATAGTGCACCAACCATGCCCTCTCCATGTAAGCAGATCACTGGCACGCCCATCATGAGAGCTTCGACAGTGGTGGTTGCACCTCCGTAGGGAATTGGGTCAAGTGCAACGTCCATCTCTTCATAACACTGCATATGTTTGCCCCAGTCATTTGCCCATGGCAGTATCAGTATGCGCTCCTTGGCTATGCCCTCATCGATAAAGAGTTGCAGTATTCTTAGCTGTTCAGCGGGTTCCACAAAGCTGACGCTTTTGAGTACAAGCTCTGCATCGGTACATACTTGCAGTATCCGACACCAGAGGCGAATCGTTTCCGGCGTGAGTTTTCGCGCGTTGTTGAAGCTTCCAAAGCGGAATCCTCTGCTAGTGTTGTTTTCTACTAGAGCGGGCGTCTCGGCTGCCTGCAGGCACATGTAGCCTCCACATATCTTGATTAATTTCTGCGCGGATTTGTCGGCATCATTGAGTTTGTCGAAAAGAATCTTGTCTCCGATCCAGCCATCAATGCATTTCAAATATGTGGGGGCGAAAAACCCTAGATAGCTCAGTTGAATTGGAGCGGGTTTCTGCGTCAGTACTCCAAGTCTGTTCCCTGCCGTATATCCCCCCAGCTCCACAAGGACATCCAATTTCAAATCGCTTAAAAGTCTCGCTGCCATCTGGTCGGATTCATATTGGATATCGATCCAGCCCGTACAGGTTGCTTGGATCGTTTCTGTTACGCTATCTCTGTGGCTACCACAGTTAATCCCAAAAGTTTCAATTGACTCATACTTATGAGCTTCTAGAATGGGGAGTATAAACCTGCCAACGGGATGATTGCAAAAATCTGCAGATAGGTATCCTACTCTAAGGCTTCGCCCATTGGTTGGTTCTCTGATAACGTCTCCCCAAAGTGACCCAACAGTCCCTTTAATCTTTCGCCGCTCCCACTCCAAGGCCAGTTCTCTTCGTTCAATGCTGGGTAACAGCCCGTAACCTCCACCAAGGAATTGAAGATTGAACAGATGGGTGTCTGGCAATTCGTCTGATCCCTTAAAGCTACGGTTAAGCATCACCATCGATGCTTCAAACTTACCAAGTTCCGCAAAGCTCTGGCCGAGACTCTGCATCAAACTGTTATCTTGTGGATGCCATTTGTAGCCCTCCTTTAATGTTTGATAGCTCGCCACCATGTTCTTTAGACTTTTAAGGCACGCTCCCAAGTTCAACCAGTTAAGCGGCTCCTCTGGATTTGAATGGCAGAGTTGAAGCCAAGCATGCACAGCATCCTCTTGTCGATTCTCCGCCATCAAAAGCTGAGCTTCGGCGATCTTGATCTCTCGCGATGATCGTGTCGACCCAGATAAATCCCTGATGAGCTTATTCGCTTGCGCAAATCTTCCTAGCTCCTTCAAGATAGTTATGCAGTTGGCAACGCATTGAGAATCTCCCGGAAATTCCCTTGCTAATCCTTGGAAGACTTGCAATGCCTCATTCAATTCCCCTATTCCGTGAAGGCAACGGCCAAGATCAATTCCAATAGTAACATCTTCAGGATATGCGCTTCTAAGGTCTACAAGGATCTTTAGTGCTTCTTGAGTTTTGACGAGGTTGATCAAGGTTTTGGCTAGTCCGTGTAACAGTCGTGGCTCTGTTGGATTGAGGCTTATCCCTACCCTCAATACCTCTTCACTTTCTTGCAGGAGGCCAGCATCTCTCAACGCATTGGCTGCATTGACACGCAGTGTGGTGTCATCTCCAAAACAATCAAGCCATTGCCTGTAGTGAACACATGCTTCCTGAAGCCGCCCCTGCTGCCTCAGTAACGCACCAAGATTTATTGCATCACGGACGTCTGGTAGTATGGTCATTAATTGCCTGTACAGTTGTTCTGCTTTTTCGAGAGATCCATTGCGATGGGCCTCCCAAGCAGCATTCCGAATTTGTCCAATCTCGTCCATTCTTAATCGTTGGCTACTCCATCAACTCATTCAGCTGAAGCCCTGATCCAGTTGATCAATGGTTCAGACACTGTTAATTCTACATGGATTGACGAGGCGGCCTCTTCCTATAGAGCAACTCAAGACAATGTATGGCTGCTGCCTTGGGCACTGGCGTTGTGGAGGGTAGAACGATTTGATGAGGTTATTGAAATCACAGATCTTGCATGCAGATTACCGACCATTAATGTTGATCTTCTGCTTTTGCGAGCATCCGCGGCTCGGCAGTTGGGCCATGATTTTGGCTCGATTCAGCAACTATATATCGCCTGCTTGCGGTATAATGCTGAACGCGCAGATGTACATTATAACTACGCCAATCTACTGTTGGATGTCAATCCATCCCTGGCTGTTTTGCATTACAAGTATAGTCTTGTTTTGGATTGTGGCAATGCCAAGGCTTGGCATAACCTTGGCATTGCCTTGTCCCGTGGAGATGATCATCGATTGGCGGTCTCCGCTTTTCAAGTCAGTATCTGCCTGAATCCTGCCAATGCTGACACGTACTGCAATCTGGGGTTGTCTTTACAAGCACTAGATTCCTTGGATTCCGCGAGCCAGGCTTTCAAAGTCAGCATTGCTCTTGATCAGAGTCACTCTCCTGGTTATATTAACTTAGGCAATGCCTTGGTTGCTTCCTTGCGCCCAGATGAAGCCATTCAATATCTAAAAAGGGGTATTAGCCTTGATCCGGGGTCGACAAAATCCCTCTTTAACCTGTCTCTTGCTTATCTTGTTCTTGGAAATTATCTTGATGGTTGGTGTCTTTACGAATCGCGCTTCTCCACAGAATCTTTCGCGGAAGTCTACCCACCGTCCACTGGATCAACGCCCGTCTCCCTTGATCAATGTCCTTCTGCAGATGAGCCTCCTCTTATCGTCTGGAGTGAGCAGGGTATGGGTGATGCAATTCAGTTCGTCCGATACCTGAGACTCCTTGATGCAGCACGCATACCTTTTATCTTCGAAACACGTAAGCCGTTGCTTACCCTTTTTCGAGATTGGTTTGGGTTGGGGCATAGAGTGTCTCTTCGTCGTAAAGACACGAATACAGAGGACACTCGGCAGCACATTGCATTAATGAGCCTTCCACGTTTGTTCAAAACTACGGTCGAGACGATTCCTTCTGTCACGCCCTACCTCTTCCCGCCATCCCAGTCTCCTGACCGCTTACGTGTCAAGACACCACCTGGTGGGTTGGCCATTGGTCTTGCTTGGGCCACCAATCCAGATAATAGCCAGATGTACCGGCATAAGAGTATTCCACTTCATCATTTAATGCCACTCCTTTTGCAACTCGCTGACCTTGACCTTATCGAATTGCATAGTCTCCAGGTTGGCTCTGACGCTGAGCAATTGGCTCCCTGGCGTGATGCTGCAGGCATTGTCGACTGGTCTCAAGACTTAACTGATTTTTCAGAGACTGCCCATGTTATCCTACAGCTTGATCTTGTCATCTCTGTCGACACTGCCGTTGCTCACCTTGCCGGAGCATTAGGCATTCCAGTCTTTTTGCTTTTGCCTCATAATGCAGACTACCGCTGGCTTCGCAACCGTCCGGATACACCTTGGTATCCGCGCATGCGTCTCTTTAGGCAGGATCAACCTGGGATGTGGCAAGGTGTCATCGAAAAGCTTCGCGAGTCTCTCGACGAATTATTTCTTTTGGACCTTCGCTCCTTATCTAAAATATCCGTTTAGCGATGCTCTCCTTTCCTTTCAACGCCGAAACGCTAGAGGGACTTGTCCGCCGCCTTGAGCTTTTCCCGCATCTGTGTCGTCGCCTGATTGAAGAGGAGATTGTTAATCTCGTTCCGCTTTCAGATGAGTGGCTCGCTGAACGCCTTGATGATTTCTTAGGTGGAGAGGATCTGAATCTTGTGCTTGACCGTCACCAATGGACGCGAAGTGATCTTGATTTAAACCTTCGACGGCCTGAGGCTCTAAAACGCTTTGCCCTGCAGCGTTTTGGCCCCGGTCTTGAGGAATATTTCTTAAGTCAGCAAGGTAAGCGTGATCGCGTTATCTATTCTTTTTTGCGTCTTAAGGATCCATATCTCCTCCAGGAGCTATGGATTCGGATCGAGGAGGGTGAAACAACCTTTGCGGAAGCAGCATCCCTTTATAGTGAAGGTCCTGAAAAAGCTCACAAGGGCTTAATCGGGCCTCTTCCGATGGCCTCTGTGCTGCCTGCTGAGATACCTCAGGCTCTCCGACGTCTCCAGCCAGGTGAGGTCAGCCCGCCGACGCGAATTGGAGATTGGCACGTTCTACTGCGTTTGGAGCAATTGGTTCTTGCCCAGCTTGATGCCACGACCCGTGAGCAACTTCTCACAGAGCAACTGAATGCTTTTTTGGACAACCGCGTCAAGGGTTTCCTCAAAGGTGACCCCGTGGAGCCTCTTCAGTATGATGAAGTCCTATGACCCAAGCCCAGTCCGCCGGCCTTGCTGACATCCTGAGTAAGTTCACAGCTTTTCAGGGCCTCGATCAGCATTACCTTGCACGCCTTGTTGCGAGTTCAAAGCCTTATTTCTGCTCAGAAGGCCAGGAATTGCTCAATCCTCAGCGTATCCCTGAATATTTTTACGCTGTGGTTGAGGGTCGTGGTCGGGTTCTTCACCAAGATCCAGGCCTTCGACGACCCGTGACCCTAGCCTATGTACAACCCGGTGACTTGGTTGGTTGGGCGGGATTAGCTAGGAACTCACCATGCGAATGGATCACTGCTGTTACCCCTCTTAAGTTGATCGGTATTCCAAGTAGTGTCTTCTATGAACTTGAGCAGAGCAGCGAATCCTTTCGTAATTGGCTTGATATCAGTAATTCTCCTGCAGAGCTGATCACCATCCTTCAACCTGCCCTTAGGCGTCGTCCCCATGCTGAACCGCCAGAGCGTGAGGTGTTGCGCCGGCTGCTGCCCAATATGTCGATCTATCCCGCGCGCGAGTCTCGCGTGTTGCCCGATGCTTCAAGTATCTGGCTTTGGAATGCACAAGCTCCCACTTCACAACATTCTTTACCAACTGGCGAACGCGTAGACCCAGACCTTTTGCGCTCCCTTCCTTCTGGCATACCACTCCGATTGCTGCGTGTTGACCCTGAGGCTTGGAATTCAGCGCTCAATCCTCCTCTTCAGCCTCCATCGACCGAACTTTCAGCGGCTTCCTCGCTAGAGCTTTGGGATTCACACCGATATATAGATCTGCTAGCTCCGACTCCGCAAGGCGCTATCAAGGATTCACCCTCCCAAGGCGAAGGCGATTTGCTGCGTTGGAAGAGACGTCGTGTGCCTGTCGTGACAGGTGTTGGACCACTTGAACAAGCAATGGCGTGCCTGGAAATGTTGGCCCTCTACTACAACGTACCTTTCCGGCGCGATGTCATTGAGAGAGCGGCACGTTCCTCACTCAAGGGGCATTCGGCCACTCTTGAATCTCTCGGGAATTTGGCCACCCTTATGGGGTTCACCGGCAGCTTGACCGGACTCCCCGAAGCACAGCTTCCGAGGTTGTCTTTTCCTTGCTTTGCGATCATCAGGAACCAGCCTGCCATGATCCACGATGTGACACGACAGCAGGTTAGGGCTGTTTTGCCGGAGTTTGGCAGCGTCATCCTGCCCCTAGATGAGCTCACTGTGGGCGCTGGTGGTGCAAATATCTTAACGCTTAACCCCGGCCGGGATACACAAACTCGCAAACTTGGCCTTTCCTGGTTCTTTCCTCAGATCCGAAAGTATCGCCGTAGTCTCTTGGAGGTTTTGGCTGCATCACTGGTGATGCAGTTGCTCAATCTAGCGCAGCCGCTTGTGATGCAACAGATCTTCGACAAGGTGATCGGGCAGCAGAATCTAGATACGCTCTACACCCTTGGCCTGATTCTCTTGGGCGTCAGCCTTGCTCAGGGACTTATCGGTGCAGTTAGGACATACCTCTTCTCTGATACAACCAATCGTATCGACATCGCGCTTGGCTCTGAGGTGATTCAGCATTTGCTCCGCTTGCCCCTCCGGTATTTCGATAAGCGCCCTGTCGGCGAGCTTCAGACTCGCATTGGTGAGCTCGGAAATATCCGAAACTTCCTTACCGGTAACCTCCTTACTCTGGTGTTAGATGTACTATTTTCTATCATCTATATTGGTGTAATGGTTGTTTACTCGGGTGTCCTCACAGCGGTTACTTTGGCGGTCGTTCCGCTTTTCCTTGGCTTAACCGTTGTTGCCTCGCCAGCGATCCGTGCCCAACTACGTAAGGCTTCCGAGCGCAACGCTGCTACCCAAAGCCTTTTGATTGAGTCGCTCAATGGGGTTCAGACCATCAAAGCACAAAGCGCTGAAAACACTATCCGCTGGCGCTGGCAGCGCAGTTACGCCGCTTTCATGAGTGAGAATTTTCGCACTCTGCTCATAGGTGTTTCGACTGGTACAGCAGGTACTTTTCTGAATCAATTAACCGGTCTCCTTACCCTGTGGGTTGGCGCCTACCTAGTGATCCAGGGTGATCTCACCATCGGCCAATTGATCGCCTTCCGCATCATCAGTGGCTATGTGGTGGGTCCTCTGATCAACCTGGCCACCAGCTGGCAAAACTTCCAGGGCGTTGCCCTCTCGCTCGAGCGTCTCAGCGATGTGGTGGATGCCGCTGCTGAAGGCTCTGAGCATGAGCAGGATCAGCTGCCGTTGCCGGCGATCGCCGGTGAGGTCACCTTCCAGGACGTCGATTTCCGCTTCATCGAAGCCGGCCCGCTGGTGGTGAACCGCGTCAGCTTCCAGGTGCCCGCCGGTGCTTTTGTCGGAATCGTGGGCCGCAGCGGCAGTGGTAAG
>Ga0194123_10006116_pt1 | contig 12564 bp, 15 predicted proteins | sample TA2MahsurfametaG_5_FD_155479 | JGI IMG/M metagenome (GOLD analysis project Ga0194123, IMG submission 155479) | Freshwater microbial communities from Lake Tanganyika, Tanzania - TA2015023 Mahale A surface | ecosystem: Environmental > Aquatic > Freshwater > Lake | place: Tanzania: Lake Tanganyika... | reverse complement strand
TATATAGAAAAAACAACTAATGATCATTTGCTAAAGAAAGTAATAGATGAAGTTGGAACCATAGATTCTCGAAATCTTTTATTAGAGGATAGGAAAATTGCTTTCCAATATAAAATTTCTGACAGTTTTTATGAAAAAAAGACTGAAAAAACACTAATAGAGAAAATTGCTACAAGAAAAAAAACAAGGATATTTTTATCTAAGACAATTTATCAATTAGACCAAATAGTTAATACCATAACAAAATTAAAACGACTGCCTTTGTTGGTAATTTTTGATTCGACGCCGGAAAAATCACTGAAAAATCTTAAATTGTTGTCTGCTGCTTTAGAAGAAAATAATTTGACTGACAAAGTAGGAATTTATTTCAGGTACGAAAATTCTGAAATTGGTAAACCATTCAATGAATTTATCGCCCAAAAGGCCTACAATAAACAGTTAAATAATTTAACAGAGGTCGTTGGTATCACAAACGTTAAAATCCCAAAATTTTTATTTAAAAACAAATGGCAGCCAAAGTCTGTTCTTATATTATGTCAAACATTAGGATCAAATAGAGTGAATCTATATACAGCGTATTGTGATTTGGTAATTTATTACCAAGATAAGAAGCCATTCTCAACATCAGTAGAAGAAATTGTGTAAATTAATAATCAAAGACGAAGTTAACATTAAACTTGAGGGGTTGCCGCTAGAAGTCAGGCGAAAACTCAGTAATGCCTTCAAATATGAAATACCTTACGCCAGATACATGCCGCGATACAAGTTAGGTAGGTGGGATGGAACCACCACACTATTCGGAGTAGGCGGCAATGGATACGTAAATCAACTCGAGAAAATTCTACAAATATTATCTGACCATGGAATTGACGTTGAAGAAGTAGAGGATCGACGACAGCCCATAAAGATTAACTTTTCCAAGGTCGCTGAAGATTTTTGGGGCAACAAAGTCTGGCCAAAAGGCCATAGATTTGAAGGCCAACCAATAAGACTTAGAGATGACCAAGTAGAAGTTATCAACAAATTCCTAGAAACCCCACAGTGTCTACAGGAAATTGCCACAGGATTTGGTAAAACTATTACAACTGCAACATTAAGTAAAGTATGCGAACCATATGGTCGCACAATTACTATCGTGCCTAACAAAAGTCTTGTTGAACAGACTGAAGAAGATTTTATCAATGTAGGATTAGACGTAGGTGTATATTATGGAGATAGAAAAGAACTGAATCGTACACATACAATCTGCACCTGGCAAAGTCTAAATATTTTAGACAAAAAAACAAAAAATCAAGAGACGGAGTTAATTACACTAGCAGAATTTTTAGAAGATGTACGAACTGTTATAGTAGACGAAGTACATATGGCCAAAGCAGAAGTATTAAAAAATTTACTTACGCAGAACTTCTGCAACGCTCCTATACGTTGGGGACTCACGGGGACGATACCGAAAGAAGATTTTGAAAGTCAGGCTATTTTTGCCAGTATAGGTCCTGTGGTGTACAAGATACAGGCACATGAGTTACAAGAAAAGGGCGTTCTCAGCAACTGCCACGTTAACGTAGTACAACTATTAGATCTCCCTGAGTTTGCTACATATGCAGAGGAATTAAATTATCTTGTGACGGACGAGGATCGTATGATCTACATCAGCAAACTGATTAGAACTATTGCTGAAAGCGGTAATACATTGGTACTAGTCAACAGAATAGACAGTGGCAATTTCATCGTGAATGAATTAGATGAATCTGTGTTCATTTCTGGTAAAGTTAAAACTAAAGATAGAAAAGAGGAATATGATGAAGTTGCAATTACTGATAACAAGATTATTGTGGCGACTTACGGTGTGGCCGCTGTGGGTATTAATATCCCTAGGATTTTTAATTTGGTTCTTTTGGAGCCCGGAAAAAGCTTTGTCAGAGTTATACAAAGCATTGGACGAGGTATTCGCAAAGCAGAAGATAAAGATTTCGTACAAATCTGGGATATCACATCCACCTGTAAGTATGCCAAGCGCCATCTTACGCAGAGGAAGAAATTTTATAAAGAGGCGAAATACCCTTTCGCACTAGAAAAAGTTGATTGGAAATAATATGTTTATATTAACGTTAGATAATAAAAGTTATGATTTAAATCATTTACCTGAGGAGGTTGATGATGACATGCGATTTGCTGTGTTAGATAACAGTGATCCTAAAGAACCAGATTTCTTTTTCGTCCCTTTGATTTTCCTTGAAAGTTTCAACAGTCCGGCGATGGTGTTAAATATAGATGGGCATGAAATTACTATGCCGATTGATTGGTCAATTGCTGTGGGAGACAGTGATACTGGAAATGACATTGAAATATTGCCCCTGACTAGCCTTAATGATAGAGGATTTGAAGCATTCTGTTTCAATCCTTTAAGCAGTTTCAAAATCAATTTCCATAGGATTGAAATAGTAAATTTTTATAATGATGTAAAATGGTTTTTTCCAAAACTTAAAAATAATAACTTATTAGCAGTGCCTATACAAGATGGACATAAACCGCAGTGTGTTTATTTTACAAAAGAAGTAAGCAGACAAAGCGAAATTATTGATATGAGTAAAATATTATGAAACAAGGAAAAGTGTGGGGCCTCACCGATCTATTAGAAGCCAATGGCGTTTTAGAATTTCACAGAATTGAGGCAAAACGAGGGGGTGTCTGTTCTAAACACAAACACAAATTTAAGTGGAACGGATTTTTTGTAGAATCAGGAAAACTTATTATTCGTGTGTGGAAAAATAGTTACGATCTCGTAGATGAAACAGTATTAACTGCGGGACAATATACTAAAGTCGCACCAGGTGAATATCATCAATTTGAAGCGGTAGAGGATACTGTGGCGTTTGAATTGTATTGGGCAGAATTTGATCACGAAGACATAGAAAGAGATACTGTAGGATTTCAAAAATGACAGTCACCCCGGACTACGCAGAAAATTTAAAAAAACTTCACGAACGTAAATCTTTTGGTAATAGATCTAAAATCCCTAAGGAGGTTTTAAGATGTATTGAAGCATACAATGTAAAAAGTATTTTAGATTTTGGTTGCGGTAAGGGATTAGTTGTTGCTGCACTACGAGAAGCATTCCCTAATCTATTAGTTTATGGATATGATCCTGGTCGTGATGGACATTCTGTTTTACCAAGTAGTGTAGACATGATTATAAGCACCGATGTCTTAGAACATATTGAACCTGAACTTTTAGACGAAACCTTGCTAGATTTGGCCGGACGAACAAACAAGGTTATGTATCATTTAATTGCATGCCATCCGGCTAAAAAAAGTTTGCCGGACGGTAGGAATGCTCATTTAATCGTAGAAAAACCCGAATGGTGGAAAAATAAATTAGCATCTACATTAGGTTGGAAAATGTATAACGAAAAAATACATGAATATATGGCAGCCGTAAAAAAAGGTCCAGATATTCCTGTGACAAAATACACAGTTACTCTAGAAAAAAATGGGAACTCTTAAACCAGGTGCCACTTACATTTATGAAAGTCCGGATAACGGAAAAACCGTTTATGCGAGAGAACAAGGTAGACCAAGCAGCGAAAAATTTATAATTGGCTATAATGCTGACCCTTGTACTGGAATAAATTGGCAGGAGATCACACAGCACGCTCGAACAAACTCAGTGTTGCAAAAACTTCTTGAACGTGTTATACTTGTACATCAATTGAGCAAAGATTATGGCCAAGATAGAACTTAAAGAAAAACTGGCAGCAGTTGATTTGAACGCAAAAGATCTATGGGATCAGATGGACGAGGAACAGCGCAAGTCTCTCAAACAAGAATTTTTTATCCTAAATAGATACGTCAGCAATGCTGCCGGCCAATCAAGAGAAATACAAGAACATTTTGTACTAGCAGTCAACGAGTATTTTAACAAACATTGGTTTACCTTGCAGAGCCATCCTAAATTGATGTGGCAACTTCTTTGTATGTGCAGTCATGAAAGTAGGAAAATATTTTTCCATCAATGGATTGGATTCAAAAATAAGGGGTCAAAAAAATCCAACAGAAAGACAAAATTTTTAGAACAATTATATCCAAATGCCAAATATGATGAAATTGAGCTGTTGGCAGCGATTACTCCACAGAAACAACTTGAAGATCACGCTATATCGATGGGCTATGATAACAGTGAAATTAAAAAATTATTTGATTAAATACTAGATGTTGAATTTGTTAGACAACCCTACACAAAATTTTGTGTGCGATCACTGTGGTGCTAAGTTCAGTAAAGAAAAAACTCTGATCGTACACATGTGCGAACAAAAACGCAGATTTCTAGCTAGAGAAGATAAATCAACTGTGCTAGGATTTGCCACCTATAATAGATTCTATAGGTTAACACAAAAAGCTAAGACTGATAAAACCTATGAAGAATTTTGTCACAGTCCTTACTACAATGCATTTGTAAAGTTTGGCAGTTTCATTGGTAATGTCAATCCACTGTATCCAGATCAGTATATAGATTTCGTGGTCAAGAGTGGTGTAAAATTAGATCATTGGTGCAGAGAAGAACTGTATGAAAAATATGTAGTTCATCTAATAAGGACCGAACCAGTAGAAACTGCACTAGAAAGAACTATAGATACTATGACTTTTTGGGCCAGAGAAAATGATGCGCAGTGGAATCATTATTTTAGATATGTAAGCACTAGTAGGGCTATGTTCTCCATCAAAGATGGAAAAATAAGTCCTTGGCTAATACTAAACAGTGTTAGCGGAAAAGACCTATTAAATAAATTGAATGATGAGCAGTTAGAGGCAATTGGAGCGATGATTGATCCGGTTTTTTGGCGGAAAAAATTTAAAGACCGTCATTTCGATATGGAACTGGTAAATGAGATTGTGAGGGAGTCGAAATTATGAATGCCGCACCGTTAGAAGCGTTGACACAGTTAGACTTTGAAGTTATACTCAGTGAGGATGACAAGACTGTTTATGTAAAATTATCGGGTTTTGAAAATCTCGCAGACGCAGATGATTATGCAACCTATTTAACTAACAACTTGCCATTATTATTATTTGAATCGGAAGTGATGCACTGATGCCAGACATAGATATTGATTTTTTTGATCGACAACAGGCACTTGAACATTTTACACATATACGTGCAAGCAGATTAGATAAAGAAAATTTGGTACCACATAATACGGGCATCTACGTTACTGCCATACCACATAACCCTGTAACAAAACTATCAAACATTGAATATACACAGGCAGAAGACCTGGGCTATTTCAAGATAGATTTTTTAAATGTAAACATTTACAAAGATGTCAAAGACGAGACACATTTAACACAATTAATGGAGACTGAACCGTTATGGAATCTTTTACAACAAGACGAATTTGTGGATCTGTTATTTCATTTGAACGGCCATGGTGCAATTCTGAAGAAGACTTGCCCTACTTCAGTGGAAGAATTAGCTGCCGTCCTTGCTATGATACGTCCGGCGAAGAGACACTTGATTGGGAAATCATGGACGGAGATAATGAAGGAAGTATGGACCAAACCAGAGAATGGTGAATACTATTTCAAAAAATCACATGCTCATGCCTATGCAGTAGCTATTATAGTGCAAATGAATTTAATCTGTGAAAAACTCGACGGTGGAGATTCTCAATAGCCCTGTAACTTTTACCTAATATTTACGTGTTGGGTGTTGTAGGATTAGCGTTTTCTTACTAGCTGTACGGATTTCCGTTTTATCCGTTTCACACTAAGGCTTAGAATATTAACCACAGGACCAAGCAATATTTTAACATCTTTACTGTTAAAAGTTTTTATAGCATACCTGTATGGTTCTATTTCAGATTTTAAAAAAATATTTATAGGTACTTGCCTATTACTTTCCCACCACCATATTTCACCTAATTCTAAAAGGCTAGTTTTTTCTTGCGGAGTACGCAGATTATTAAGATCATAGAAACTGGTCACATATTGATCTTGATTGATAATTAAACCTACGTATTCGTCTTCTCCGTATAGCAAAACCGTTATGTATGGTAAATTGTGTTCTATGTCTTCTCTTAATTTGGGCATATAAATACTATGGGGGTTGCATCCTAATGCAAAAAATTTCAAACTATTTATATCCTAACCGAATCCAAGTTATAGCGGATTTGGCGACCTTTCCAGTGGAGATGCAGATCGTGTACCAAAGAACAATAAAAATTTACAAAAATATAGAGAACGTTATTGAATTTGACGTTAGAAATGCTGATCAAAAACGCATAAATCCTACGGGTACATTGAAATTTTTAATTACAGATTTAAATAATGCCCTAATTACTGAAATTTCAGCTACTGTCAGTGCTGTTACCGGCCTATATTCAGCCACCATAAGTGAAAGCACAACTTTAGATCTTGACAAAGGATTTTACAACTTTAGCCTTTTTGTTGAAGCGGATAACGGCACAAAGACTCTATTGTATGCGGATACACAATGGGGAGCACGTGGCAGAATTGAGTTAGTCGGCGATGTGATGCCTGAAGTAAGACCAATTGCCTCTGTTAGTTCCTTCAATTTACTAGAAAGTGTTTATTATGGCAGTGCCATGAACGCTGAACCAGGAATAAATGGAGACCAAGCGTTACATACATTTGCCTTTTATCCCAACGGTTTGGAAGGTGAAATATTTGTAGATGCCAGCCTAAGCGAATCCAGTCAAAGTGTGCAATGGGTCGAAATAGACAGCATGGCAAGCACAGCTAGCACCAATTTGTTTTACAAAAACTACACTGGTGTCTACAGTTGGTTTAGAATTCGATATACCGCTTCAGCCGGATCACTTGACAAAGTACTGCTGCGAAACTAAACTAAGACTCTATGAGTCTTATCGTTGAAACAGTACAACAATATCTTCCAGCGAAACGCAAACACACACCTAGCGGATGGATCAGTTTCAACGCGGTATGTTGCCATCATAATGGTACCGGCCAAGATAATAGGCAACGCGGTGGATTGATGATCAATGAAGGTGTCAGTTATCACTGTTTTAACTGCGGATTCAAAGCCAGTTGGCAACCAGGTCGTACAATCAGCGCTAAGTTCAAAAAATTATTGCGTTGGATCAATGTATCTGATCAAGAAATTAATAAATGCATACTTGAGGCACTGAGACAGAAAGAAGGCATAGTAAACACTGTCACTAGCAGCTTGCCATCATTTATTGACAAACAATTACCGTTGAACAGTGAGTTGATCGGTAATTTGCTTGATCATGTGCCGGAAGATCTAGTGCCAGTCTTAGAATACATACACTCTAGAGGTCTATATCTAGAGGACTTTGCGTTCTATTGGACTTTTGAACCAGGATTTGTCAATCGATTAATTGTACCGTTTTTCTATCAGAATAGACTGGTAGGCTATACTGCAAGAAAAATCACTGACGGTAAGCCGAAGTATATATCTGAACAGCAACCAGGATACGTGTTTAATCTTGATCGACAGATTGCTGATAGAAAATATGTCATTGTTGTCGAGGGTCCTATTGATGCGATTGGCATTGATGCCGTGGCCGTGATGAGTGCTGAGATTGGTGAAAAACAACGGCTGCTCATAGATAGATTAGATAAACAAGTAATAGTTCTGCCTGATAGAGATCCCAGCGGCGTTAAAATGGCACAGCAGGCTATAGATTATGGATATGGTGTAAGTTTTCCCGACTGGGCCCACGGTATCAAAGATGCTAACGATGCCCTTAGATATTATGGCAGACTATATACACTGTACAGTATTATAAACAGTGTTGAAACTAACGAACTGAAAATTAGATTAAGGATGAAAACATGGTTTGGCAAAGATTAAAATGGTGGGTTCTTACCCCTTATAGAAAATATAAAGAACGTAAATTACTTGAGGAGAGGATAAAAAAACTTCAAGAACAAGATCCGTTTATCTACAAATGACAGTCTGGGGAATAAATGCCTTAAATCACGGTAGCAGTCTTGCGATTTTTGAGAATCAGAGATTAACAAGCTGGCAAGTGTTTAGGTCAGATGAAATAGATAGATTTGCTATTTTCAAGGCTATAAACAACGGAGGTCCAGATACAGTCTATTGGTATGAAAATCCTTGGATTAAAAAAACTAGGCAATTATATGCTGGACAATATAAAACGGCTATGGACCGCGCTGTGTTGCCGCGGCAATATCTCAAAGCAGCCGGATTGGGATATGCCAAACTACGGTATACTCCTCATCATGGCAGCCATGCCGCTGCTGGTTATTTTACTAGTCCATTTAATCATGCGGCAGTAGTGGTCTTAGATGCCATTGGTGAATGGGACTGTGCTTCAATTTGGGAAGCTCGAGATGGGCTAATGAAAAAAATTTGGAGTAGACTTTATCCGAACAGTCTAGGTCTTCTTTACAGTGCATTTACAAAATTAGTTGGTCTAAGACCAATAGAGCAGGAACATATTTTCCAGCAAATGAGTCTACAAGGAGACGCTGATAGATACTACTCTGATATTTTAGATTATATTTTACCTACTATCAACTTACAGAAAAATCTACACAGAGGAGTTTTAGACTGGCCTTATGCTATTGAATCACTGCAAGATCAGTGTGATATCGCCGCAGCGGTCCAAATGGTATTTGAAAGAAACATAGAATGCGTACATAGATTGGCTAAGAAATTAATTGACAGTGATTGCCTAGTCTACATGGGTGGTTGTGCGATGAACTCAAAAGCTAACCAACTGATAGTTGAACCAATGTGGAAACACATTTGGAGTCTTCCTAATCCAGGCGATGCCAGCAGCGCCATAGGTGCGGTGCTATACCACACGAAAAACAGAGAATGGAAATATAAATGGGATGCAGTAAAACATATTGCAGTAAAAACATAAAGAATATATAATACTACTATGACTACGAGACAAAATGCTGATTATGGATATGATATACAAAAACTATATTTAGAAATGATGTTGAGTGATGCTGAGACATTTATAAGATGTCAAAGCATCTTTGATCATGAATTATTTGATCGTAAACTACAATCTGCTGCAAAATTTATCAATGAATATGTCGTTGAACACAACGTACTGCCTACATACGACATAGTGAATGCGGCCACAGATAATAGCCTACAGCGCATAGATGAACTAAAAGAAGCACACTATGATTGGCTACTGTCAGATTTTGAAACTTTTATCAGGCACAAAGGGCTGGAAAAAGCGATCTTAGCCAGTGCTGATTTACTGGAAAAAGGCGAATATGGACCAGTAGAAGATTTAGTCAAACGTGCAGTTCAAGTCGGATTGACCAAGGACATGGGCACTGATTATTTTGAAGATCCCCGTGCAAGACTGCTGAGGATCAAAGATAAAAACGGTCAGATCAGCACTGGCTGGCAGACAGTAGATAAGAAACTGTTCGGTGGTATGAACCGCGGCGAATTGAATATCTTTGCTGGAGGTTCTGGTGCTGGCAAGAGCCTGTTCTTGGCTAACCTTGGTGTAAACTGGGCGCTACAGGGTTTAAATGTTGTTTATCTTACTCTTGAGCTTTCCGAAGAGTTGGTCAGTATGCGTATTGACAGCATGTTGACAGAAATTCCTAGCAGAGAAATTTTCAGGCAGATTGATGAAGTAGAAATGCGTGTGAAAATCATTGGAAAGAAAAGCGGTAGTTATCAAGTCAAGTACATGCCATCTGGAAAAACCGCTAATGACATACGCAGTTATCTCAAAGAATATGAAATTAAATTAGGACGCAAAGTTGATATACTGCTGATTGACTACTTAGATTTATTAATGCCTATATCTAAAAAAATCTCTGCAGAGAATCTGTTTATCAAAGACAAATTCGTATCAGAAGAACTACGTAATCTTTCAATGGAGAAGAAATGTATCATGGTCACTGCCAGTCAGTTGAATCGTGGTGCTGTAGAAGAAGTTGAATTTGATCACAGTCATATCAGTGGCGGCCTATCTAAGATTCAAACTGCGGATAACGTTTTTGGTATCTTTACTAGTCGTGCCATGCGCGAACGTGGCAAATATCAAATCCAATTAATGAAAACAAGATCCAGTTCCGGCGTTGGGCAAAAAATTGATTTAGACTTTGACATAGATACATTGCGTATCACTGATCCGGGAGAAGATGCACAATCAGATTCTAGCAGTAGATCTACTCCCAGTGCAATTTATGAGTCGCTTAAACAGAAATCTACTATAGACACGGGCACAGGTGAAATCAAAGATCCTACTGTTGGTCTAAGCATGAGCAAACCCAAGGCTCAGGTAGAAAGCTCAAAACTAAGACAGTTGTTAAACAATTTAGGACCATCTGATTGATTATGATATTACAGCCCATTGGCACCATACTAATAATGCAGATTTGCCTTTAGATGGAGCTATAATGTTTTCGAGAACACTGACTCACTGAGATTACACAGACCATACGATCGAGTAAAAAACAGCCTAACAAATTGCATTTAACCTCCGGAATAGCACCAAGATAAGTTTCACGGTATGTCCGACGAATAAGTATAATAAATACTTGTTACAGGACATTTATGTTATCTTATAAAAAATATCTAGTTGAACAGCCTGGATGGTACAGTAATATCGCCACAGCCAGCCAAGCTGTTGAAAAAGCCGCTGGCCAAGCTTCTGCTCCGGTGGTTATAGGAGACAGTATAGCAGTAGGCATAGGAGGTGCAGGACCCTATGCTAGAGGTGGGGCTACCAGTCAACAAGTGCTAGGGTTTGTAAAGAGATTTATCGATACCGGCAAGGCCAAAGGCGTCACAGTGATTTTAAGCAGTGGTGCCAGCAACAGTGCACCTGTAGAACTTGAAGGTGGCGAAAAAATAAGTTCAAAAATCGGCAACTATATTGATGACCAAGTAAAATCGCTTACGGATGCGGGTGCCGCAGTGGCGCTGGTAGGCGTAGGCAGTAAAACTAGCAAATGGTTTGATCCTACGAGATACACAAACGGTAAAAAATACCGTGTGAACCTAGAAGGTATCAATGCACAGTTACGATCTATAGCAGACAAATATGGTGCGACTTTTTTAGGTCCATTAGAAGACTTTGACAATAGATTAAATGCACAGCCCTACGGCGACGGTATACATCCTTACAATGCATACGGAGATCTGCTACGTGCGGGCAGCAGAGTAAAACCTAAAACATCATCGGCTACACCCGCAAGCACCAATGTGCCGCAAGGTGGTGCTTCTAGGCCGGCAGATTCTGCACAAACAGACAGTGATAAATCTATCCAACCTTTCAGTCAAGACACTAAAAAATTACAACAGGCCCTAGTAGATGCAGGTTTTGAATTACCTAAATTTGGCGTGGACGGTAAGATGGGGGATGAGACTAGGCAGGCCATACGCGATGCTGAAAAAGCCCTTGGTCGTGAACCAACTGGCACTGTTACTGTTGATGAACTGGCAAAGATCAAGAAAGACGGTCCAAAAGCAGCATCAGGTGGTGCAGCACAGGCAAGTGATAGCAATGCTAAGAAATTGCAAGATGCACTAGGAGCCATAGAAGCATTATTGGCCAAGTATAACATCAAAGCAGAAAGTGCTTATCGTGCTAGATTAGCCAATGTTAATGCCCTTACTGCTGCTGATCAAATGGCTCTGTTTAGAGATTACATTACCGAGAAAGATCAAATTGTTGTGCCACAGAATTACGGGGGACCTAGAACGCCTGCACAACAGGCCGCGGCGCAGGCACTACGGACTCCTCCTAAACCAAGAAAACCCAGTGCTAATCCTAATGTGCCGTATCCGGGCGGTAGTAGAGAAGCACAGGCTTATCGGGCCCCCCAACAGGCTGCACAACAGGCTGCACAGCAATCTGCACAAACTGGTCCTGTTCCGAAAAATAGAAGAAATGCTATTGGTCGTAGACTGTTAGGTCGTGCCGCCGCACGATTTGGTGCTGCTGGCGCCAGTGCGCTAGTACCGGGTATAGGCACAGCAGCGGCAGTGGGCCTAGCGGCAGTGGGCGTTTATGATCTAGCCAAAGGCCTTTATGACGTAGTCACTGCTAAAGGTTTTGAAGATTTCAGTCCCGAAGATCAGAAAATTTTAGAAAATCATTTAGAAACTATCATGCAGTTCAGTCGCGATCCTGAAAAGTTAAAATCTCTAGATCCGCAGACTAAAAACAGAGTTGAACGTGTGTTAAAAGATCTAGCCACTATTGTTGAAATTGAGCAACCTGAAAAACCTGCTAAAAAAATTAATCCTGCCAACTCCAGTGGCATAGGTGCTGATTATGATATCACTCCCGAAGAGGCTCGTAATCTACTAGATAATGGCAGTCAACGTGATATCGCACGATTTGGTGGTCGTGCTGCCTTAGAAAAGATCGCTGGCGGAGCAGCGGCTAAGAATAGCAGTGAACCTAGCAGCTCAACTCGTAGGGAAACTACCTCTGGATTGCTTATAGCCAATACACCAGTAACCAAAGACCAACCCCTAACTAATGTCCAAATGCAAGTGATGAATATGGCCATAGACATGGGTATTACCTATCCTGA
>Ga0194123_10006114_pt1 | contig 12568 bp, 10 predicted proteins | sample TA2MahsurfametaG_5_FD_155479 | JGI IMG/M metagenome (GOLD analysis project Ga0194123, IMG submission 155479) | Freshwater microbial communities from Lake Tanganyika, Tanzania - TA2015023 Mahale A surface | ecosystem: Environmental > Aquatic > Freshwater > Lake | place: Tanzania: Lake Tanganyika... | reverse complement strand
GTTCCTTTTCTTTGATTAGAAAAAGATTAATATCAGAATTATTTTTAGCAGTTGGATTTATAAAACTAGAATGTAATCCAGCGTGAGTGCATAAATAATTATCCACCCATGCAAACCACTCAAATTTATTTAGCACATAATGTTTATCGTTTTTTAAAACATCATTGATGGCATTCCACTTTCGGTCTTCATAACCACTACAAATTGCATAACTATTGTATACAAGATAATGTGTATCATGGTTGCCCCATAATGTATAATTATTAGGAGCAGACAAGTAACGAATTAAATAATCAGCAGTAATTTTATAATCTTCATCGCTATCATAATAAAAACTATCAAACCAGTCGCCCAACACGATATTTATGTCTGCGGCTTCGTGCCTAATAATTTTATTTAATTTCTTAACTTGATTATGAATGTCGGAAATTATAAGTATTTTTTTATTATGACTGTCAAATATCATTTTTTTAGTATAATTTTATAAAGATTTATCTTTATTTTGCATACTCGTATTATTTTACTCTCGCTTCAGAATGAGTCTTTGTGATTTTTAATTATTTTCATATTTTTTGCAAGAAGCTTAGGTCGTTATCTTTTAGTCTACCAATTACATTAGGCGCGTCAAGAGTTTCTTGAAGAGGATATCTAGTGTCCACTTCAATGTAAGAGGTCATTTCTTTATTAAGAAAAGATAGCTCAAGAATTTTAGGTATAGAGAATTTTTCTATATACCATTCATTAATACAGGGAGCGAGCCTTTTTTCAAAAAAATCAAAGTTTCCGAAAAAATTATTTCCGTGCAAGTGCGTCAAATAAAAATAATTGTTTATGCGAGTTAGACAATCAAAAAAACGAGCTCTGTAGATTGGGGATTCCAAATCATGAAACTCAACGATTAGTCCAGCAGCAATTTCAGAAAGCTTTTTCATGTCCATTTTAGAAAAAATTTCGTACTCGCCGCCTTCTATGTCTATTTTCAACAAAATTTTATTACAAAAAGAGTTTTCATGTTCATCAAAATGTTTTTGAAAATATTTATCGTAGTGAGAAAAAAAGGTGTCTGTTTTATCTTGTTTCTCGCCGGAAATACCCTCTAAAAAATGAGTTATATTTTTTTCAAAACCAAAAGGAATATTAATAGAGTCGATTGTATGATCAAAGCAAAAAACTTTTTTCCCAGTGCTTTTTACATAGTCTATTTCAAAAAATATGTTAGAGCCGATTCCATAGGAAAATAAACCGGAACTTTTGCACAAAGCCTCTAAATTAACGACATATCCACCGTCGTGCAAGGGGCCTATCCTTACTTTGGGTATTCTAGTAGTGTGGATAGTTAATTGTTCTATCATATATGCTTTACGATTTGGCCTTTGGAGTCACTATACCACACTTCTTTTACGTTAAATTGTTGAAGCAAACTTTGACATCCTTTGCACGGTTTGCTCATATTCAGTTTGCCATTATTATCAACTCTAATTACAAGCATACTATAGCCCGACAAGTCTTCTTTATCCATTTTTAATAAACAGTCGAGCTCGGCGTGAATTCCAACGTTTCCTTCGTGATAAGGGTGGCTTTTTGTAGCTGGGTGAGTCCTTTTTTTATTTATGCCTATCTTTTGTATTATACTTGATTTAATTAAAAAAGCTATGTGGCTGGTTCTGATCTCTCTGTTGGTTGGGCAAAGAGAACGTGCGATTTGATTAGCTTTATCCAAAACTCTCTGCTTCACGGTGAAAATATGCATGACGCAAAAAAAAAGTCAAGATATTTTTGTTTTTTTAGAAAAAAAAAGGTTTATCAAAACAATATCAAAGATTATTCACAATGAATATACTTTGTCACGCTACTTATGTTGGAGATACCGGCTACAACTCTCATTGCAAAAATTTTTTTAGAGCATTCTCTAAAAATTACAATATTAAAATTCGTAATTTTACAGTTGGAAAAGACTGGCGAGGTCTTCACAATTCGCCATTAAACTGCCATGGCGATGACGTGACTCAGCAAGACAAAAGCTTAATAGGTATACAAACTCTTTGGGAGAATAATAAACTTAAAGATTTTGAAATATATAACTTTAAAAAGCAAGATTTTAGTTATGATCTTAATGTCGTATTAGCAGAAGCTAATCACCATTACTTTTATAGTGAATATTCTGGTAAAAAAATCGCTTATACGGTTTGGGAATCTACAGAATATTACAAGCCGTTTTTCGAAAAACTAAAAGAATACGATCAAGTTTGGGTTCCTTCTTCTTGGCAGGCTCAGGTCACAATAAACCAAGGAATTCCAGCCAGTAAAGTAAAAGTTGTACCCGAAGGCGTTGATGGCAGCGTGTTTTATCCTGAAAACTATAAAATACCTGGGAACAAATTTAGATTTTTACTTTTTGGAAGATGGGATAATCGCAAAAGCACAAAAGAAATTATTAGAGCTTTCAAAAATTTATTTGGAAACAACAGCAAGTTCGAGTTGATTATCTCTGTGGATGACAAGTTTAATCAAGACAATCTTGGCTCTACAAGAGAAAGATTAAAAAACCACGACCTTGAATGTGACAATATAAGAATAATAAATTTCCCAGATCAAAAAAATTACGTTAAATTTTTGAAAGCTGGACACGTGTTTTTAAGTTGCGCTCGTTCAGAAGGATGGAATTTACCGTTGATAGAAGCTATGGCTTGCGGCACCCCGAGTATTTACTCTGACTGCTCTGGCCAGTTAGACTTCGCCAAAGGAAGAGGAATACCCGTGAAGATTAAAAATGAAGTCGCTGTTTCTAAATTTTATCCTGAAGGAACAATTACTTCAGGGAACTGGTACGAGCCCGATTTCCAAGATTTGGAAGATAAGATGGTTGAAGTTTTCAATAATTATGATTATTACAAAAAGAAAGCTTTGCAGGACTCTGTTGAAATACGAGAGCGTTTTTCTTGGGAAAACTCTGCTAAAATAGCAAAAAATATTATAGAAAAATCATACGGCTCTCAAATAGAAAAAATTAAAAATTTAAACAAAGAAACTTTTGATAAAGTTTTTAATAAAAATATTTATGAAAATTTAAAGAATGTAAAAGATAACGATTCAGTTTTAGATCTTGGCTGCTCTCAGGGGTTTTTCTATTTTAAAAATAGAGAAAAAAACATAAACTACATAGGAATAGATTGGCGCTCTAAATGTTTAAAAGAATTCTGCGATAATTTAAATCCAGAAGATAACCCAACTTTAATCAACGCTAAAATATCAAATGTAAATCAAATTTGCATGATTGAGTCTTCCGACTCGGACTCAGAAAACAAGTTCGCATCTGGTTTATCTTTTGAGAAAGCTCTAGAGCTTCACAAAGAAAAGATAAGTTTTTTAAAATTTGATTTAGAGGGAGACGAAAGAATGGTTTTGCTAGACCCGAGAAATTTGAAATTAATAAAAGAAAAAGTTAAAAGCTTTTCTGGAAAAATATATCTTAATTGCAGTGATTGGGACAAGCAGGATTGTTTGGAAATTATAAGGCAACTAAGCAAAGACGAGGATTTTTACATCAAATTGTATTCTGAAGAGTCTGTTCCTATAGACAGAGAATTTTGGCAAAATCAAGATGCTTACCAAGTGGTAATATTGTCAGGTATTGTGAAAAAAAATATGGATGTAGAAAATAATGTTTTTGTTCCAGATTTTTGCCCGGATCCAGAAGCTTATCATATAATTAATGAGTCGCCTTCTTTAGGCGATATTATAGCTTGGATTCCAATGGTTGATAAGTTCCAAAAAGAAAAAAAAGTTAAGGTTAATTTATACACTCCGTATGGAGAAATTTTCCAAAAAACTTACCCTAATATAAATTTTAATTACTATAATGCCAAGCCTCGTCCCGGAGAAAGAGTTAAAACAATAGCCACATTTGACATTGTAGAAGGAAAAAAATGGAGCGAATATAATCTGCAAGAACTAGCAGCAAAATTGTTAGGAGTAGAATATCAAGAAACAAGGCCAAAAATCGCTTTGCCTGTAAATCCAAAAAATAATTTTAAAAGAAAATATGTTTGCATATCAATTCAATCTACGGCGCAATTTAAATATTGGAATAATCCTACGGGTTGGGACGAAACAGTAGCTTATTTAAACTCTATTGGCTATGATGTTGTGTGCATAGATAAGAGCAGCTCTTTCGGGATACAAGGAGCCATGAACTTTATGCCTAAAAATTGCATAGATAGAACAGGTAATCTTTCTTTCGAAGAAAGAGTTAACGATCTTATCTATTGTGATTTTTTCATTGGTCTTACTTCTGGCTTGTCTTGGCTTGCGTGGGGTTTGGGCAAACCAGTAGTTTTTATTTCTGGTATATCTCTGCCAAAAACTGATTTTTATACTCCATACAGAGTCACAAATACAGACCCTTCAGTTTGTCACGGCTGCGCTTCTGAGCCTGCTTTTGTTTTTGATAAATATGATTGGAATTTCTGCCCAAAGAAAAAAGATTTCCAATGCACGAAAGAAATAACTTTTGGAATGGTCAAGAGTAAGATTGATATGTTGATAGCTTCTGAGGAATTTGATCATGATTTTTCTCTGATAGATGCTAAATTAAGTTTTGATAAAGGGCCTCTTATTTACATTAGCGAAAAAAAACATGAAACCTTTTTGGTTCAACTTTTGACTTATTATGAGGGGCAGTGGGTAATAAGTTACGAAAATTTTAATTTTCTACCAGATCATCATTATAAGAGTTTTATGTCTACAAGGCAAAGATGGAGATGCAAAATCTACGTTTTCGATGGCGAAGATTTAAAATTGGTGTTCCAAGAAACTTATAATGAAGAAAATAAAAACATTGAATTTATTTTAGACTCTGAAAGCTCTAAACTTGATAAAATATATATAGAAAAAGCTTTAGTTTTTGAAAAAGAAAATAAATGCACTGTGTTTATTAAAACAAAATATCACGAAAAATTGAAAAAAGAGTTCCCTGATTTTAATAGAATTTTTGACACAGATCAAGAATTGCAAAACATATATGCTTCTTATGAAATTAAGAGGCACGAAATTGAAAATAAAAGACAAAATTCATTCAACACTCATAAAATATGGGATAGAAGAAGAGCGGCCATTTCTTACAATCACACTGAAAATTGGTTAGAATATAAACAAGAAAAAGTTTTCGAAGACATAGTGTATTCAAGCTATGAGTAAAATAATAGGGTTATCTTCAACATTCGGTCACGATCAAGGTTGTGCTTTGATTGTTGATGGAGAAATAAAATTTGTTATAGAAGAAGAAAAACTAACGGGAATAAAAGCTTGCTACAGGCAAAACACGTTCCCGCACGAATCCCTTGCGGCTGTCGAAAGAATTACTGGAGTAAATTTATTTAATTGCGATCACATTGTAGCGGCTAGGGCAACCAGCTTTGAAGATTTGCCAGAAATATATAAAGAATCAGAAATAGCGAAAAAATATCAAAGTTTTTCGCACCATGCGTGTCATGCTCTAGGTTCTTATTATACATCGGGGATGACTGGAAAAGCGATAAGCTTATCTTTAGACGGGGCTGGACTAAGAAGTAAGGGAAAAATATATTTATGCGACAATGGACTAAGTGATTTAGTAAGTTCTAGTTGGTACATGACAGCGTCAACTCTAGCTAATTTTTGGGGCTTCGCAACCAATATGATGGGGTGGTTAATTTTGAAAGACGAAGGCAAACTCGTTGGCCTAGCTGGGCATGGGCAAGTAAATAAAAAAATATACGATTACTTTAGTTATTGTTTGCGCTATGAAGACTTGACTCATAAGTGTGTAGGCTGGTATTCTAAAATGTTTTTTATTTATGAAAAACTTGGAAAAGACGGATGGTTTACAGAAACACAAAAAAGAGCAGATTTCGCGGCTACATTAGAAAAGTTTACAGAAGATATGGTTTACAAAATGCTTGCAGACATAAAATTTAAATTTCCAGAATACAAAAAATTATGTTTGTCTGGTGGGCTGTTCGCAAATGTAAAATTAAATCAATTTATAAACGAATTAAATTTATATGATGAGATATATATTCATCAAGCAATGGGTGATTCTGGTTTATTTTTAGGAGCGGCGTTGCTAAAAGCTTATGAATTAAAAGAAATAAAAGAGCCGTTAAAGCCGAAAAACGTTTATTGGGGAGAGTCTTTTTCAAAAGAACATTGGCTATCGATATTAGAATCGAATCCAACTGTAAAAAATAAAAGCTTTGATTTAAATTATGTGGCTAATTTGATCAATGAAGGTAAAGTTGTAGGATTATTCCAAGGAAGAACAGAGTATGGTCCGAGAGCGTTAGGAAACAGAAGTATAATTGTAAAACCTACAGATCCAGAAACCCATCAGAAACTGAACCAAAGATTAAAAAGGACAGAAATAATGCCTTTCGCGCCTTCAGTTTTATCAGAATATGCCGAAGACATATTTGATTGCGATAAATCAAAGTACACAGCAGAGTTTATGACTCTATGTTACAAAACAAAATCTGAATGGGTGAGCAAAATTCCAGCAGTTGTTCATCCTATAGACAAGTCGGCTAGACCTCAAATATTGAGAAAGGAAGTCAATCCTTTTTATTATGATATTATTGATGCTTACAGAAAAGTCTCTGGATTTCCGATAGTATTAAATACTTCATTTAATGCTCATGGAGAGCCGATAAATAACTATCCAAAGCAAGTTATCAAACATCTTTTAGATGGTTCTGTGGATTATATTGTGACTGAAAATTTAATAATGTCATTATAATGAAAAAAATATTTGTTATAGGAGTAGAATGTCCTCAAGAAATATCTTTGGAAAAGATTAAAGAAAAAATTGAGGTGTGTTTGTCTGAGTTGCAAAAACCAAAGGCGCATCTTGTAGTTCATCATTTCAGAGAAGACCTGAGCTGGCTGCAAAATGTAAAATACCCTTACACAATTTATTCTAGATCTTTGCAAAATGGCAAAGATACCGTGCATCTCAATCACGATAAAGGAGTGGAGGCATATGCTTATTTACAATACATAGTTGATAATTATGATAGTTTGCCAGAAGTTGTGATTTTTGTGCATGGCCATCGTCAGTCTTGGCATCAAGATGGAAATATAGACGATATTTTAAATAATTTAAAATTCGATAAGTCTTTTTATAATTTTAATAACTGTTACATGAACCCTATGACAAGAGGGGAAGATGAGACAATTGTAAGCCATTATTATCCTAGATTTAAAGATTCATGTTTATTCAGAAAGAGCTATAAGTTGTGGATGGAAGATACATGGGAAGAGTTGTTCTTGAAAAGAATTGAATTACCAGAAAGATTTGAATGCAAAGGCGCTGCTCAGTTTTATACTACAAAAGAAAAAATACTACAGCATCCAAAATGGTATTATGAACATATTTTAAAATGGCTGATGGAAACAGATATAGATGAAAGATTGAGAGTGACAAAAGATAAAAAAACTTTAGATTCTCAAGTGTCAGGAAGAATACTCGAATTCAATTGGCATTTGTTATTTAAATAAATATGAAAAAAGTATTTATTGTAGGCGGAACTTCAGGGTTCGGTCTTTCTCTAGCCAAACAATTTGATATAAATCACGAAGTTACTGTTTGCGGAAGGAAAAAGTATCCTTTGTATAATGGTATAATTTGCGACATGCTTGATGTTTCTAAAGAATTATTTAAGAACTATCAGCCTGATATTATTGTAAATAATGGATTTGACAAAAAAGATTATATTAAATCTTACGAGGGGTCATTAAATGTATTGAAATCGGCATTTTCTTATTTTAAATCAAAAGAATCTGGTACGATTATAAATGTAAATTCTATTAGCGGTCTTTGCCCTGACCCAAAAGATCCTGATTACGCTGCTGCAAAGTATGCTTTGAGAGGATATTATGATTCTATTTCGGCGGAAGCTTTCCAAAAAAATATAAAAATAATGAATCTTTATCCTAGAGCAATGGCTACTGGCATTAATTTTGGAAGAGCGGATTTTGATGAGTTAATGGATCCAGATGAGATTGCTGAGCTTGTTGTCGCGATGACAAAGGCAAAATCTTTTTATATAAGTTCAATACAATTTGATAGAATAAAAAGAAAATGAAAGCGGCGATACTTGTAGAAAAAAATAAACCTTTGCATGTAGATAATGTAACTCTTCCGAAGAAACTATTGTCTGGACAAGTGAGAGTAAGGCTATTAACTAGTGGATTATGCGGGGCTCAACTGCAAGAAATAGCTGGTTTGAAAGGCAACGAAAAATATATGCCGCATCTGCTCGGTCACGAAGGGTGCGCAATAGTCGAAGATGTTAATGAAAATGTTTTTAAAGTAAAAAAAAATGACAAAGTAGTTCTGCATTGGCGAAAAGGTTCTGGAATTGAGGCTGATTTTGCTAAATATTCCTGGAATGATAGAGAAATTTCTGGCGGTAAGGTTACAACTCTAGCTGAAGAAGCTGTGGTATCGGAAAATCGTGTCACCCGAGTAGATAAGGATATCGACAGTGAATTTTGCGCTTTGCTTGGTTGTGGACTTTCTACTGGATTTAGTGTTGTAAATAAAGACGCAAATATAAAATTTGGAGAAAGCGTGTTGGTGATTGGATGCGGCGGGGTTGGCCTTAGTTGTATACAAGCTGCTAAACTTTCATTAGCTTCAGAGGTCGTAGGAATAGACGTAAACGAAAAGAAAAAACAAATGGTTGAAAATTTAAGAGCTGTTTTTTATAGCCCAGTTGATGTAGAAAAATTAATAGAATCAAAAATAAATTTTGACTGCATCATAGATACTACTGGAATTCTAAGCTTCGTATCTAGATTGATACCTTTGTTATCAGAGCATGGAAGGTGCATTCTTGTGTCTCAACCGAAAGCAGGATCTCAAATAATAATTTCTGATCCTATAAAATTCTTCTCTTCTAATGGACAAACTATTAGATCTACTCAAGCTGGTAATTTTGAGCCAGACGTCGATATTCCAAGATATACAAAACTTTATAAAAACGGACAAATAAATATAAAATCTTTAATAACTGATCGCTACGACATTTTTAATATCAATGAGGCGATAACCAAGTTGAAGACCGGAGATTCTGGAAGAATCATGATTAATTTCTGATATGAATTACGCTACAAAGCAAAATTTGATTGATTTCGAAAACTCAATCATTGATCTATATAAAGACTGCAAGCTGCCATTCTTATTCCATCTTTCAGGTGGCAATGAGGATAAATTGATAGAAATATTTAAAGATATCAAAGACGGAGATTATGTAATTTCAAATCATAGAAATCACTACCATGCCTTGCTCGCTGGAATTCCGGCAGAAAAGTTGCGTCAAAAGATTATCGATGGCAGAAGCATGTTCGTTTATGACAGAAAGCGCAATTTCTTTACGTCAGCCATCATTGGAGGAACTCCAGCTATTGCTGCCGGAATTGCTCTAGCTCTAAAGCGCAAAGGATCTTCTCAAAAGGTGTGGTGCTTTGTTGGGGACGGGACAGAAGATTCTGGACACCTTTTCGAGGCTGCTAGGTATGTTTATGGATTTGACTTACCATGCACTTTTATTGTCGAAGATAACAATAGATCTGTCTGCACTCCGAAAGATGAGCGGTGGGGAATAGCGAGCCATCCACATATGCCTCCATCAGTAATTAGATACCATTACGATATTACTTATCCTCATGCTAGAATTGATGCTCCCATCGACTTAAAGAAAACAAAACAAAAAACTGATGCTGAGTATTTTCCTCCTTTGCTGCCTGAAGCTTTGCCGCGTTTTGAGATTGATCCAAGTATTTCTTTTAAAAATGCTGTTACTCAAGCAATGACTGAGATCGGACAAGCTAATTCTGTATTTATTGGATACAATGTCAAGTATGGAAATGCGATGGGTAATCTTGTAAATGTAGAAGATAGCAAAAAAATTGAAACTCCTGTTGCTGAGAATCTCATGGCTGGGCTTGCTATTGGTATGTCATTCGAAGGTTTCCGTCCGGTAGTCTATTACGAACGCCATGATTTCATGCTGGTAGCGGCAGATGCTATTATTAACCACGCCAATCATATTGGAAGAATTTCTCATGGAGAATATGAGTGTCCAGTAATATTTAGAACAGTAGTTGCTGATAGCGGACCTTTCTATTCTGGACCAACGCATTCTCAAAATTTTACAGAAGGATTTAGAAATATGGTTTCTTTCCCGATTTATGTTCCTGACACTGGAGCAGAGGTATTAAGCGCTTATAGAAAAGCTTTATATTCTAAGAGGCCATCAATGATTGTAGAAAGAAAAAGTAAATTTTAATGAAAAAAAAAATTTTAGTAATCGGAGATAGTTGCAGAGATGTTCATGTCTATTGCTCTTGCGATAGAATGAGCCCAGATAAGCCCGTTCCTGTATTAAAGATTATTGACCAAAATGATAATCCGGGTATGGCTAAAAATGTATATAGAAATATAAAATCTATAGAAGACTCTTGCGATATTGTTACAAATTCTAATTGGGCGAATGTCACTAAAACAAGATATGTCCATAAGAGCACTAACCACATGTTTTTCAGGTTAGACTCTGACGAAAACATTAAAAGGTTTAATATCAAAAAAATAAGCTATGACTATGATCATATCGTGATATCTGATTATAACAAGGGTTTTTTAACAGAAGACGATATTTTAACCATCTCCTCTAATCATAATTCTGTTTTTCTTGACAGTAAAAGAATACTAGGAGATTGGGCAAAAAAAATAAGATTCATAAAAATTAATAATTTTGAATACGAAAGGTCTAAAAATTCTATTCCTGATATTCTTAAAGATAAAATAATTAAAACAGCAGGAGAAGAAGGGTGTTATTATCTCGATAAAAATTATCCAGTCGCACAGCAAGATGTTATAGACCTGTCTGGAGCAGGTGACTCTTTCTTGGCAGGATTGGTTGTGGAATTTAGCAAAACTAACGATATAGAAAAATCAATAATTTTTGCTAATAAGTGTGCCACCAAAGTAGTTGGTCAAAAAGGAATAGGAATTATATGACCTATTACTTATTTTAGAGTGTAATGCAGAGTATGGCTGTATACAATATAATAATTAATCAAGGCGAAACTTATAATTTAACAGCCACTTTGACTAATACAGATGGAGATCCTATTGATATAAGCGGCTATGCGTTAAGAGGGAAAGTTAGATACTCATATGGGTCAACAGGGATTCTTGTAGATTTAGAGCCAAGTGTGATAAACGCTACTGGAGGTGTTATTAATTTTACTTTAACTCCGGCAGAAACAGCAGCGCTTCCAATAACCGTTGCTGTTTATGATATAGAAAGATATATATCTGGTCAGTCGCCAGAAACAGGCGTGTCAAGAGTCCTTCAAGGATCTGTAACAGTAAATCCTGAGGTAACATACTAATATGTCTAATGAAATAGTTACAGTAGTTACAAGTCCTCCAATAGAAATAGAAGTTATAGATCCTCCATTAGAGACAAATGATGCTATAGCTATTATAGGCGGAACTGGAGGAACTGGCGGAACTGGCGGTACTGGCGGAATTGGAAGCACTGGGTCAATTGGAAGCGTTGGAAGCGTTGGATCATCTGGAACATCTGGAAGCACTGGATCAACAGGAAGTGCTGGCGAAATTGGAAGCACTGGGTCAATTGGAAGCGTTGGAAGCACTGGATCAATAGGAAGCGTTGGAAGCACTGGATCAATAGGAAGCGTTGGAAGCACTGGATCAACAGGAACATCTGGCACTTCAGGGTCGTCTGGAACTAGTGGTACATCTGGCACTTCAGGATCGTCTGGAACTAGTGGTACGTCTGGCACTTCAGGGTCGTCTGGAACTAGTGGTACGTCTGGCACTTCAGGGTCGTCCGGATCATCTGGAACATCTGGAAGCACTGGGTCAATAGGAAGCACTGGAGAAATTGGAAGCACTGGATCAATTGGAAGCACAGGCTCAACAGGTGGCACTGGAGCCACAGGCGGAACTGGCGGTACTGGCGGAATTGGAAGCACTGGATCAATAGGAAGCGTTGGAAGCACTGGATCAACAGGAACATCTGGCACTTCAGGATCGTCTGGAACGAGCGGTACGTCTGGCACTTCAGGGTCGTCTGGAACTAGTGGTACGTCTGGCACTTCAGGGTCGTCTGGATCATCTGGAACATCTGGAAGCACTGGGTCAATAGGAAGCACTGGAGAAATTGGAAGCACTGGGTCAATTGGAAGCACAGGCTCAACAGGTGGCACTGGAGCCACAGGCGGAACTGGCGGTACTGGCGGAATTGGAAGCACTGGATCAATAGGAAGCGTTGGAAGCACTGGATCAACAGGAACATCTGGCACTTCAGGGTCGTCTGGAACTAGTGGTACATCTGGCACTTCAGGGTCGTCTGGATCATCTGGAACATCTGGAAGCACTGGGTCAATAGGAAGTACTGGAGAAATTGGAAGCACTGGATCAATAGGAAGCGTTGGAAGCACTGGATCAACAGGAACATCTGGCACTTCAGGATCGTCTGGAACGAGTGGTACGTCT
>Ga0194123_10006113_pt1 | contig 12573 bp, 14 predicted proteins | sample TA2MahsurfametaG_5_FD_155479 | JGI IMG/M metagenome (GOLD analysis project Ga0194123, IMG submission 155479) | Freshwater microbial communities from Lake Tanganyika, Tanzania - TA2015023 Mahale A surface | ecosystem: Environmental > Aquatic > Freshwater > Lake | place: Tanzania: Lake Tanganyika... | reverse complement strand
GTCAACCTCCGCCGGATAACGACCGACAGGTATGGACGGACCGTTGGTGAGCTCTTCTTGGGTGGGACCAACGTCCAGCAGCAGATGGTCAGGAGTGGTTACGCGGCGATCGACTGGAAGTACGCCGACCAGTGCCCTTGGAGTAGGTAGGTCCTCAGTCCTATCAAAGGCAATCCCTGAGGGCCACGATGCCGGCACTGACGCAGCTTGGTAGCGCGGGTGCTCTGGGGACTCCTGCAGCATCAGCTGCTCAGCAGCTCTGGCGTTGGTGGCGGAGATGGTCTTGGCGTGACCTGCTGAGGGATCAGTGCTCAGTACACAGAATTGGGGCATGGTGGTGGCATCACTACTACATCCTTAGCGATACCACCGGTTAGCCGCTTTGAAGTTGCAGGCACCATTCATAAGAACGACAAGCTGCTGTTGGCGTACTAGTCAGTGTGCATGTGATTAGTAGCGAGAAGTAGAAATGCTTCCACTCACTGATGTGTCGGTCTCGACTTTTCCGTTTACAGAGACGTTTAGGTAGCTCGGGAAATCAGTGACCTCGACCCGAATAGTGTCTCCGTCACTCAACCCCCCGTATCCGCCTCCACCTGTGACAGCGGTGGTGACCCTGGTGGAAGGGATAACCCCAACTTCGACAAGGGTCAGCGCGGTGACTGCAAGCCCCACAAAAGTGGTTGCTGCAGGCTGCAGAAAATCGGTCCAGTTAGGTTGGCTCATCGCTTGAGGTAACGACTGGCTTGATGCTGCCACCCCGAACGCCACCTGATCCATAAGGGAGCCGGAAGCGCACTCGTTCACCTCATACCACCTGACCGGTTCCCACAAATCCGGGACAAACGGCACCAGCTGGTCGAACAGCTTCGCCACCGCTGGATCATCCGGTGAGCGGCTGGTCAGCCGGGCTGACTCCACCATGGCCTCTGCGGTCGGATACAAAATCGCTTAGGGCCTGGCGTTGAACTCAGTGATTTGGGCGCTGTACTGGCCGCCACTACCTGGTAGGTGTTTGGAGAATGTCAAGACGCCACGCTGTCCCATTGATAAGTAGGCGGTGTCATTGGTCCAGGCGACGACCACACCGTTTTGAAGGATGTTGATGCGGGCGTAGATGTCACCTGCTGGCCGATCTTTAGCCCAAACTTCAAGCAGCCAGTAGGAGGCGTCGCCGATAACGCTCGCTGTGCTGCAGGTCTGAGTGCACCACCGTCCGTAGATGCCTGGCTGAAGCTGGAACCAGCCTTCTGCCTGGAACTGCGAGGTTTCTTTCTTTATTTGTTGAGCGATAGCAGCTTGCCGCCTTGACTCTTCCTGGACCTTGCGAGCTTCTTCAGCGTCTTTCTGGTCTTGGACTCGTTTGCGGTCAGCGAGGTATTTCTTGTTGGTGATCCTGGATTGATCACTGTCATAGACGTCGTAGCAAGAGAGAGTCTTGCCGCTATTGCAAGATGAAAGGTTGAACTGGTTGCGCAGGTAGCCAAACATGGCGAATGCGACCAAGAGCAAGGGTGCCAGCCCAGCGAGGGCAGCATTGCGTTTGGCGGCTGGGGAGAAGGGGGGAGTTCGTTTCATGTGAGTGGTGTGCTGCGCTAGTAGTTCTTCTGGGTCTGCGGGAACGGATCAGGCGGGGTCAACTGCTGCTGACTGGGTGTGGAGAATTGACTAGCGAATACCAGGGCGAGGATGGGCCCAAGGATGAGGGCGATTACAACGACCAAGAAATAGAGAGCCTTCTTGTCATCTTGCTCAGACTGTTCCTGACCATTCTTTACAGCTTCTGCAAACCCTTCCTGATTAGCTGGATCCGATTTCCATGCTTCAGCGGCAGCTAGCTGTTGTTCGTAGTTTCTCTTGGCTTTCTCCTTGAATGCCGGCCAATCGGCATGACCTAGGGTCCATTGCTTCCAGCTGGTCCATTCCTGACGAGCGGCGATGCGAGCGTCCTGCTTCATCTGGGCACCGGTGGCCATGGTGTCCCAAGCGACTGGGTTGGTCAGGCCAAAGGCAGCCCCCATTAGAGCGGCCTCGCCTCGACTCATATGGACATCAGCGCCCACCGGAGCGACTTCCACGTCATGGAGAGCGAGGAACGTGCAGACCAATTCGTCAGTGGTGTATTCGCGGGGCTGCTTGGGCGCATCCGGGAATGCTGGGTAGATGAAGGCCCTGAACTCAAGGTCGGAGAACGTGTTGCTCATGTCGGATCAGTGAGCCCCTGGGCTTGGCCTGGTCACTCTTTACTGGCTTCGATCTACACCATTCCTAGTACAGGCTTGTTTGCCCGGGTGATGGGTATGAGCGGTAGTCATTCCTTGTCTTCTTTGCTTCATGGGGTGACAGCTGGATCCCACTGCTTTCCTTGGACTGCCTTCTGCCTTGCCTGCCTGGTTGTGCCAACGATTGAGTTGCAGTGGCACTCGGTTTGTCGCGGTACCAGCTGGCTCAGCATTGGAATGCTCTGCTTTAGGGAGCCTCTGACAGCAAAGCCTCCAACTGAGTGTGGCGTAGGAAGTCAGCCATCAGCTCCAGGTCGCCGCCGACCTTTGCCATGGCATCAGGGGTTTCGGTGCTCCACCCCAGGACTTCAAAGCCCAGGGCCAGCAACTCAGCGGTCGGGATGGCCATCGCAATCTCCATCAACTGTGCTGAGTGTTCCCAGTCGTGGCTAGAGAGTGGGCCCGAACCGGCGTTGCTATGCGGATAGCCACTGCAACTGCATTTTCTCTGCTCCTCTGTGCTTGCGCCCCTGAGCCCCCCAAGGAGCTTTCAACCCAGGAGCTACGTGCACAACTCTTGAGCTACAGGGATTCCAGTGAGGCTTGTGACTCAGATAGCCCTGAGTGCAGAGACTGGACCTTGATGGCCTTGAAGTGCGAAGAAAACCTCGCTAATGGCGTCAGGGGTACCGACTGCACCAAAGCCGAGGAATTTAGAGAGCTGATGACTGGCGTGATGAACAGCTCCGATGCCGGGGCCTACCGCTTTTAATTCAGTGGGCAGGCTTGGGTTGGTGGGCTGGGCTACCTACTAGGGAAACTCACCAGTGAGCTGATGAGGGCCGCCATACTTGTCTCATCCGAGCCTCATCAGATCCTGCCACAACTCTCAGAGTTGAAGTCCGTTCGAACTAGTGAGGGTTAAGGCTGCCCCTCGACAAGAGGGTTCCTCCACCTTGGACTTTGTATTCAGCAGACGTTTCGGCCAATATAAGGACATGAACGAGAACATCGGCCTCAAGATCCTGGTCGCCCCGGGCGCTGCGCTAATCCTGATAGGCATTGGTTTTACGTACGGCCTGGTGGGCGGGTGCCCCAGACAGACCGCCGAGAACGCCATCCCCAGGGATGCAACCCTCGTAGCGGCAGGGATTGTCCTCGCCAGCGGGACTGCTATTGCTGGATATAGAGCTGGCGCAAAGACGAGGTCTCAGTAATGGCTAGCTATCGACAAGTCGGAGAACGACTGGACGCCTATATCCGGGCTGGCAACCCGAGCACACAGCAGATTCAGGGATTACTGGCTGATCTGTTGGCAGCAGACCCACTACTTTCGACCATGCGAGAGGTGGCCAGCATGCCTTCGTTCGACGCTCTTCAGAACTTGGCCGGTAGTGGAGGAGGGGCCATACAACGCGATGCTCTGCTAGAGGAGCTAGCTCGCCGCTACGTTCCAGAGGTCCTTGCGGACGTTCGGGAACTGCTTGATGGTCTATTGGACCAGCCATTACGGTCGGCATCGGCCAGCACCTATCGAACTGATCCGAACTACACATCCGGTTCCGCTGCATGCCCTAGCCCCAGTGTTCACATTCCTGATGAATACAGGAGTCCTGCTCCTCAATCGGGCTGGGATGATTTCGACCAAGTACAGCTGCCGGGTTGGGCTAGAAGAGCAACCTCTTCCGTGAGGCAAGTCAGACAAAGAAATGACACACTATCTCTGTCAACAGAGAGTGATTCACATCTCGGAGGGATTTACCTAAGCGACCTAGCAAAAGAAATGAAAGCACCTGTAGGACTATTGATACAGTGGTGCAACAGGATGGGGTTTAAAGACGGTTCTATTAGTGAGAGTTCAATAATCTCCACAAGAATGGCTCTTAGGATTGCAATCTCCTACAGGCGATCGACACTAGGCCTATTTGCCCAACTGGTGATAATCACAATGCTCGTTGGCTCCCTGGCCGCAATAATCTCAGCTCTTACAAGGTAATTGCCTCATGAAAGCTGTCAAGTCAAACTTTGCTACATCACTCCTGCTGGCGTGTGCGTACGTCTACGTATCCGAAAGGGTTTATGCACAAGAAAACTGTGTGCTTGCAATTAAAGATAAGCAATGGGCGATCAATAGAGGCATTGACCCGTCTCGATTGGATCAGCCGATCTACCCAGTAGGTCGCTATTGGGAAATCGAGTCACGTCAGTTTATATATCAATGGATGGGTAGCACCCTTCCTGCGAGCAAGGTGCGCATCGCTAAGAATCCAGAGGCCTGCTTGGCTCTTACGGCTTGGAGTGAAGATGCAGATACCAGAAAGCAAGACATCCCTATCGGCACAGAGCTAATAGACGGAGCCGATGGCCAGATGCGAGGTCGCACGCCTGATGGAAGGATCATAAACATCCAACTAGATGATTACGATCGGTGGTGGCTCAGCAAGACGGACGATGAACAGTCTCAGTGGCTTGATATTTACCATACTGCAGTTGAATCCGGCCAGCTTCGTAGTACGACTACATTTGTGAAGTTTATGAAAGTAGTTATGTCAACGGGCTTAACGCTAGATGATTTTAAAAACTGATTACGGATAGTTATTCAATGCGGTAATGAGCTGCTGTGCCTTAAATCAACCAATCTCAGCCATCTCGATGATCACCCTCAACGTCGCCCACTGATCGTGACTCCACGGCGGCTGCCCCCACGCTGAGCAGTCCAGGTAGGCATTGCACCACTGACTCACCTGATTCGTGACCAATGCGGAGACACACTGAAGACAGTACCTACCCAGTGTGGGGAGTTGGATAAGGGTCCCAAGCAGACCCCATACATCGAGAGGTGCGATGGTGACCGATAGTGGAGTGAAGGTGTTGAGATCCTCGCCTTGACGGACTACAGACAAATCGGCGGACGCCTTGGGGCCTACATCAGGGCAAACAAGCCGACTACACAGCAGTTCCAAGGTGTCATTGCTGACCTCCTGGCCGGGGACACGCTTCTTCCGACCATGAGGGAGGTGGCGACCATGCCTGCATTTGCCGAGCTGCAACGTCTTGCTGGTAGTGGCGGAGGATCCGTACAGCGCGATGCGCTACTTCAAGAGCTTGCGGCCAGGTACTTACCGGAAGTGGTCGAGCGAGTATCTGATTTACTTGGAGGGATGCTAGAGATAAAAGAGCGTGAAAACAGTAAGCGCGGTCTTCAGATACCGCCAAGTCCTCGATTGGAGCCGCCTATTGCAGGAAATAATGCTGCGAATATTCACGCTCCCAAAGGCCAAGACGTGTATTTAACTCAAAATAATAATCCGTCGGGACTTTCGAGCGAAATACATTCAGATCCAATCCATGAAAAGCTTTCAAATCCGATAAAGGACACCCAGATAGCAGCTGCAGTCATATCGATAGCAATCGTTGGAATTGGAGCGGCAATCCTTGCTGGTATATCGTCAACTCAGTCAACAAACGAGAGCACTGCGCCCATCACGCCTGACAAGGCCGAGAGTGGTTCCATCACACAAAGAGATGAAGTGACACAGAATCACTCGCTAACGTCAATTACGGGTGAAGTGTCATATCCAGGAACTGGAATACCACGAATTCGAATTTGCGCGATTGAGATCAGCTCCTCAAAGGAGATCTGCAAATCAATGCCAGAGTCTCCAGTCAATTATCAATACAAACTAGAGGTGCCTGCTGGCACTTATAACGTGTTTTATGAAACCCTTGATGGTCGTCTTCGGTTCTGGAATGGACGTTGCTCTGATACGGGCAATCTATGTGGTGACTACTATGTGCATCAGATTACTGCAGACCCTTCTATTTCTAGCATTACCGCGGACCTTGGCACGCCTGAAGGGCTACAGAGACTAGATGGAGGCAATGATACAAACTTCATATTCTGATTCCCTCATGACACTGTCGCTTCTCTAAGCATTATGCAGAATCAATTGGTAGCTCTGGCGTCAAGATCCATAAAAGTGATTTGTGTCTCGATTGCTTCTCTAAGTCTCTCGCCTGCACTTGCTGCGGACTATCTTCAATGCGAAGCGGCAATGAGAGCTTTCTGGCGGGCGCGCGATGCTTACTCCAATCAAGGTGCCAGGCTTGCAAATGCACAGAACCAACGCTTAAAGTACATGATCACGATGTGCGGTAGCTCCTCAAACTCATGCGCTAAGCAGCTTAATAGCAGACTTCAAATCGATTGCGATGACGCGTGTCGTGAAATGGCAGAGAGAAAACGCCTTTTTGCGAATCTCAAAAAGATCCATGCTGATATAAAGTCCATGAGATGCCCATGAGTCGATGGATCAAGAATATACCTTTAGGCTCTGGCTACTGCGGGAATACCACTTCGCATCAAAAGATCCGAGTATTTCCTGAAAGTTCCGTCACTAGATAAACCGCTGACTGCTAGGGCTGTAATCCCCTCGCTGCCATTGCATTCAATAATTGCCCTAAGAGGCATATCTACAATCAATCCTTCGGCCCATCCTCCTGAGTCTTTCTTCTTGTAATGGCTGATTCTCGGCTCTCTGGTGAATCCTTGCTTTGCAAGTACAGCTTTCGCATTCTTAAAAGGATCTCCACTCTTGGACCTGTTCTCAAAGGGGCGGTTGCGTCGATTGTGCTCAATACTCTTCTTGTGGCACCCATTCATGCGCAGTTTGTCTATGAGGGGATGCGGCAGGGTATTAGGTACAAGGTGTTTATCTATGCCAAAGAGTATCTGGGGGATAATATGTGGAGATTTCAGACCAAAGCTGTTTACCACACAGGAAGCAAGCCTTACTACAGTGACTGGAGAACCGCCGACTGTGATAGATCCACTATTGATGGTGAGGTCGTGAGAGCGATACCTCAATATGGATATCAAGAAGGTGAAGCGCAGGTCCTATACAAGGTTTGCCGAAGATAGGCCTTGACGCCATACGGTTGTATCAGCCATGCTGAATGGAAGCTACCTTAGCCTTGGGTCCTCCACAGGCTTTCCAGGCGTTACCCAGCCAAGCTAGAGGTACAAAAATGTTTACAGCCCTATACGTAAAGAACAATACCTCTGTCGCTTGGAACATGGAGCGACTAGTTGAGAACGTACTCGATGACTTCTGTGTTGGCAGAGAGATCAACTTTGACCCAGGCTCGTGCCTGACAGTTGGAGAAGCTCTCGAATACATCGAGGAAGAGAAATTCTATCTATTCTATACTCAACAGGATGAAGCTGAAGCGCATGGTACCGGGAAGCTCCGGCTTACCTATGGGCATGGCAATGCACTCATAGACGAAGCCAAAATCAAAGCGTTTGCAACGGAGCTAGTGAGCTGCCTTAGGAAGGAAGATTGGGATGTCCTTTTCGATTCAGCATTAGGCCAAAGCATTTCTGTGCCATTGTCGCGTCATGAGCCTGATGAGTCATGCGAGCTGAGTGTCGCCATAAGTGTTCCGTGCGCTCTACATGAGAAATATTCAGACGTATTTGATAAATATGGAGAAAACCAAGATGAGGAAGGTGGGGATATCCACTTTTATCTGCCAATGCAGGAAGGAGAGACAGTTCTAGATGCTCTTCAGCGTGAGCCTCTGATTGAGCTTAAAGACATAACCAGCTATCAGAGGTGCTTGATGTACGACGATACAATTAGTTGTTTTGAGCCTTTCCTTGAATGGGATTACGAAGAGGCAAGGTTTGCTCTTGAATATGAGGCACTTGATGAAAATGAAAAGGAAGAACTCTGGGCTGACGATGCTATTGGGGTGCTTGAAGGACGAGTCGAAATTGGCGGCGAGACTTTGAATAAGCAGATAGCTGACTACTGGGAAGAAGTTCGAAAAGCGAAATCGGCTTCTGGAGATGCAGGCTACGCTTTTGTTGCCGGTTTGATAAGTAAGTACTTTCTTGGGCAAGTTAAGTACGAAGATCTGAGGAAGTCCGTTATGAGTGGGATTGGGAACGCTGATGTCGCGAGAGTGTTTATGGATATCGACTGCGAACACTCTTCGATGATCTAGATCCAGTTAGTGTTTTACTAAATGCTGATCCTATTAGACTCATAGATCAGGTAGATAGGCGGCTATTTCCACTTCTATAGAAAGCGGTGGCAGCTTTATGAGTAGAGCCTGCGTCTGCTACTTGGAAGAATCTGCATCCTTCTTTCCTAAACGTTGGTAGGGAGACGGTCATGGCTGCTCTACGGGTCCTAAGGATGGCGCCAACGGCTCGATTCTGCAACCAATGAGTGTATTGGTGGTTCTTTTACTCAAGCACTCTTATGACCATGAGGTTGGCTGGAGAGATTTCGATGTTGATTCGTGTCTCTGTCAGTGGTTGCTATCCGATCAGTGGATGATGACAATTGTCAAATAAAAAAGTGGTATGTGACCCTCTTTATTAGTAGAGAGACCCCCCTCCCCTAAGGATGGCTAATCGGGAAATTAGACACCCCCATAGGCGGAAGGCCTTTTATCGGGAAGAAAAGTGGAGAGATAGTAGTAGTAGAGAGAGAATAGAGAGATTTCTTCCCTCCACTCTCTCTTTATAGGGGGAGGGGGTTAAAAGTCTGTTCCCCTACCTATCATCTTCTTGAATGCGTTGGCGTCCTCTTCTCTCAGTTGTTTGACTCTCTCTCTGCCCGCCTGTGTTATCTCCCAACCATTCCCTCTTCTTCGTACGTATTTTGGAGTTGTTGTTGAAATTGCTGTCAGCTTATTGCTTACGGTTTTTTCCTTTGCCCTAACTCTTCTTGCTATTTCTGAGGTTCGAAGTATCCCTGTGTATCCTTCCTTCTGTGCTTCTAGGTCCAAAACGTCGTAGATTCTCGTCGCAAGGTCTTTCTCTTCATCGCCCAAGCTTGGGTATATGACCACATATTCTCCTTCTTCGGTTCGTTCGTATCTGAACCGGCAGCTGCCGATTCCATTTCTTGCCTTTGTTGTTTCAAACGTATAGATACTTTCCCCTCCTTCAAAATCTTTGCGTGATAGTTGGTGTACTGCGTCAACCATCTCGCCGATTGATGAGGCGCCTCCAATTGCTTTCATTCCATCGTTCTCGCTTTTGTTTGTGTGATGAAGGATGAGCAACGCAGCGTGTGGTGTTATTAGCCCCGTTAGTAGCGTCATTAATAGGTGCATATCAGTATTCTTGGTGTAATCAAAATCCGTGCCTGCGACTATCTTCTTTAGGCTGTCTATGATGACAAGGCTGTAGTTTCCGGTCTCTAGCTCTTCTTTGAGTTCCATTATGGCTGGCTTGTTAAATCTCCAGCTTCGCCTGCCTTTTTCGGGATCGGCGCACCAAAGCTTCACCCACTTAGTCAGCCAGGTCTTTGCCTCTTCTGGTTTGACTCCCGCATTAATGTAATAATCGATGATGCACCTTCGTGCGCCATTCTCCATGTCTGCTTCTATAAAGAGCGTTCGTTTCCCGCCGGTTGAAGGTATGTCGGCATGATGCAAAAATCCTTCCCCATCTGCAATGCATTTTGAAATCGCACAAGCCATCTCGGTCTTTCCTACCCCGCCTGGCGAAACGAGCATTGCCACGCCTTTCTCCCTGATTAGTCCAGGAACAAGGAAGCTTGTCTGGTTGTCTTCTGAATCAACCTCTGCCCATTCATCGTCTATGTTGTAGCTCCCGGCTTCCTCTCGTCCGCCAAGGTCTATTCCTAGAAGTTCCCCACAAGTCTGTTCTATTCTTAGGTGTAGTCTTTGACTGCTTAGGCCGAATCTGCTTGATATCTCAGATAGCTTGATGTCAATTTCGGCCCACGTATGAGCCCCGGGGTTGAGCTTCATCAATGCTACTTCTCTTACTGCGTTGACGAGAAGTTCAGACTTGGCTTGTGGTTCTCTGCACTTGGCGACGTTTGCTGGCAACCCGTGCTCCCTGGCGATTTGGATGAGAGTCCCCATTCCGCAGCTCCGATCGTGGGCGGGGTTGTTGAGGGCTCCTTCAATTACCTCATCAAGATCCCAGTCCCCATGCCATTCGGCTTCCCCTACTAGAGCCTTTGCCTCCTCTTCTCCGAAGGTGTTCAGCAAGGCAAACAGTGCCCTGATGCTGTCTGGATAGGTCCCTGAGCCTTTGGGCCCACGAGGTGGGATGAACTCGAGGCAAGCAAGAGCCTTCTCCCTGTCCACCTGTGACCAGTGCAAGGAGCCTCGAATACCGTTTGCACTTGCCCGAATAGTCACTGCAAGAGCTGCCACCTCCAGAGGCTCCGCGTCCTCGTTCAGCCAGGTGATCTCGGCTCCAGGGTTCCCGTAGTACAGGCGGCAGGCATCAGTGCAAGCAGTGTCTGAGCCCAGATTCTGGACCAGATGTCGAATCACCCCTTCGTAGTGCTCCTTATCGGTGATAGTCGTGTCTAGCCCAATGGCCAATCGGAATCGCTGGCATTCCTCTCCTGAAACGTGGCTGTGGGTTGAGTAGGCGAATAGTCCGTGCTTCTGTACGAAGTTCTTGGAAAGCACCGTCTCGAGCGCTTGACCTGAGTCGAAGTCGAGCATGACCAATGAGGCAGCCTTGAACTGGTCCTTCGTTCTTCTGCTGCTTTTGAGGGTTGCTGGCACTACTGCGACGCCGTCTCTTGTCAGCTCGGTTAGTAGCTCTTTGGCCGTTCTGGACTTTGTCTCCCATCCTTCGGCTCTGATCGCATCTGGATCTTTACCGATGATCTCTTTGTGAATAGACACCTCAAAGCGAGGCGCAACATTCTGTGCGTTCATGGTCATTAAGGTTTAGGTGTTAGCCCTTATCTGATTTCCAGAACTAGATCAGGTTGGCTCTTCCTGCTAGGTGGCAACCCCATGAACTCAATGGGTTTAGGACCGTGGAGGGTCCCTCTCTCGATAGCCGTTCGTGCTTCTCAGCGGCAGAGTCGCTGGCCAAGCATTCGACCGATTACGGCCGCCTGAATGACAACAAGACAATAGCCAATGTTCCAGGGTGATGTTGCTTTCGTAATTGCCGAACCGTTGGGGCCTAGCGCGCGTGTGAATAAGTGCCGTCTATGCGTATGAAAGCAATAGCCTTGCTGCTTTTCCGCTCCATTCTTTGAGGACCTCTATTGGATATCCGTTCCCGTATCCCCTATGAACATTTGATTGCGCTTTGGCGTGCCCCACAATGGCTTCCTCGATTTCTAGTGGGCATTGAACTGCTCTAAGAGCGTCGATGTAGCCCGCTCTGAGGCTATGGATTGTTAGGGTCGGATCAATGGGTAATCCTGCTGTTTTCCAGAGTTTTTGCTTTATGCGTTGGCTGGCCGTCTTTCCGAACTTTCCATTCCGGTAACGGCACTTTTGAAAGAGCTGCTGACTTGCGCTGGCGGCTGGAATCTCTAGGTTCTCTGGCCAGGCCAGGATTCTTGCTGATGCCTTCGTCTTTGGCTTCCAGGGTGATTCGCCCTTGAGCTCATTGATCTCCAAGGTGACTACCCCACCATTGCTTTGGATGTGCCCTCCAAAGCGGCTTGCTGCTTCATCGAGCCTCATCCCGGTCAGCATCAGGAGGGAGAAAAGCGTTTTGTCGTCAGGATCTAGGCAGTCGAGGTTGGCCCAGATCCGTCGGTATTCATCAGGCGTTGGGCTTCGGTAGCTGTTCCCCGGCGCAACCTCGTATTCGATTTCGCTCAAAGGGTCCTGCTTGAGCAGCTTCACTTTGAAGCAAGCCTTTGTAAGCGCTCTCAGCATCGAGAGCTTTGTCCTTACGGTCGTCGGCCTTTTCCCAAGGCTCTCCTGGCTCCTGATCCACTCCCAGGCCTTTTCCTCTGTGAGCTGTGCTGGCTCAAGCCCTCTCTTCAAGTTTTTGATCTCCTTGACCACCAGTTCCATTGATCGCACTGATGACGGGCTTGGTTCCCCCTTCGCCCGCAGTCGCCTTTGTTTCCAGGCCTCTATCGCCTCTTCCCACGTCGGCCCTATCTCGCGCGTGTCCTGACGCCTCACTGCGGCTTCTATTTGCCTCTGGACTGTGGTCGGTTTGTACTCGCCAGTTCTTGAGTCCTGCTCGACTTCTTCGCCACTGACTTCCTCGACTGCCTCGAGGATTGAACTAACTCCTTCCGCGACTGATTCAAACCATTCTTCTGCCGTCTCTCTTAGTTGCTTCCTCGTCCTTGGCTCTATCAGTCCGAACTCTTCTTGCAGAGAGGCGTAGACCCCTGGGAATCTCCTGCGGGCCTCTGCCGCGTCCTCCGTTCGCAGGCTCCTGACGCAGTAGCGATACCCAGATCTCTTCGTTCCATCAGGTACTGCCAGACGCGCGTACCACCCGTTTTTCCCTGGTCTTCGGTACGGGCCCGGCTGGGTTGGCAACGGTTCAGTTCGATTGCAGTTGTTACCTTAA
>Ga0194123_10006110_pt1 | contig 12576 bp, 15 predicted proteins | sample TA2MahsurfametaG_5_FD_155479 | JGI IMG/M metagenome (GOLD analysis project Ga0194123, IMG submission 155479) | Freshwater microbial communities from Lake Tanganyika, Tanzania - TA2015023 Mahale A surface | ecosystem: Environmental > Aquatic > Freshwater > Lake | place: Tanzania: Lake Tanganyika... | reverse complement strand
TATTATTATTATTTTTTTAATTAAAAATAAACGACCCTAAAATAATATTTTTATTATTCTACAATTAAAGAATATAAAAAAATAATTTTTTCATACATTCTTACTCGTAAATTTAGAGAAAAATGTAAAAAAATTGATTTAAAAATGGTTTGTTAAATAATTTATAAAAAATGCTTAGATTACAAAAATCATTATCCGAAAAAATTTACTTACTCTCAGCCAACCAAATTGCTGATGATGAATGGAAATTCACTGTCAGAGGACAAAGTAACAATGTTTATGAACAAATTCTTAAACCAGAATCTTTTCACTGTTCATGTCCAGACCATTTTAAAAGAAAAACATTCTGCAAACATCTTTTGTTTCTTGTTGGCAGAGTTGCTATGCAAATGGAATTGGCTTCCAAAGTCAATACCAATAAAGCCAACTGGAAAGAAACCTCATTTCAAGCTTGTGTCTCATCCTGGATTAACCGTCTCAAAAATAGAATAAGTGTTGAAAAAAAAATAGAACCTTTTACAGGTGGAGACTGTCCTATATGCTTTGAAGAAATGAAAGAAACAGAAGAAATTACAAAATGTGTTACAACATGCAAAAATAATTTTCATAAAGAATGCATTAAACTCTGGCTTGAATCCAGTCATACAACTTGCCCACTTTGTCGTGCAACCTGGATTGAAGCGAATGATAAAATTACAGAAGAAAATGCTGAAATTGAAGTTAAGATTCTTGAAACTGCTCCAGAAGTTGCTTCAACTGAAATAAAAACTGATATCGTCTTTTCTTTTGATACAACTGGCTCAATGAGTAGCTGTATTGCAGATGTAAGAAGAAATATTGAATCAATTACATCAAAATTATTCGACGAAATTCCTGGATTAAGACTTGGTATGATAAGTCATGGTGATTATTGCGATGGAAAAAATGTTATAAATAAACAAGATTTTACAAATGACAGAGAATTAGTTAAAAAATTTATTAGAGAAGCTCCAGATACAGGTGGCGGTGATTTCCCAGAATGTTATGAACTCGTTTTAAGAGATGTTCGTGAATTTTCCTGGAGAAGTGATGCCGCAATGAAAAGCGTTGTTATCATCGGTGATGCCCCTCCTCATGAAAAAAATGAAAATCCACATAAAATTGACTGGCAAGAAGAAGTTGAAAAATTGGCCAACAGAAATATTCAAGTATTTTCTGTTCAATGTCTCAACAGTGGAAATCGTGAATCTTTCAGATTTTATTCCACAATTGCCCGCGTAACAAATGGATATCATTTATTTTTAAATCAATTCTCATATATTAAAGATATGATTCAAGCAATTTGTTTTAAACAATATGACCATGAACAATTAACCAATTTTGAAGAAGAAGTTCAAAAAAGAGAAGGAGGTATGAATGAATCACTTAGACTTATGTTTGACACCATCCTGTGTAAAAAATCCAGAGATGAAATTGAAGCTGAAATGCATCCAGACAGATTCAGAGAAAGATATTACAGAAGTTCTTCTTCTACAAGTCGCTCTCATCATCACTCTGGAGGAACCGCTTCGGCTGCACCAACTCTGGAAGGTGAATCTGATTTACATCCCTGTTTACCAACAAAATTTCAAGTATTCACTGTGGACGATGATATTGGAATAAAAGAATTCTGTGATTTGATGCACATCCGCTTTGCCAAAGGAAGAGGATTCTATGAATTTATTAAACCAGAAATTATACAACCACAAAAAGAAATTGTTCTTATGAACCGCGAAACTGGCGATTTATTTGAAGGAGAAACAGCCAGAAAAATTGCTGGAATCGGTACCAACGAAGAAAGAGCGAAAATTAAACCTGGGGATTTACCGAAATATCGCATTTTTATTCAATCTACAAGTGTGAATCGGAAATTACTTTCTGGACAAGGATTCTTGTATGAAGTCTCCTCCTAAAAATTTTTAATATCAAAATCCCAGAGAGTTGGATAATAATGTGTAAAAACATCATCGCTCTCATCGATTACATCATAATTCGTTAATGATTTTATAATATTTTTTGTTTCAATATCAATTATTTTTATTCCTCCAGAGTGATAAATTAATAATTGTGTACCATATTGATTAATCCAGATGTTAAAAAGATAACCATTTTGAACTTGAAAAATTCTTATACGTTTTTTTAATGTTAAGTCATATGATTCCACGATTTGTCTGGAATAAAAACAATCTTTTGCAACTTTTATAAAATAAATTAAATTTTTATATCTCACAAAATCAATGATTTCCCATCTATATTTTACAATTTCAGTTATATTACATTTATTTATATCCAGAGTATATATTCCTGTATTATTTTTACTAAAATCAATTTTATTTGAATCAAAATAAAATTTCACCTGATTTATCATACCCTCTTCAAACTGTTTTCTCTCCAATGTCTTATAATTATAAACAATTACCCTATTCTGCTGTGGATGTAACCCATGATTTTGATACCATTTTGCACAAATTAACAATAATGGTAGTGATTTATGAAATTCCAGAGTTAAATTCTTCAAAATCGTAGTTGATTCTACAACTTCTTCATCTATACATATAATTTCTTTTTTGTCATTTTCCAAGTTATACAATTCAAAAAAATTAATCCCACATGCAATGGCCATATATTTTCCACAATTACTGAATCTTATTGTTTTAAATGAATCAGCATTTACTTGAATCTTTTTCACAACATTATTCGTCATATAATCCATAAAAAATAATATTCCTGGACTACCTCCAAAAACAACAAGTGTTGTATTCGGAACAAATTGCGCAACATATATTGAACCCTCATTCGCCTCATATAATACTTTCCTTTCATCTCCAATATAAACAACAATTGTATTTTTTACTATAAATAACATTGTGGACTGTATTACTTTCCTATGATATTCATAGTCTTTTCTTATATCATTTTTAACATCGTTCGGTAATGCTTCATATAATTTATTACATTCATTTTCATGTTTTGTATTAATTAATATATTTCTCCATATTTCCTGGGGTAATTCCATTATTATATTCATATTAGTATTTTTTTTAAATAAAAAAATGATAGTAAAATATTCAAAAGTAGGAGTAATTAGATAAGAACAAATGGTCTTTTCTAAGTTGTTTTTTAAACAATGCAAGCCAGAAACTCTGTACTTTCAAAATCAAATCGCCCCTACGCAAATTGTTTTGAAGAACAACGGCGATATTGAAGTTAAAAATTCCTACCCTTTGAATGAAGAAACTATATCTTACATGCAAGAATTGGATACAATTACTTGTTTATCCCAGGAATTACAAAGAGAACCATCAGATATTGATTCTTCAAGTGATTCTTCAAGTGTTTTGTCTGAATACGATATTCCAGAAGAAGAATTCATTAGTGATTCTGAAGAAGGAAAGATGGATCCATGGGAAATTGATTTATCTCTACCCCCTTTTCCAGAAGAAGATGAGATTAAAAGAGAGATTGTGAAAAAACCTCTCCCACCAATCCCAGCTAAAAAAGTCTTCCCTGTTCCAAACAAGGCATTACCACCTCTTCCTCAATTTAATACACCATATGACAACAACAATTCTTTTATTTTGAGAGTAGATGATGCATTCGCAGAAAAAGATAGTCTAGAAGCTTCTGAACGTATCAACTCTCTTGTTGAAGAAATTCGGTCAAAAAATAACAATTTACCTAGTCTGAATAATCATGATTATTCAGAAATACTTGAGAAGAGTTTCTGCATCCATGAAGGAATCAACCAAATTGAAAAAGTCAATCTTGAACGAATCAAAAAAATTACTAAACGCATTGATTCATTTATGAATAGTCATTTTCAACGTGGAAATTATGCTGATTGTGGTGTTTTTGGAGCAATTAACCTAGATTTACCTCTTGAAGATGAAGTATTCTAAATTCAATCATTCGATTCTGTACAAGAATTTAAAGCTGGAACTGCAGAAGATGCAATTTCACAATATACCGATTCAATATCATAATAATCTCCCTGTTGTTTAACCAAAGTTGAAGTATCTTGAACATGTGCAGCTCCATAAAAAGCCAGATGAGTATTTTTCATATTTGCAATAGATGTTATTGCTTTAAATAAAGCAATCAAGTCATCGCGACATACAAATCCAGGTTTGTAACAAGCATTTAAACATACACCATTTATATTTGATAAACCAATTGTTGGCATTACAAGTGCGTTCATATTGCATCTAGGACACAATGGTTTTAATAAATTTCTAAAATTATTTAATGCTCTTGGTAAACTTATTTTTGAAGTAGTTGACCACTCGTAATTATTTAATTTTAAATTTGCAGAAGCCAGACACATCGTCTCATCAGTTGTGCAAATGGAAGCAGTTGATTTGCTTAAAGGTCCTATATAATTTTCTCCATATATTATTCCCAAATAATTAAGTTGTGACATAAGTAAAAGTTTTCCAATAAATTTAGCATATGATTTATAATTTGAAAAAAGCCTGGTATTTACATTTGTTACAAAAAGATTTATTCTTCCCTGATACTTTGGATTCTCACCCAGAATCTTTAATTTCTCCAATAAATTATTTGTTTTCCTATTCAAAGTTTTCTCATCATACTTACCTCCTAGTTTTCTACAAAATGTATTTGGATTTATCTCATCAATTCCAACAAATTTTATGGCTGGATTCTGAAATAATTTTTGAACTTGTTGCTCAACAAAATCTCCAGGATTGTCTTGATTTCTTATATTTATTATAGCAGAATTTGCAGTAAATTTCTGTGAAGCAAATGCAAAATAATTTGCTGGAAATATTTCAGTGAATTCTTCTACACTATCAAATGATGAAAAAATTTCGTCAAAAAAATACTTCGGCTGAGCTGGCTTTGGAGGCTGCAAGCTTAATTTCATTTTTAAGCCAGAAGAATGCTTATCATGCAATATTTGCTTTTCTTTTTTTTTATGTTGCTCAATAACACGTTGATGTGTTTTTTCATGATTTTCTGGAATATGATGTTGAGCATTTATGAATTTATGATGAGTTTTATGAGAAAGAAGAGCTCTCGAATGTGATTCTGGAATATTTTCTAGAGCACAAACAAATGAAAGACTCAAAACAAAAAGTAAAGAACCTAATTTTAACATTCTTAGTATACTTAAAATAAGAATATTTTAACTATATAAATTTCAAGAAGAAGAAAAACCATATGACCCATTAGATGATGTTGTAGTACCATTATCATTTGCATAGGATGTTGAAAAATTATCACTCATCATTGTTCCATTTGGAGAATAATTCATATTTTGTTTTACAGAAGTTACAAGATTGCCATTTTCATAGCTTAATGTAGTAGCACCAACCATTTGGTCAGATGAATTATATTCATATGTTGTTTTTTCGGTAATGTCTCCGAATGTGTAGGTGTAAGTTTTTGATGTCAAACTCATTTATAATTTATAATTAGAAATTTATAGTGTCTATTTCGAATAAATAATCAAAACTTCTATTAACTCTAAAAATTTGTGTACTCTCCCTAGTTTCAATATTTACTAAATATAAATTACAATTATTTGATTCACATAATATCATTTTCTCATCATCGCTAATTTTCATATAAGAAAAATGATTATCACTTTCAACAATAACGTCAATTAATCCAGTATCCAGATTTAAACAAGCTATATGATTTTTTAAAAACAATGTGGCAACAACAATAAAATATATTTTATTTGTCAATACAACAATATCTTTTATTTGACAATAATTATATTTATCTTCTAATTCAATAACAGTTTCGTCATCCAAATCTTTATTTAAATTAATAATACCAAATGCATGATTATTTCTAATTCTTTCTCCAGATTCTAAAAACCGCTTTTTTCTAAAAATAATTTTATCACCTTGTTTATTAAAATGTATTGGTCTCTGCATATCTTCCCGATAATATTCTGTTAAAATATCTTTTTCATAATTATATACATGTAATTTATGTATAAATCTTGGAATAGAATCACGATAGTGAGTTAACCAACATGTGCTCACAAAAAAACAAGATTTATGTTGATTAAATTCAATCTTTGGAGTATCATAACAATGTTCTAATCCCAGATTAAATGTTTTTAAAGTTTTTAAATTTCCAATATTTAATAAACAAATATCTCTATTACTTTGAACTATTACTAAATGCTTTCCGTTTGGACTAACTTTTAATGCTAGAATAGGATTTGTTTTTAATAAAAATCTATTTTCACATACTCTAATGTCATACAAATTAATTAATCCCATCTTAGAAGCAATCAAATATTTCTTAGTTTTTGGAATAAAAGCAACAAAATTATCATCATTAGGAAAAACAAATTCGTGTATAATTTTTGTATTTTCTATAACATATACGTTTCTTTTAACAGAAACAAGAACATAAAAAATGAATTTTTCAAGTAAATCTTTGAAAAAATCTTGAAATTTATTTTGTTTACTTATAGGTAAAGCGTTATATAATTTAATACATTCTTCTTTGTTATCCATTATTTCAAAAATTTTTTCCAATAACTCATCAGGCAAAATATTCATTTCATTGTAATGCAATCTGATATAAAAAAAATCATTTTTTTATATGAAAACAATCTAATATTTATTTCTTAGATTTGGACTTAGTCTTGGACTTAGATTTGGACTTAGTCTTCTTGGCCTTACTCTTGGTAGAAGATTTTTTCTTCTTTCCACCACCCATTCCAAGAACAGAAGGATTTCTATTATTAGAAGCAGGAGCAGAAGCATTTGGTCCAACCGCCATAGTTAAAGCAACTTTTAAACCTTCAAAGTTCTTGGCCTCGCGAATTTTTTTTACTAAATTTTTAACAGTCATGCTATTATTGGCACTGGCGTTCATTTTATATTTATTAGTAATATTTTTTATTTTTGGTAAATGGGAAAAAAAATCATTCTAAATTTTTAATTCTAAACTTATTCGACACACAAAGTTAAACCCAACCAATTGTCATTATCATTTTGCTTCGCAAAATGACTTCGGACCCATTATCATTTTGCTTCGCAAAATGACTCGGACCCGTAAAGGGTCCTCGGTTCGCATGGCAAGGCCATGCTCACAAACTAAATTTAATCGCGGAGCCCTGCGGGCAATTTTACTGATAGAAAAATAAAAAGGAATAATATATTTATTTGGATATTAAATTATAAAATATTACATAATCCAATATTTTACATATCAGTCCAGTTGCCCGCAGGGCTCCGCGATTAAATTTAACTTGTGAGGGCTTCGCCCGAACCGAGGGGCTTTTAAGCCCCGAGTGTTATTTTGACCTTGGTCAAAATAACATCAAACTAAATTATTATCCGGGAGCCCTGCGGGCAATTTTACTGATAAGAAGAAATAAATAACAAAAATAATTTTATCAGTAAAGTTAATGAATTTTTAATACACCACTTAATTTTTACATATCAGTCCAGTTGCCCGCAGGGCTCCGCGATTAAATTTAACTTGTGAGGGCTTCGCCCGAACCGAGGGGCTTTTTAAGCCCCGAGTCATTTTGACGAGCTTTCTCGTCAAAATGATAATGATAATTTTAATATTTACCACCATTGCCCAGTTGCTGCATCAACACCAGCCATAACACCATGATATACTGCCATTCCACCATCAATACAACCCATAAGCTTATTTCCAGATTGAAAATCCTCATAAGACTTGTATCCATCAACACCAGCCTCAATACCATTTCCGACAGCACCGTCAATAAGACCACCAGCGATTTCTAAACCAGTTTCCACGAGTTCTTTATCCACCATTTTATAATATTATATAACATTTTTTTAACTTAAAAAAATTTCTACTTAACTTCTAAAAACATGAGTTTTCGCCAAATGTTCACCGAATTTGTTAAAGTCTATGAAGATAGATTTAACAATAAATATAAAATATCAATTGTCCCCCCAAAAGATTATCAATTATGGAACATCGAAAAAATTAAAGAAAAAATAAGTAAAGATATTTCTAGAGGAAAATTCAATAGAAAATACAAGGTAAATGGTTGGCAAGAATTCAAAGAAATAGGTATTTTTGTAAGAGACAACTACAATATCAATATTAAACCATTACTTAAAGAAATAAATTATTATAATTACGATACATCACCGATTGAAAATAATAAAAAAGAAGAAATCCTTTATATTTGTTTGTAATATTTATTCACTTTCTACAATAACATTTTTTAACTCATTGAGCCATAAATCATAATTTACACCATATTCATTTGCAAGTGAAATATACTCAGGTTCATAACGTAAAAAATCCTCATATTTTTTTAAACATGCTTTGGCAAATTTTTGATTATCTTTAAGAATACGAATATTTTTCATAATATAATCATACATAACAAATGATATAATTGTCTTTCTTTTTTTACAATAAAATTTTTCCACAAGCGATAAAAGTATTCTAATATACATCCTAACATTATATCCATTGTATTCTTGGTCAATTGAAGATTCCATAAATGGAATATCTTGTTTCTCAAAAATATTATTTAATAAAGGAATTTCCTCTAATAATTTTTTGAAATTCGAGCAATTTTTCATATCTTCATCATTTTGTAAACAAAAATATTCAGAAATAAAGTTAATATTCGGAAAATTAGTAAAATACCACCTCTCACTACATCTACATATATGAGGTTCATTATGTATTTCCTCTTCCTCTTCTAATTCTAATTCTTCCTCATCTGATTCTAATTCTAATTCAGATTCTTCTTCTGATTCTATGTTTTGAACAATATCTTGAACATCCTCTTCTTCTTCTTCTGAATCATATTCTTCTTCTTCTTCAGATTCATATTCTTCTTCATCCGATTGATATTCCTGTATTCTTTCTCTGTTAATAACACCATGGTAAATAACCATTTTTTTGTTTGTTTTTTCTTTTTTTAATTCCATTATTTCTTGAATTAATTTTTGAACGCGATTGTTCAATGATAAAAAGTATTCATCTGGAATACTGTCTTTTATCGCATAAATATCATCAAAAATCTCTAAATACTCTTCCATCGTACGATAAACTATAAAATTATAAATATTTAAATCAATTTTTTAGACGGCTCTCTGTGGTATTTCCATCTCACACAATAAAATACCATTTTCCATCGCAGTACATTCAAAATTGAAAACATCACCAGATGATTCAAATTCAACTTTGGCAATGAACCTATGCAAAAAATCGCTACGATAATAATTGCTAACTTCCATTCCAGCAATTTGCCTAGAATGTTCACCATATGTATCTGGTACAGTAAGTTCAATATCATATTCTTCAAATTCTTGAAGAAAATTGATTTCTGGGTCTTGATAAATAGTTAAAGAAACAATATAAGTCTTAATCATGCCAAAGGTACGATACATGGTCTATATATTATTAAATTAGCTATCATTTTTTATTTGATATGTTATTAATGGAAAAAAAAATTAAACTTTTGTTCGATGCTATGAAAAAACCTATTCCCAAAAATTCAAAATGTGCAGCAGTGTGCGCTAAAAAAAGAAAAGAAAATATTCTTACACCTTTGCACATTTAAAATGCCGACTTAACAACTAAAAATATACAAAAGTGCAATGGCGAATTTCACGCCTTACCATACTTATCTTCCATAAAGGAGTATCGTAGGTATTTATTCTTTTTCCCTAAAACATTTTGGTCTTCTTTTTCCTTGTTTTTCACATTGTAAAAGAAGTAAAATATTTTTGGAAGCGTTAATGTCTCTATCCATACAACATAATTTACACTCGTTGGAACTACAACGGATTACGCTATGGTATTGAGACATTCTCGCTTTTCCTTTACATAATTTTTTATTTCTGTAAAGACTTATTCTTTCAAAACATTTATTGCAGGTTTTACTTGTTCCCCATTCATCTATATCCACTACATCACAAAATCGTTTCAACTCCTTCTTTAATTTTAGAATAGGAGTTGTTGGGTGATTTTTTACTAATCCATGTTGTTGCGAATAATCTCCAAAACCTATTAAGGTGTTTTTATTCTTTGTAATATTTCTACATATTTTTTCTAAGGTTGCTTTGCCTCTACAATAAGAAGTAAAATTTAAACCTCTAAAATTCTTATCACAATGGAATTGAAAAAATGTATCTATATTTGGCAAGACACATTCAAAATAACTTAACATGTTTTTTGTATTACTCACTTTGAAACTTGGAATACTTTTCCATAAGGCATAATGTATCCATTCTTTATACCATGTTTCTCTTTTCTTACAAGCATAAATCATTTTACTTTTATGTCTATATTCTTTTGTTGAGCATTGTAAGATTTCATCATTTTCATTACAAGAAGTAAATAATGCTCTTACACCTGGGTCAATGCCGACATATTGTTCGTAATCAATATTTTTTATTTCCTTTGTTTTTACTTCTTTTGCTTTTGGTTTATCCATTGTAATCACTCCACATTTTCCATCAGTAAAAATAGTGTAGTGAAATTTCTTATGTTCTGTTTCATATTTTTCAATGTTAAATAAGTTTAACCAGTATTCTCGTTTCTTTTCATCAAAGTCTTTACAATTTTGTTTTTTGGTTAAATAAGAAATAATATCATTAAGAGCAGTAGAACATATTTGGATATTATCCATTGTAAATGAGTGTTTATTTGGTAATAAACTAAATGCTCTTACTCCTTTAGTATTTTTATGTTTCTCAAACTCTCTCAATATCTTATGATATATCCTAATGAAATGTGAAGAATATTTAACGATGTTGGCTTCAGTAGGAATATATTTTAACCATTTTTTCATAGAAAGAATAAAATAATTTTTTCCATTATACTTTTCATCATAAATATCCTTACACCATTTATAAATAATACTTTTTCTTGTTTCACCAGTTCTCAATTCTAAATATTTTGAAAAACGTTTATAAAAATTAAGTTTCAAATGGTTCTTCGTCATTGTAAATTGTTGTTTATTCAAATTGTTTATCAATGCACCCATTTTATCTCTAAAAGGTAATTCTTTTAGCAAATGAGAAAATTGTGAAAAAGATTTATACATTTCATCTTCTTTATCAATTGTAGATTTTCTATTTTTCATTACAGAAACATAACAAGAAGCGTTATAAAAAAGATTTTGTGTAAGTTCAGGCAATTCTTTATTCTCTTCTAATAATCTTGTAAAATGAAAATTTAACAACTTATAGGATAAGAAACTAATTTTATTGATGTTATAAACTATTTCTTGTATTCCTTGTTTCAAATAGTTATTTTTACATAAACTATTCCATGACATTTTGATACAGACAAAATCCGTATCCTTGTTTCCTTCCATCCTTTTGGAAACATCATTCCGCTTTATTTTAACTTTGGGAAGTTCCATTTATACATATACTAAAGAAAATAATTTTAAGTTCTTTTTCAAAATATTAATTAATTTCTTTTTCAAAATATTCCTAAATATTTTCTAATTTTTCTTTTTCAAGTTTTTCTTTTCTTTTCAAATATGCCTTTTTATTTATTTCTTTTAATTTTTCAGGGTTCTCTTCTGCTAACTTTTTTAAGCGTTCTTTTGCTTTTTGATTTACTAAATCTTTATTTTTTTCATAATAAGATTTTCGTGAATTATTATAATTTTGTAATTGTTTTTTTAATTTTTCATTTTCTTCTTTTAATGTTATATTCTCCTTTAGAAGCTCTTCGTTATTCATTAAGGTAATATCATAAATTATTTTTATATAAGTTATATTATATAAAAATCGGCGATTTAAATGTGCAAAGGTTTAAAAATGCAAACCCATCAATGCCAGATGATGGAGTAAGAAACTTAGACATTGTAAAAAATGATTCTGGAAAGTATTTGGTAACAGGTTCTACATGCTATCAAGCTACAAATACTGCAAAAGTTTATACATTATTATTATCTTAATTTTTTCGATATTTTTTTCGAAAAATTAAAGTATTTTATAATATATATGAGATGCATTAATCTTGCATTATTGCTTCTAAGCCTGTCTTTTGTAGCCTCTATTCCCATTAATAATTTTGATGAGAACAAGACCACAATAGATGAACAATTTTTGTCAGTTTCAAATAATCCTGAAGAAGTAGTTATTTTTCCGAAATCTGACCCAAATGTCGAAGAGATTGTTTTAATTATGCAAAAGCCAGAAGAATCAAAAGAATCTTTCTCCGGTCCTCCGAAAAAAGAAAGTGAAAAGAAGCTTTTAGAAGAAAAAAGCTTCTCCAGAAAACTTCTTTCCCTAGAAGATGAAGATGAAGAAGAAGAATTCCTTGATGAAGATGACTTTGACTTTGGAGATAAAGACCTTTCAAAACTTGAATTCCTTAGACCAGGCGCTAGCCCTGCACCTATTCCAGTTAATAGCCCTGCCGGAAAAGCAATGGCAAAACTTAATCCAACTAAAACACCTTCACCACCACCAACCCCAGCTAAGACACAATGGAACTCACCTACTATTGTTACTGGAACCGCTAGTCCTGGAGCAACTAAAATGAGAGTAAAAGGTGGGCTAAAACCTGTAATTGCATGGGTCCCCGCTGCACCAAGCA
>Ga0194123_10006104_pt1 | contig 12587 bp, 15 predicted proteins | sample TA2MahsurfametaG_5_FD_155479 | JGI IMG/M metagenome (GOLD analysis project Ga0194123, IMG submission 155479) | Freshwater microbial communities from Lake Tanganyika, Tanzania - TA2015023 Mahale A surface | ecosystem: Environmental > Aquatic > Freshwater > Lake | place: Tanzania: Lake Tanganyika... | reverse complement strand
AATATGTTTGTCATTTTTTCATAGCTAGTAGATATTGTATTTATGCAAGTCCTTGTAATGTAGCAATAGAAAAGAGCATATAAATGAGACACCTAGATAAGAAATGGCATCAAATATCCACGATTCAAAACCTTCAAGAAAAAGTTGGGATTGGGGAATCTGCGATTGACGATAAGTTTTTCCATTTAAGATTTTCTAAAAATAAGAAATTGTTTTTAGATCCCTCTCTAGAATATCGCATGGTTCTGTGTGAGCCTAGTCAAGAATTTTGGAAAGGGCTCGATAGTCTAGATAGACCTAATTTAAATCAGCTTATGAGAGAACGTCCAGTAGATGTTCCCGCCTTTAAGACAAGAGTAACTAAGCCCTTTTTGGTTTTAGAGCACGCAGTTACTCAAGAGCTTTGGAAAAGGGTTGTGAATATGGCACAAGAAGATCCAAGACTAAAAGAAAAAGAGCCATATAAGTATGTAAACCCATCACCATCTGGCTATCTAGGACTGAAAAAACCTATCCACAACAAATCGTGGAACGATTGTATTCTCTTTTGCAATATGCTTAGTATCCTACAAGGCTTACAACCTTGTTATCAAATCAAGAGTTTTCAAATTGGGGAATTGGATAAGAAACGATATGTACTAAAGATGCTAGTGGATTGGGATCGCTCTGCAAATGGGTATCGTTTACCAACTGATGTGGAAAAGTATTACCTAATCCAAGCAAGTTTTGATTCAAACTTTAATGACTATTTCGATCGAAGACGAAACAACATACAGTTAGGAGATTATGTTGTAGGAACAGAAAGAACTGAAAATGGTGTTGGGCGTAATCCAGAGTATATGGCAAAGCTAGCTGCTATACAATCAGCAAAACTTGATTACAAAGAAAGAAGACAAATGGAAACTAAACTACTTAAAGAGTTTACAGGTCCAGCTGAAGTCAAAAGCAAAAAACCTAATAATTGGGGTCTTTATGATCTTGTGGGTAATGTAAATGAATTTTGTTATGATGATCTAGGGAAGAAATCTGGCTTGTATTTTGCAGAACAACAAGCTTCAAACAATAACAGCACTCAAGCAGATGTAGCTTTTGAGGTTTCTAAGCTAACTAAGTCCCAAATCGTTGAATACTCATGGGGGTACAACAAAGGTGATTATGAGTCAAATAACAACAACATTAGGGCTCAAATTGATAGGATGCCAAATCCAAACATTGGTAACGAAAAAATCTGTAGGGGCTTTTCCTATAGAGGAGCAATTCATCATGAAGAATATTCTTCTAATGCTCAAATGATGAATCAAGACAAGAGTATGGGATATGCAGAGATGATGTATAGTCAATCAGATGATATTGGATTTAGGTTTGTGCGAAATTTGTGATTTTGCTGATTTTTAAATATGTTTTTTGCTTTACCGATCTATGTTTGATTGTGATTTTTGAAATCTAGTATGTAGAAATATAGGACTAGGTACACCTTGGTGGTTGCTCTCGTGGTGCAAGGATCGGTCTTTTTGTCTATGTGGGTAGATATCAATGTGCCACTTTTGTCGCATTTTTTGAATGAGATGGCTGGGCATAGCATGGGTATTACGAGCTGCTAAATCTTGATCATTACAGCCAGCATCATATAGGTTTAGTACATGAGTTTGATACCCAAATTTTTCTGCACATTCAAAATACTCTTTAGATTCCCAAGCTTCTGCCATTGTATTATGTAATACGATTGGGGATACTCCATCTTGCATCAACAGCTCACAATCCTTTTTACACATTTTTTGAGCTTCAATGAAATTTGTTTTACTAAAGCAGTATTCCCCATCTGGTGCAGTTAGGTACTCATCTGCACTAATTGCTACACCTGAATTTGCAATCAAAAGCTTGGCAATTGTACTTTTGCCTGAGCTAGGCAACCCTCTCACAATAATCAATATTTTCTCTACAAGTGTTGTTTTGTCTAAATCAAAATACATTTTCTAAACCTCAAGCTCTGACTTTTCTTAAGTTTGCTAGGCGATCATGAATAGCACTCTCATTGGGTGTTGTGTCTTGACTACTCATGTCTTCATCTTGAGTATTTAAACTTTGTATGTGCTTTAGGTCTACATGGGAATGATTTTTTTTATGCTTGTCAATTGATCCAGAGCGAGAAACTACAATGTTTTTAGTGGACACATTGGCTTGGCTTTTTAGGGCATGAGCAATTTCTTTTTGGTAATAATTTGTTTCATCCACACAAACCTTTAAATTTTCTAAGGATTCCTTAACACTTATGAGTGTTTGGTTTGTGGTAACTTGATTTTTCGTTGTGTTCTCTTGTATTTCAATGAGCTTGTTGGTCATATTAACATTGTGGGTAAATAGCATCTTGAATAGCCAACCAATGCCACCAATCAATGCTGTAAGTACTGTTAATATGATTTCAAGCATCCAAGCATGTTCAAACATTTTCTGCCTCTCTTTTTTGTGTAAAATAACTTGTAAAGTTTTAAGGATTATTTGCAATCTTAGGATTTTATGTTTGACTTTGAAAACATAAATTTAAAAAATTAACAAAAAAGTATTTGGAGTTCTAAAATGAAACAAAAAAGAGCAAAAAATAGAAAGCCTTTGTCTACTGCATCAAAGGTTTTACTAAGTGTAGGTGCAATCGGTAGTGTTGGTGCTGCGATTGCATATGCTGTGATTTCAACAAAAGCAAAAGCAAGAGTCAAGCAACTAGAAGAAACACCTATCCCCAAGCCTAAAAAAAGACCGAGTGCATCCCCCACTCAAACACATTCCCAAACATTCGAGATTATTCAAACTCAAGGACCTAACCCTACTACAAGTACAACAACTACTACTAGACAAGAAAATCAAGTAGAAAGTATTCCAACAGAGCAACATACCACACCTACAACAACAGCAACCCCAACTGCAGATGTGAATTATGAGAACATTGTTTTGTATGACTATCCTTTGGATGAACACACAGGCCCATATACCTTTACTGTGAATTATCATGGATCACCTTTAACAGTAAAATTTGAGGGTGCTCCTAGATATGGTCTAGCAAAAGGTATACAAAGAGAAGAAAATGCAAAATACATTGGGAAAATTATGGATGTTGCGAATGGCAAATACAAGCCTACTGCAAACGAAGTGCTACAACTTGCTTATTTAATATTTAGAGAAAGATCAGGTCTTGGGCGATTGTCTGGTGAAATCGAATTACAAAGAGAAAGAGTTGCTATGCTTTGGTGTGTTCTCAATCGCATCCTAAAAACAGGTAGGAGTATTAGCAGAACTCTTAGTAGCTCGGATATGGTCAGCTATTATCGAGATTTTGACAACCCATCCAAAATGAAAGCTGCATTAGATGGTGAGAATTACAACTACCAAGCATTGGTCAGAGCATTTTTTGATGGATATTTCTTCAATGAAGTACCTCAGCAAACGAATTGGTCACACCCAGTCACATTACAAAGATCGGGAGCAAGGTGGAGTACTTGGCACTTACCATCAGGTACTAAGGATGCAAGTGGTAATATCATTGGAAATACATCTAGAACTGTACCTACTGCAATGGAAGACTGTGTTTTCCCTAGAGCATTAGAACTATAAAGGCTAAAAAAATGAACGAACAACAATCTATTTTCAAAAACCCACTTAAGCTACTATTGGGGATTGGTGTGGGAGCATTTGCCATCCGAACTGCTCAATATTTTTACCAAAAAAATAGGGGAGAGTCTACCTTTAAGGGTGGAGATACCGATACAGCACTAAATGTTGTTGTGAATAGGGATGAGCAAGGTGATCCAATCCAAAACACAAAGAACGATTTCATTGTTTTGAAAACACTTAAAAATTTTGAACCAGATAACAAAACACTGTGCAGAGGTGTATTCATCCCTGCAAATCAAAACATTCAACTTTACCGACCAATCAACAAGCCTTCGGATTATGTTGATCTTCAGCCTAAGCTATTCACAATGACACTTGGTGCTGGTAAAACAGATAATCGCCCTGACTACGAAGAAACAATTGCTCCCATTTCAAACCCATCAGGCTTCATTGCCAAGAATGAGCAAGAAAGAAAGAACAATGTTGTTAAGATCGCACTCGCATCAGGCATTACACTAGACCCAACAAAAGACATTGATCTTAGTAAAGTTTTACCAAGTCAAAATGTTTTAGAATATTTAGCAAGTGTAGTTGCCTTTGAAGCTACATCCCCACTTGTACCCAACCTAAATCGATTTGATCTAGATCGTGAGAGAGTTGCTATTTTGTGGTGTATTGTGAATCGCACAATAACTGGCTCTACAAGAGTACCAATGAATGAAAGAAATCTAAATACTTTAAAGGCTGTTGCTAAGAAAGCGATTGCTTATGACCCAATTGCAAGAATGAAAACAGATAAGGTTGGAAAGGATGCAATATCGGATTGTAATTTAGTTTTTGTGAAAGCATTTTTCTTTGGCTTTTTCAACGATGAAACCTTTGAAGCAACTCATTGGGCACATTTCAATCCAAAGCTGATGGCACTCCCACCTTTGTATTATTATCCAAAGGGTACAAAAAAGAGAGCAAGCACAGAAGAATTTGAGGGGCGACTTGTGAGAACAGGAGACAAAGTGAATCACTATATTGGTAATTGTGTGTTTGTTCGTGTCAAGGAATCAGATGCAAGTAAAACTACACCAACCACTACACCGACCACTACACCAACCACTACACCGACCACTACACCAACCACTACACCGACCACTACACCAACTAAAACACCTAGCACTACACCAACTAAAACACCAACTAAAACACCAACTAAAACAAAAGAACCTACCAAGCAAGCAACACCCACCCCAAAAAAAGAAAAAGAACCATCAATCGAAGATCTATATTAAGAAATTTCATCATACTCTAAATTCAGTGACATAAACCATTTGACTATTCAAAAAAATTAATGCAAAAATAAACTAATACGATGGTTTTCAAAATCTATTCAAAATCATTGGAAAGTTTTTTCTTTTTCTCATCTTTTAGTGCTAAGGAGTGCCAAATGTCCTATTTACTACCAATTCTCGCTTATCTCGTTTTTGTAGTTCATGCTATTAGAGTACTACGAGATGCTAAAAATGAAAGCTTAATGTTTTCTTCTATTTTTGCATTTTTTCCTATTTTTATGTTTGCATTTTTTTCCTTTTGCTTGGCACAATCAGGTATCCAAGCAGATTCCTTGTTTATTCAGTTGTTGAGTCAAGGTGCTTGCTTTACCCTTTGTTTACCCTTTGTCAGCTTTCAAAAGAATTTAAAGGCAAATCATGGCAGCCAGACTCTCGATTCCGAAACCAATTACTCTTACCAAGCTCATTAGTTTACTTGCAGATCATTATGATGTTGCTCGCAGACCCTTACGATATTTCGATGTGAGCAAGCGTGGGAATTTAACAGAATCCGAAATCAAAAAAGTAAAAGACCGTTTCCAAGAGCTTGTTGCGAGAGAGATTTGTGTCAAAAAAGATCCTAAAAATCCGATCTGCTATGCGAGAGTAGTATCCGACAAGAAAGCACCAAAAAAGCAAGAGTCCTCCTACAAAAAAGACTATGAAGAAATTTACCGAAATTCTCTCACAGCTGATGCGAAAAAAGAAATAGATCTTGAGAGTAGGGAATTTAGAAAACTGATTAAAGATAATCTAAAAATTGATGTGCCATTGGGTGTTGCGAAAATCTCTTTAGAAACAGGTATCAATGCGTTAGTTTTGAAAGAAGTCTACAATCGTGCAGTTGGTGCATATGCTACTAGTGGCTCTCGAACGGGTATGAGTGCAGAGCAATGGGGATATGGTAGGATATATTCGTTTATTATGTGCTATTTTCACAACAAGAGTGGTAAGTATTCAAGCAGACGATTCTACCAAAACCGAACTGATGGAGATTTACTTACAATTCTAGAAAGAAAATAAAAAAAATTATTTATGTTAGACACACATATGCCCAATCTATAATATGAAAGAAATTGATCAAGTAATGAAAATAAGATAAGAGCATACCTATGAAATATATCAAGCAGACCAATAGAAAGCAAAAAAGTGGTAAGATTATTCGTAAAAACCCAGTAGCCTTAGTTCTACCAGCCATCCCTGTGATTGCTGAAGGTGTTGCAGCATTGTGGGCAGCAACTGTTAGTGCAGCTCCTTACATTGTTGCTGCATTTACAACGGGAGCTACTGTCGGTTTGATCGAGCGAAAGCTGAATGCAGATAAAGCAAAAGTTGATAAAATCTCTAAATCTATTCCAAAGACAATCGATTTACCAAAGCCTTTGGATTGGTTGACACGATCAAAGGAAAAAGCAAAGGGTAAAACACAAAGAATACCTAAGACTACATACCCTATCGAACCCATACCAACACCACCCCAAAAGCCAGACATGGATTGGCTTAAAAAATTCGTTGAATGGTTTCAAAAAGGTGTAGAGCTCAATCCTTTAAAAACTTTACAAACAACACTTGAATTTATCAAAAAAGCACCTCGACAATTACTAGATTTTGTTTCAAAAGGACTTACTCGGTTGGATGCGTGGGAAAAGGCAAACCCTTGGAAGTTTCGACTTTTCTTGTTCATTTGGATTGTGTACTTATCCCCACAGCTTGCCAAATTGGTTGATTATATTGATGGTAGTGTTGAACCTTTCTATAAAGACACCACCTTAATCAATCTCTCCAAAACACTAGATCGCAATGTAGATGCTTATCCCTTTCTCAAAAATCTAAATCTTGTAGATAATTCTGATTTAGTGATTTTGAATATGCGTCCAAGTCTACAAAATAAATACCCAAATGTTTTAGCACGATCTGTTTACAGCTATCAAATTCGCAGTAATCAAGATTTACAAGCTTGTGCAAGTGCTTGTCTAACCAACATCAAAACATATCATAATGATGCGATTGGGGAACACAATACAATACCCATTCCTAAAGCACTTTCTAAAAAGTATTTTGATGAAATGGAGTTCATTCCTGCAGATCCTTTTTCATTCAAGGTCTTACAAGGGATGAAATCAAATTGTGATATCACTACTATGTACCATCTTGGGGATAACCGAGCAGATCTTCAATATGTAGAACGACAACAAAACAATTGGTTAAGTATGGTATTTGGTTTTGGGGCATTGAGTAGGGATTTCACATCTCAAGCATTAAGAACACAGGTGTTTACCCCAAATAATCGGTTCTTACTATCGCTTGCTGCCAGTGTAACGATCTCAAAGGCAAGAAAATATTGGAGAGATCGTTATGACCTATCTTGTACAATTGCTTCCGAAATACCAGGTCTTGCACAAGCTAAAAAAGTGATGAACAATCTACCAAACATATTTGATATTGGAGATCGTAATGTTCCATATGTTGAAGAAAATTGGACATGGGCAAACTTTGCTATGCTAGAGAGCCTAGTACCAACAAATCAAGGTAGCTACTTACCATCAGCACTTAAGCCTGCCTTTTATTATGATGTGTTACAGTTCATTCAAGACCGTACTCTTTCTAAGACTGTTCGAAATCTACAAGAAACTGATGTAGGGCGTCAAAAGCTACAAAACACTGAAATTCTTTATTCTCAAAATATTTTACCAATTAAAAAGGATGTCAGTCCTTTAGAAACCCAAAGAATTTTAAGCAATTTGATGTGGGTACTCATCAATGACACAAAGAAATTGAAAACAACACCCATAGATCAGCCTTACTACCTAAAGAATTTTGATAAGTCATATCAGCCTAACCCGAAGGCACAAAAGGTTGGACAAATCTATTCAAATAAGTTGGATGCAATGCTACAAGTTGCGATTGAAAATTACCTATTTGAGCAGCTTGGATTTCGTGCAGATGAAATGGATGCGATTCCAGAAACTACTTTATATGCATATTTCAAATTTAGTTTGGGTTTGATTCAATTGACAAACGCCTTTGAACAAGGTTTATCAAACGAAAACTTTGTTGTAGGATTGAAATCTTTATTTGGTTATTTGAAAGACACATCAGCGAGTGCAGTTGCAAAGGTGGTTGAGGATTATGCGATTGTATATGTTTCAAAGCTACTAGAAAACAGAGTTACCGCTCTAAAATCTCAAACCATGGTTGTTGTGTTTATGGGGCTTCTAGACTTGATCATGCCCGATTTCATTAGGAAATACTTTGTTGATTGGATTTTCTTTAATCAAGATCAAAGTCAAGTTTTGGAAGATTTCTACATACAATTCGTTGATCTTTTTGTAGATTATGCAATATTTTCAAAGGATGAAGTAGCTGACTCAAATGGCATCATATATGACCGTATTCTCATCCCCAATCTTGAAAAAGTTGATCAACAAGGCTATTTGGATTTTCTCTATCAGATATCTCAAGCTGATAGCTCTAGAATCCTAAGTGGTATTATTTTCTTTGAAAATGCAAAGGTTTAAGGGGTATACAAAAATGAGTAATGAACAGCAACCAAAAAAAGACATTTCTCTGCAAACACTCGGATCAATCTTTCTAGGTGCAACAGTTTTAAGAGTGGGCTATGAAATCTATCAAATCCGACATAGAGTCAACAAGCTTGAAAACTATATGGAACAAAAAGATATTCCGATTATCAGCCAAAAGCCAATCATCTCTACACCAGAGTACCTTGTAATCTCGGATGTGCCAAAGGAATTAAAGCTAGATTCTGAAGATATTAGCACCATTACATTGTTTACTAAAGGTCAATATGAGGTTGTACCTAATTCCTTGAAAATCAATCAAATCGTTAAGCCAGATAAATCAAAGGTAGAAATTTTAGATTTACCAAGCAATGACATTTCTCAAGGCAAAAAGACCTTACAGATTCCTTTCCAAATCAAAGGCTTGAAAAAGGGTAGATATACTCTCATTGTTGATTTCTCATTCAAAATGAAAAAATCTGGTAGTTTGACATTGACAGAAATTAGACGAAAGGTGTTTTTACCCTTAGTGATTGTTTAGACTCAAACTAAAGACTAGCTAGGCTGAATGCCCAAGCAACCAAATCGAAAGAATTTTGTGGTTTTTTATCTTTCTTATTTTTATCTTGTTCTTGATTCTTTCGCACCATTTTTCTAATCTGTTCAACCTTACTGATAACTGCAGAGAGGATGCTCCAAATTCCTACCCCTTTTACCCTCATACTTTTTTGCATAATAATGTGTGAGAATGTTGTTCTTTTGGGTAAAGGTATAGCTTGCCCATTTACCCAAATGCTTGTTTTTTTCTAGGTTTGCTTTCAAATCGTCATCAAACTCATTTGCTGTCAAAACTCGATCAACAATTTCCTTAAGAATTTTGACACGACCCTTTCTCATCCCCTTTTGGTTTTTACTTGATAGAATTGCGATGATGCCAGCTCTTTCAAGATCACAGGTTTTGTCTCCAAAGAATTGGCTTTTTGATTTCCAAGATTCTACTTGTTGCTCTAGCTTACACCAAGTTCTTGGGATGATTTGCATCATGCCAATACTTGGGATTTGTCCTTTTGATACATCGCTCACAATGTTTTGGTGGAACTTAGATTCATGCCAACCAAGTGCGATCCCAATCTCTGGCTCTAAGTTTTCATTTAGACTCTTAATCCCAATTCCCATACAACCTAAAAACATACTTGCTTGCATTTCAGTTTTGTTCTTTTGTACTGCTACAATCTTACTCTGTTCATTGTATACCTTGTAATCTGTAGTTTCTCCTACATTGATCCCTGATACAATCGTTGAGCAGACAAAAGCTAAGTCCTTGATTGTTGATAAAAGCATTATAACACCCTTGTGTTGATACAGAGCTTCATTGGTTGGCTCTCTCAATTTAAGGATTCATGTACTCTTGGTACACAAATCAGGTTTTCACATACTTGAATGGAAAGACATTCTCCATCCAGCCTTGTGCCAATTCCGATTTGCCTTGATCTGGTGTTCTCATTTTGATGTTCAAGACATTCTTTATTAGAATTAGCTATTCATAGGTTTCACATATATGGCTATGTCTTTGAAATAGAATATTAGATATACTTATCTTTTCTTGTGCGATGTGTTTCTAGTTCTAGTTTGGATTAAGTGTTGTGTGAATGTATGTGTTTCAAGTCTAAGTAGTGTTTCAAGTTGTGTGGTGTTGACAAGCATCCTTTTATTCAAAAACATCCATATAGATGTGTTTTATTTGTCCTTTCTATCAGCCATTTCTTGTAGGCTGTCATTGCTCAAATCTTGAAACAATTCAGTTGTAAGCTGACTTGCTAAGTATTCTTGGATTTGTAGGTATAGGTTTGCAAACACTATTCTAAACGGTCTTGAAAAAAAATCAACCATTGCTTTTTCATAAGCTTGTTCGCTGAACAACAAATTGAAAAGAGCAATGACCCAAAACATGGACATCGTAAGACTACCCACTAGAAAGACTCTTGGGTAATTGATTTGACCATTAAAATCTTGCTCTAAGGTGTCAACAAATTCAGACATTTGAGTCTCATTTGTCAGATTCACTGTAGAACCCTTTGATAGTACATCTTTAATTACCTTGAGGACGAACTCTTTCATCAATCGGCTTTTCTTGACTGCTTTATGATAAAGTCTGAGGAAATCGAGTACCATACAGACTGAGCCGATTACCCAGATTGTCAAAAATGTTTCAAACATGAAATACCTATGTTGTGATGGTTGTGTTGTTTTGCTTTAAATTCATCTACCAAGCTTTTGCTTGTTTTTGGAAACTAGATAGTGAATACCACATACCATACTTGTTACTACACAGACAGTCAATATTTTTTGTATAGGCTTACTTTCAGATACTACCTGCCTTTCATCTTCTACTATCACTGCACCTTGATCCACAATTGGCAGACCATCACAATCTAATTGGATTTCCATTTCATATTTAGAGCTAGGCTGTAATGCACTTTTAGGCATGGGTGGGGGGAGTGGTGTATTACTGACTCTTTTTGTACCACCTGCAACTTTTTCGGCATCTAGAATCTTTTTGATATTCTTTTGGCAAGCATCCCCACATTCCCAATGCCAAGGCTCAACATCATATGGTGCCATCTTGTAGGTATGGTAAGCATATCTACTGAATTTATCATATGCATCCGTACCTTCAATCACTTTGATGTTTTCGGACTTTGGAGCGTATCCCAAATCTACATCTACCACTAAACCTGTCATGTGTGGGGTTATTTTTTTCTCCTCACCAACAGCAGGCTTTGCAATATACTTGTCTAGGTGGGCTAGCTTTTGTTCTGCGGCAATTAGCTTTTTACGGTCGAAGCTCTTGCTTTTCTCTGCTTTTTTCTGTGTTTGGTCAGCAATAATATTTTCTAGCTTTTTTGTTTCTCGATCCCAGATATCTTTCTGCTCATCAGCACTACGATAGCCCGATACAATTTTGAATAGATTTGGGTTTTTACTATCTTTGTAAGGCTCTAAGTCCTTGATCAAGCGAGTCATCACTTCTTCCACAAGCTTGTTTACCTTATGGGATGTACCACCTATAGAATGACTAGATTTCACTAAGTCTTTTGCTTTCGCTTGTTTTAGATTCTGTAAGCGAGTGATAATTGGTTCTGTCATTTCTATTCTCCTTTGTTTGCAAAACCACTAACAAGAGATGCCAAGCCCTTAAGAGCAACTCCAGCCATTTGGACATTTTCGGGGGTCATCAAACTGCCAAGACCACCGACTCCCATAGGGTTTTGGATACTTTCTTGCTCTGAACTATTTGGTGATGGTAAATACCCTGCGATTGGTGTTTGTAGTAGTGATTTTTTGCTTTCTCCTTGAGCCTGAACTTTGCCTATGGGTGTCAGTCTTAGTGTTTCATATGCCCAATATCCAAGTAAAGCTTTCACTAAAAACTCATCATCTTTCCCAATCGCTCTTTGTCCTAAAAAGAAACAAGCAGAGGTTTTCAAGCTATATCCTAGTAAATCTGCAGGTAATGGTTCTTTTTGCACCTTGTTGATTAAGTATGCAGTTGTTAAACCTGCTGTGACACTCAAAGCTCTACCGATTTTTTTGGATTCAAACATTTTTCTCTCCTATTTCTTTTTTGAGTGCTTTTTGGGAAAATGCCACTCTTTATCGGACACTATGAAAAATAGATCAACCCAATCAGCATAGGTAATCTGCTTTAAAAGTTCCTTTGGAAAAGAGTTGTATTCCCAAGTGTCTGCATTGCCATATTGACCATTGCCAAAAAAACACAATCGATTTTCATGTGCAGTATCGCTTTTTAAACGATATTCTTCTAAATCCATTGCTTGCAGATATTTGTTTAGACTAGACAAATCTGTCACTTTTGTTTTTCTATGATCCATGATGTCACATCCTTTTTGCTTTTTGATTTCTTTTTTTCAGTATGTAAGCTGTTGTACCTACTACACCTATCAAGGCAAGTATGGTAATCGCAATTTTTGTTGTTTTTTCTTGAGGACTTGTCAAAGGTATCTTAGATGCAGCTACTTTTTGAGTGTTTAAGGTTTGTGCCTGTTGATTCTTGATTTTATTAAGCATTCCTTGAATACTAGGATCTAAGTTGCTTACATTTGAGCCTTTGATCGCAGAT
>Ga0194123_10006096_pt1 | contig 12602 bp, 4 predicted proteins | sample TA2MahsurfametaG_5_FD_155479 | JGI IMG/M metagenome (GOLD analysis project Ga0194123, IMG submission 155479) | Freshwater microbial communities from Lake Tanganyika, Tanzania - TA2015023 Mahale A surface | ecosystem: Environmental > Aquatic > Freshwater > Lake | place: Tanzania: Lake Tanganyika... | reverse complement strand
GTCAAGACCTACTGATGCCTCCTGCTCACAAACAATCGCCCCCAGATAGTGGTCAACGATGTCTGCACCAGCTCCGTGTTCGAGGATGTCCTCGGAGACGCTTCGAATGTCATCCCACAACGGCTTCCAGTGCTCCTTCTCATCCCACTTGTAGTTGCGTTGGAAGATCGGCACCAGATACCGCACGTCGGTATCAAAGAGGCTTCGCAACTCAACTGTTGTCGCTTCCATGTTCTCCCCCTACGCCCATTCTGGTCGAGTTGACTCGTGGTGGGCACAGCTTGGATGTGCCGGAGGTGGATCGAGAATCGTTTGGTACTCGGTCCCCGCCGCGGCTGCCGCTACAAGTGCGTCGTAGCGCTCGAGGATGAGGCGTTTTGTGTAGTACTCGCCGTGAGCAGCTTCGTCTTTGCGCTTCACGATGGGGAACGTGTCCATGATGTAGTCGATGTCATCACGCTCGATTCCGTAGAGGTGAAAGAACGCCGCATCCAGTTCAGCGCGCATGAGTTCACGACGAGCAAGGTCCCAGCGGAACGGTGGGCCGTGGTAGCCGAGGTCGGCTCCAAATCCTTCGAGGTCCCAGGCGGTATAAGTGAGCTCGAGAACTCGAGGACGCAACCATCCCTCAACCGTGCCATGCGACCACGGACTGGAGGCCGAAATCTGGTTGGGCGAGAGTATCGCAAGTTGCCGAAGAACAAAGAAGGTCATGTGTGACCCCCCAATTTTCTGGCGAGCAACGTAGTCCAACGCAAACGACGACAAAATCGAGCTAAGCAAAGGACGCGATTTACCTGACCAAATGAGCGGCGATTGGTGCCCGACAGCTGCAATCGGAAGCGCAAACGAGACCATCGTCCGGCGGTTCGTAGTGGTGTTCGTGATGTCGCGAAACCCGAGGAGCCACGACGCCGCTGGGTGCTTCATCACCTCAAGAATGCTCACTTCTGCGACCCAGTAGCGAGGCAACACTACATACGTTGAATCAGCGAGTTCCTCATTTGTTCCGCCATCAAGCGTCCTCACTTCCTTACCCGCAGTGAGTGTGTACTTGGCGTAGTCGCCGTCGCGATGGTTGAAATGGTGTGCCATCTTGGCTTCGTACAGGGGCAGCCACTTCTGCTTGCCCTTCTCCCACGTGTTGCCAGAAAGGCTCGCACCTTCAGCACGCAGTTCGTCGGCGGTGCGGAATAGGTGCGAATCATTCGTCATGTCGAACATCCGCTGGTACTCGACGCCCCACGGGTTGCCGTCGGGGTCGTCTTCACGCACAAGCACTGGCACTCGCCGGTAGATCGCTTTGGTGATCTCCGCATCGTTACGACTCCGGAACACTGGTGCAGTCTTGGTGTTGGGGTTGATGAGCGCGAGGTCGTCGGGGCTGAGCGTGAAGCGCCGTTCGGGGTCGGCAAGGTCATCGGGGTGGTGTGCGAAGAACACGAATTCGGCTTCTGGCACGGATCGATCGATCCCTGCGAGCGTAAGCAAGCTGAATCGATTGATTACGGCGATACCAGCGAACAAACGAAGGGCGTTCTCAAAGTCGAACAGGCTTACCAGTTGTTTCCTAGTCACAATTTCGCCAAAAAAGAGCTTCGTTGTGTCATCCGTGGCGATGCCGGTGGGCACGATCACCCCGAGACGTCCGGTGGGAGCGACTGCATCGCGCATCACTTCAGCGAACACGGCGTAGGTATTCACGTCTCCGCGCCCGCACAGCGGGTACCGGCCTGAGTTGCGGATGAAGTGGCTCTCGCCCTCTGCTTGACGCAACGAAAACTGGTAGTCATCCCACAACAGCGGCTGGTCGAGTTGCAGTTTGGTGATAGCAGCCTTGCGTTTGGCGCCTGCCAGGGTAGCGATCTCGGGTGCACGCGCTGCGAAGAACTCCTTCTCCGAGAGCTTCACCTTCTCCCATGGTGGGTTGCCAAGCACCATGTCGAAGCCACCGCCAGTGGCGTAGATGTCGGGGAAGGCGAGATGCCAATGCAGAAACGCATACTGATCGGCGAGTCGCTCGACGCACGCGCGTACGTCGGGATCGACGTTGGCCGATTCGTCGCGGGCGGTCTCGTACTCGACATGAGTGATCTCCGTGTCGTCTTTCGTCTTTGGCGCGACGAACGCAGCGCACCAAGTATCAGCGGCGTGCACAGCGGCCCGGTACTCATCGGAATCGATGAGATCACTCCAACGCTTGGCCTTTGTCTGCACCGCCGCGACATCGGCGTCGGGTGTGTCATCGATCTCGCCGACAGCGCGGGCTATGGCTGCGAGGTTGTCGGTTGTGGAGCTGGCAGCAAACAGTCGGCCTTGGCCGGCCTTGGCGTTCTTGTTGGTGTTCTTCAGCCCCGACATGACCGTCTTGTCGTCGCCGGTAATCGGCTTGAACGCATCGTCTGGTACTCCGGTATCCAGCAGGGCGGGCGTGGCGCCGATGAGGCCGTTTCCGCGCACGATGCGGTGGTCGAGGAATCCGAGGGGCTTTCCGGGCTCCATGGATTCCATCCACAGGCTGACCTTGCACAGCTCGACGGCCATCGGGTTTATGTCAATGCCATGGACACAGCGAGCGATCACGTCGCGTAGCGCGGTGCGTGTGGCGTCGGGTGATGGTTCGTCATCGCCGGTGCGAATACTGGCAAGTCGCTTGGCGATGCGGTGCGCCGCAGCGATAAGAAAGTGTCCCGAGCCACAGGCGGGGTCGATGACGCTGAGCCCGAGGATGGCTGCCTCGGGCTCAGGCTGGCGGGCGGCTTCAGCGACGACTGGGTCGACGGCGGAGTCGAGAAGTTCAGTGATGAGACTGGTGGGTGTGTAGTAGCTGCCGGTCGTCTTGCGTTCGTTTCCTGCCGCGGTGTTGAGTGTGAACGCTGCTGCTTCTGCATTGACGTCGGGATGCTGCTCGAGAAGAGACTCGTAGATTGCGCCGAGCTCTTCCGAGCCGAGGTTTCGGTAGTCGACCGGACGCAGCACGCGCTCGTTCACATCCTCGACGTATCCGATGTTGCGGACTGCGGCAAGCAGATGTTGGTTTGAGATTCGTGCAGCGTCGAGGTAGGAGCACGCCGCGTCGGACCACAGGAACGACCCGAGACCAGGCACACCGAGCGCTGGTATGCCCGCGGGATTGCCCAAGCCTCGGAACACCACGACAAGCGAATCCCACAGGTCGGGATGCGGGCCGCCACGACGTCGACCTGCGATGGTCCGTACTCGAGCGAGGCTGTAATAGCGCCCATAGCGACGCAGTTCCGCAGTTCCGACTCCTGGTGGGTGTAGCAGCTGTCGGTCTTCTGCTACTAGGAGGAACAGCAGCCGGTAGATCACTCGGAGCAACTGGCGGTAATAGTCGTTGGTGGACAACGTGCCTGCGCGCAAATGCTCACGTAGCAGGGTGTTGGAGGGATGCGCCACGAAGCCCGCACCGAGTGCCTCAATCGCACGCTCGACACCGGCTCGAAGATCATCACGGGCACGAGTTCCGGACTCGGCGGCAACCGTCGTCCACTTCTCAAGCCAACAATCAGCTGGGCTGTCTGATTCAACTCGCGACTGATGGCAGGTCAGCCAGAGCACGACGAAGTCGGCATACACCCCGTCGGCCATCATGGTTTCGAGGTCGAACTCGACGTATGCCTGGCGCGTCAGGCTGGCGTTATCGCGAAGAACGCGTAGCACCAGACCGTTCGAGACGAATGCCCACAGGCGGTTGGGTGACCTGTTCAATAGCTCCTGCACCATCGCGTGCGGGCTGGCGCCTGCGGCACCTCTTACACCAGCGGAGCGAAGGTCAATTGGTGTGCGATGACTGACGAGATGAATTGGGACGTTTCCCCACCCGTGTGAGACGGTGTAGGTCTTGCCGTCCACCTCGATTGCCCGAGTTGTTTGCAGTCGACCAAACCCGAGTTCGCCGAAGAGTGGAAGCAGCCAACGTTCGCGAGTCAACGTGGTTCCTTGGTCGGTTTCGGGAAGGATCGCCGACTGCTCAGTGAAGTGTTTCCATGCTGCGGTCAGCCGGTTCCATGATTCGGTGATTCGATTTCCAAGGGCTTCCCCTGCCACGAGGTGGTAGTCGGCATTAGAAAGCCCGGGTATTGACCGATCTTGCATCGCAACGCGGGCAAGGAGGTCGGCAGGCAGTAGTCCGCCCTCTGTGCGAATCGTCGTGAAGGTGGTGGTTCGTTGACGTGGCATTACGCGACTCGTTTGGCTGGCAGGAGCACGTAGACGCCGAGCACATCTACAGGCAGTCGTGGTTCGACGGAATCGGCGCCTGTTCGCAATCGAACTGCGCTTCGGGCCCGATTGTGGCTTTCAAGTAGCCGCTCTGCTGCTTCGCTCGCGAAGCGACCTAGTTCGGGAAGCAACGACGGCAGTTCTGTGAGCGTGGCTTGCATGAACTCCCGTGCCTGTTGGTCGGACACGTTGGCGTTGGCTTCTGCCCTCAAGAGTTGTCCGAGTGATTCTGCCTCGACCCATGCTGGTGCGTTGGCCGGGCCTGTGTAGGCGTGGATTGCTGCGTCTTCGGCGAGCAACTGTTGGTCGCCTGAGCCGATGTGGATGTCGAATCGATGACGTACTACTACGAGGGTCGTTCTCGTGGACACGGCTTCGGTGCGCACAACACCGCACCGTGCAGCGGGACCATTGCGGAGCGGGTCAAGCGCGCAGTCGAGAACGTACGCTGCCAGCCCTGCGACTATCGGATGCGTGCGTGTAAGTAGCTCCTCCTGTTCGACTACGGGCGGCTCGAATCGCACCTTCAGGATGTTGGACGACGGCAAACTCAATGCGTCCTTCAATGCTGCGCTCACGTGTGTTGCATCAATTGAGATGGTTTCGACTCCTGCAACATGTGCCCCTGACGCCACAAGAACGTCCTGAACGAAACGTCGCACATCCGACTGGTCGCCGAGTGCCGCTTGTACCTCAGCGAGTTCGGCAGCCACCTCTTCGGGGCGAATGGTGTCCTGGGCGAATACGGTACGACTACGTCTCTCTCGTTCGGCCGCGTTCTCCCAATTGTCGAGAACTAACTGAACTGACGGTTCGAAACCCGGCAACAATTGCTGTGTTGGGTTCTCTTCACGAAGTAGTAGCCCTTCCAGGATGGCCTCCGCCACCGCATTTGCGTCGCCGGGTACCGGCACGCTGTATCCAAGTGATGAGCGGATGGTCTTGTGTTTTCGTAGAAGAACCTCAAGGACGAGTCCGTCGATTCGGTTGTCGGCGCCGTAATACGTGAGGACTCGAACCTCTGGTTTTGGTTGCCCATATCGGTCGACTCGGCCTTCACGTTGCTCGTGGCGAGTGGGATTCCAGCTGAGGTCGTAGTGCACGACTGCGTCGAACATCGATTGAAGGTTGATGCCTTCTGACAAACAGTCAGTCGCCACGAGGACGCGCTGCGAGTATGGCGCGAGTTCGGCCACAATCGCTGCCCGCTCCGACGATGGGATCTTGCCGCTGACTGCCCGAACGCCGACTGCTGGGAAGCGCGTCGTTATCTCGGCGCCGACATAGTCGGCGGTGGGTATGTATCGGCAGAAGATGATCGGGTTGTATCCATCAGCGAGGAGTTGACGCACGATTTCGATAAGCCCTTGAAGTTTTGCGTCCTTGTTCCCACTCATCGCGACTGCGAGCCTCTTGAGCTCGTTCAGGCGCCGACGTGCCGGGGTTCCGGCATCGCTGTCAAGGGCGCAGCCTCCGGCTTGATCGCCGTAGTCCTCGGCATCGTCATCGGCAAGATCCATCACGGTGCGCCGGCCGGTGTCGTCAGCTTGGCGTTCGTCGCTTGTATCTGCGGTGAGGGATCGCTTTTCAAGCGTGTCAACTGCCGCGGCGGGACTCGATGCAAGACTGCGGAGAAGTGCAAGGGTCGACCACCATTGCATGCGTTGGCGATGGCGGCTCGTCAAGGAGTCGCGAACCGACTCTCGCGCGTAAGCGAGTGCTGCGTCGAACAGCGCGGTGCCTTCCGTGCTCAGGTGATACGAGGCCTCGGTCTCGCGGCGCTCTGGAAACGGCGTATCAACCTGCAGGTACTTGCGAAGGTCTGCTCGGCGCCGTTGGATCATGTGGCGCGCGATCTGCTCTCGGCGCCGCCGATTGGCGTCGCCCGAGAGGTCCGCAGGCAGATTTTCGAAGTCTGGATCAAGAAGCCCGAGCAAGCTACGAAATGTCTCTTCCTTGCCAGAGTGCGGAGTGGCCGTGACGAGAAGGATGTGCCGCTTCGGGTCGGCGACAAGGCCTGTGAGCAGTTCATGGCGCAATTGGCGTCCACCGCTGGATGTTGGGTCCCACGCACACGTGTGCGCCTCGTCGACGATAATCAGTTCTGGAGCGGTTCGAAGAAACTCGGCGCGACGGCGGTCGGCCTTGATGTACTCGGTCGACACAATGGTGAAGTCGTTGCAGTCAAAGAGCGTTTCGCCTACTTGACATCCGCGTTCGAGCCGGCTGGCGGTGGATGGCAACACGATTGCGGCTTCGAGATGGAACTTTGACTGCATCTCGGCTTGCCACTGAGTTGCCAGGTGCGGTGGGCACAGTACCGCGAGTCGCCTGACCCTGCCTTGAGCCAAGAGTTCCGCGGCAACCATAAGTGTGCTTGCGGTCTTTCCTGTACCGACGTCGTCGGCGATGAGCAGTCGGACAGGATCGAGTCTTAGCGACATGAGCAGTGGGACGAGTTGATACGGTCGCGGATCAAAGTTGAGAGTTCCGAATGAGCGGAATGGCCCGGCGCTCGATCTGAACCCGAGTCGGAGCGCATCGCGAAGCATCCGAGCCGAGCGATGGTCGCCGAGATCTTCGAGGGTTGGAAAACTGAATGAGGCCGTCTCGACGACTTCGATCGCGGTGAGTACCCCTGCAACCTCTTCATCGGTTCCCCCTAGGGGTCGAAGGACGAGCAGGTCGTCATCACTATCGGGAAGTACGACCCACTCACGCCCTCTCACCCGAACGAGCGAGCCAACTGCGAAAGTCATCAAGTGCCGTCGCCGAATACGTCGGGGCGGGCCGCAACCACCGAGCCCCAGTCGTCGTCGTGGCGGAATCGCAGAACTGACCACCCTGCATCTCCAAGACTCTTGACCTGTTTTTCGTCTCGGCGTTGTCGTTCGGGGAAGTCATGTGGTGGACCATCGACGTACACGACAACGAACTCATCGTCGTAAACGAAATCGGGACGAGTACGATGCTCGGGCATCAACACTTGTGCGCGACTGGGAAGCTTGTACCCGCGCGAGTCAAGATAGCGAAGGAATCTCCTCTCAAGCTCGCTTCCAGCCTGGTTCGATAGTCGCTGCAGGTGGCTGGCCCGATCGATAACTCCTGGGCTTGCGACCACCAACGCCTCGAGCCAGTCGAGGAGGGTCTCGCGTATGGCTTGTCGGTCGACCAGTCGATGGTCAGGCTGGTTGTAATAGCTGAGCAAGCAGTCGTAGCAGCCGGCTTCACATGCTTCCTTAGCCCCAGGAGCCTTGTACAAGTCGGCGCCTGTAACTGGGTCGAAGTGGCAGATCTCCAGCGCGGTTCGTGCAACCTTGGCCAGAGCAGCCGGGTCCTCGACCAGGCGACGCAATACTCCCGCTCCGCCCTCGGCAGATTCGTAGATGAGGAGCACCCGTCGATCTTCTGGCGATGGCAGGGACTCAACTGCAAGTTCCGTATCCTCGAGCTGGAAACTCACCTGAATGGCGGTTTTGAGTGCCGCTTGTAGAGATGCCATGACGATATTTCGATCCTCGACTTCCTCCGGTAGTCCGCCTGGCGTGAGGACGATCGCATTTCTGGTGTCGTCGACATATGGAATGACGCGCTTCTGACGTGCGCTCATCGGATCACCGTCGGCATCATCCTCGGTGCTGTCCTGCTTCGCCGCCCAATACCCTCGCTCGATGTCAAGAGTAAATCCAGGTGCTTCCGAGGTCTTGCGGCGCTTCCAACCAAGGTTGATTCGCCATATTGATGCTGCGTGCCCGTAGCGCAGTGCTACGACTTCATCGCCATCTTTGCGTGCTGACGCCTTTATTGGCCCGCGGCTGGCAAACCGAACACCACTCACAATGTCGAATCCCTGGCGTTGGCGCTCTTCCTCGTCGCTGTTGATCCGGTCACGTCGCTTAGTGCTCACGTTCTGGAGCCGGAAGAGATCATGCAGAGCTGGACCCATGTTGTGCCCACACGATTCGCAGAGATCAACGTTCTGACCCTTGTCCAAGGGGTGCAGATAGCCACAGGCGCTGCAGATTTTTGCTGACCGAACGAGAATTCGGTCATCGGAGTCTGCGCCTGCTTCAGGAACCGGAATCTCCACTTTGTGGATCTGGTAGCGAGAGCCCTCGTGGTAGATGAAGTTTCTCGGACCGAACTCGCTAATGGCGAGAAAGCGAGGCCGAGAAAGGAACTCGTCGGTTCCCCCTGCTCCTCTGCGCGCCGGGATGAACGCCGACAGCGGGAGCCGAGGGAACGAATACCCCGGCAGGAAGCCCTCGGATGCGAAGTAGCGATACGAATAAAAATCGGATTGGAACTTGCGCGCAGACTCGGAGCGAAGGAGTTCCAGTTTCGCCTCAGCCTCGCGGCGTAGGCGCCTGGCTTCGTTGTGGTCTCGCTGGCGTCCTGCGTCGGCTATGACTTTGTTTTGAACTTTCATCTGATCAAGAGCAGAGCGGTACAGGCTCACCCAGCGGTCAGTGGCAGCACGGAACCGGCGCGGGATCGTGCGCATGGCTTCATCGAGCCATTGGTCGCTCCACCAGGATGCGGCTTGAAGCTCTGGAAGGACATCTTCGAGTACTGCCTTTGCACGTTGCTTCGCGCGATTGAGCGGAACCTGATTATCCACACTCGCGGCGACATGGTCGAGCAGGTCGAGCGTTGGTTCATCACCCTCGACGTTGAGCACGTCGGTCATCGACGATCCGAGGCTTAGACCCGTCTCGGCTAACCAAATGGCGTGGACATGTGCACGCACGAGGTCTTCGTTCGCGACATCGAGCCTCGGAGGCGACACGATTCCGGCCACCATGCGTTCCTGGCGTCGGAAGAAGAACTGGTCGTGTGGTGAACCGGTGGTGCAGTATGTGAACACCAGTGCGGGTTGTCCCTGACGGCCTGCGCGCCCCGAGCGCTGCGCATAGTTCGCGGGCGTTGGGGGCACATTTCGAAGACCGACAACAAGCAGCCCAGCGATGTCAACGCCGAGCTCCATGGTGGGTGAGCAGTAAAGAACTGGCAGCGTGCCTTTGCGGAACCTGCTTTCGCGATCGAGTCGCTCGTCAATCGGTACTTGTGCGGTATGTTCACGTGCTTCCAGGCCCTGCCCGTCGGCCGCCACTGACTTGTAGAAGTTGCTGAAGAAACGGTTGGGGCGAAGCCCGTTCCTTGGTGGCCGCGGAACCTTGATCGGGTCAACTTCGATGGCCCCAGACCCCCTGACCCAGCGCATGGCCGCAGCTTGCACTTGGTATCCCGGTGGGAGGTCGTTCTTCGCCGGTACTACTTCGGCGAGCAGCCCGTATGCGGCGAGAGCCTTCATCAATCCGGCGATGACATCGTCCTTGTCGACGAGGGTCAACCCGTGCGACCACTGCGGGAATGTGCTGCGCCGTCCGACATATTGTCCGAATCCTCCACGACCGGATACGTAAACAGAGTCTCGTGTGTCGTTGTCCTTACTTCGTCCGCGGGGAAAGCACACATAGGCGTGTGTCAGCTTCTCGTTGTCATCGAGTGCCCAGTTGCCGGCCAGCCATTGGTTTGACGCCTGAACAATCTGTTCTTGCCGCAGTTCATCGAGGTAATCCACTTTGATGGCGAGTTCGCGTCGCAGGTAGTCGAGCAGTGTCTTGCACACGGCGCGCCGCTCGCCTGGCGACGCCGTGGACAGAGCACCGTGAAGGCCGACCCACACATCCTCGTCAACCACCAGTTCATTGAGGGACGCGTAATCAATAGATAGGAGGCCGGTTTGTTCGAGGTTCGGCGACGTGATGCGCCATCCGCGTTTCTGGTCGATGTACAGCCGGTAGCCCAGTACATCGCGGAAGGTCTTGTCGGCCTCCATCGCATTGACACCCTTGATTTCGGGGTTAGCAACATACAACGGCTTTGGCAGTGCGAGAGCCTCAAATACCCGCTGTGCGAGCACGTCATGGGTAAGTCCCTCATTCCCAGCCAGCTCAACAGCTCGATACAGAGCCGAGCGCAACATTCCAACTTCGATGAAGTCATTGAAATGTCCAGCCTGCAATGATGCGTCCTGACGATTGTCGCTGAATGCGAGAAGCTTCTTGTACTGGGGGTCAATTGCGGGGTCGGCGAGAAGAGAGCGAACGGCCGCAGCCGAGAGAACAGTCGTCGCGGTGCTTCGCCCACCAGTGCCGAGGTTGGCGAGTTTTCCTGCATCACTGCGCTGGCGCGACGGATACGACACGCCACACGCGAGGCAGAACTTGAACGGTGCCGGAACGAACCAAGCCTTTGTGTTTCCGCTCTCCAGGACGCCACGTGCAGATACAGAGGTCGCAAAAGGAAGATGCTTCTTCTGGTCGCTCTTGATCTTGAGAAGACCACTACCACTTTCCTCCACCCAGTTTTCTGGCACCTGCTGGACGATGTCCGTAAGTTCACTTGGCCAGGGCCTCGTGGAGGAGATGTAGATAAAACCATCTGCCCCCTCTGACTCGACGGGAACCCCGAAAGGGCGCTCTTCGAGCTGATTATCGCTTCGACGTATGACCGAGTAGTACTCCTGGCCACATTCTCGACAGAAGACGAGAGGCATCAGGACTCGCTCACGATCACCAGGTACAAACTGTTGTGCGTGAACCGTTAGGTATCGCTCGACCTCAGTCTCAAGCGATGCATAGATGGTGTCTCCTCGGCTGAGGAACTGGTGGAGACGGAAGGCAAACACGGGGAACACACCATTTTCCTGAAGTACGGAATTGCCAATCAACAACTGACTCTCAATCTGTTCGGCACACAAGTCAGGAGGGACATTGACCAGTCGAGCAAGTTCGGAAGCCGCACCGTCTTCCCCGCGAATCGTTCGCGGGGCGACTCGGACAAGTCGTCCCGAATGTGCTTCTTCACGAATTCCAAACACGTGCTCGATCCAACAAGACAATGGATCAGCGATGAACTCATCGCGTGTGGCAATTGCGCCTGACTCGCGTGGCTCGAGCAGACGATCTCGTAGGGCTCCGACCGTCGCCGGACTTGACACATCAAAGACCTGGGTTGATCGGCGGAGCGTCTCACCAATTACTCGTTCGCGTTTCACCTCGGTGCCGAAAAGGAGCGATGCGACAGCGGCGATCTCTCGCTGCTGATCATCGAAGGTTCCGCCGCTTGACATCGTTGCCGAAGTCCCGATCAGCTGGAGATTCTCAGCCTCACACGCTTCGCGAACGCGACGCGCGAGCAGTGCGACATCGGCACCCTGACGACCACGGTAGGTGTGAAGTTCGTCAAAGACGAGGAACTCAAGACCCTTCGCCTGGCTCACAAGCGGCGCTTCGCTGACACGGGTAAGAATCAGTTCGAGCATTACGTAGTTAGTTAGAAGGATGTCTGGAGGATTTGCGATGATTTCTTGACGCTCTTCATCCTTCTCCTGCCCGGTGTAGCGCTTGAACCGAACAGGCTCCGCTCCTGGTCCATAGCCGAGATGGAGGAACTTCTTGAGTTCCTCTTCTTGGCTGTTTGCAAGAGCATTCATCGGATAGACCACAATCGCCTTGATTCCTCTGCCGGAGCCGGACCGAAGAACGCGATCCACGATTGGGACGATGTAGCTGAGGCTCTTTCCTGATCCCGTTCCGGTGGTCAAGACGTAGTTGTCTCCAGTCTGAGCAGCACGAATCGCGTCGAGCTGATGACGATGCAAACGCATCGGAGATTGTTGTCCATCTTCACGCTTGATTCGGAATATCTTTGAGCACTCTGTATGCAATAGTCCCGACTCAACGTGTTCGTCAATGAGACCTCCGGTCTCAAAAGCGGGATTCAGTCCGATTCTGGGCTCGGGCCATAGAAGTCCAGCTTCAAGGTTCTCATCAACCTCGGCTTGGATGCGTTCGTCCTGAATAGCGATGAATGAGGTGATGTAATCCCGGTAGTCGTCGACGACGCGGCGTCGAAGCTCGAAGACGTCCATCTCAGTTCACATGGCTTTCGGGTTGAAGGAGTCGCAGAGATGCCACAAGACCTCATCCTCGGACCAGAGGCGGTCACAACTGGCTCGCAGCATCATGCCAGACAGTCTGCCCTAGGGCTGCCATCGGGCAAGCACAAACGTGGCCTAGTCGTCGAAGAGCGCGCTGACGAACTCATCCGGCTCGAATGGCGCCAAGTCGGCGACGGTTTCGCCGAGGCCGACCAACTTCACCGGGATACCGAGTTCGGTTTCGATCGCGAACACGATGCCACCCTTTGCCGAACCGTCAAGTTTCGTGAGCACCACACCGGTGACTTGGGTGGCTTCGGCGAACTGTTTTGCCTGCACGAGACCGTTCTGGCCCGTCGTTGCATCGATCACCAATAGCACTTCCGTGACGGCACCAGCCGCTTTCTCG
>Ga0194123_10006085_pt1 | contig 12616 bp, 9 predicted proteins | sample TA2MahsurfametaG_5_FD_155479 | JGI IMG/M metagenome (GOLD analysis project Ga0194123, IMG submission 155479) | Freshwater microbial communities from Lake Tanganyika, Tanzania - TA2015023 Mahale A surface | ecosystem: Environmental > Aquatic > Freshwater > Lake | place: Tanzania: Lake Tanganyika... | reverse complement strand
GACCTTTCGATTATGTAGGGCGTCTCACGGCTGATGAAAGAAATGCGGTTATGAGGTATTTCCCTAATCGGATTCAAACAGCTTCGATAAGAGAGATATCTGAAGCGACGGGCATCCCTGAAGGCTCGATATCCAACTATATTAGTTATCATAATCTAGTCCCAACCCCTACGAGCGAGTATCATGTCAAGGATTTAACACAGGACGAGGTGAACTTAATTATAGACTACTACGAGAACGGCTACAATACTCAACAAATAATCAAACAGACAGGTATTTACAGAAAGAGAGTCAATGATGTAATAAATCAGCATCGTGCGTTGAAAGGCGAGCACACTAGCCGCTTATCTGATGTTCAATTAAGGAAACATCACTTACTTATAACGCGGCATCCCGATATTATTCAGTATATTGTTACATCTCGCCAGCAAATACCAGCACTTTCTTATTATTCAATAGCTGATAATTTAATGACTGAAATGAGAAAACGAGTCGGATTTGAAGATTTCATGATCTCTGCGGAGACGGTTCGGTCTGTCTATGAGGACTATCTTGCGTCTCAGGCATGAGCGATAAACACTCCTTTTCTAAAAAATCAGTCAAAAAAAAATTTAAAACATATTGCTTTTATTTAACCATCAGTTATACATTGTCTGAGGCTTGGTGGTTGTTGAGTCTTTAAAAAATAGAAATAGTTGATCTATTACTCTGACAAAGAGGAAAAATGAAGATGCACCGCGATCACCAAACTCCACGCACTGAAGATGACGATTTTCGAGTATTTCTTGACTATCTCTCAGGGATTGACTCGATAGAGTTTCTCGCGGATGCGCATAATATTCCTGTTTCCGCTGTCGAGATGATTATTGATGTGTATCTCGACGACGCATTGGAAGGCAGCTCTTTCTCGTATCGCACAAATCCGAGAGGTGTGCGCACAGTAAAACTTACTCAAAAGGAAAAAGATAGGATCGCAGATCAATACCTACAAGATGCTGCGGTTTCAGCAAAACATCTTGCTGAAAAGTACAGGTGTGAAACATCAGATATCTATAATATTCTTATTCAAAAAGGCATTGATATAAGAAAAAACAAGAGGGGGGATCGCAATCTAAAAGATGACACTCGATTAATAACTCGACGGCATGGGCGCGATCGCACGCGTAAAAACCCCTTCCCGAAGGCGCAGCGTAAGGAATTGGAATATGGGGTAGAAACCAGAAAATCCTACCCCCCGTTTGATTTTTCGAAGCAAAACGCTGACGGAGATGATCTGAGTGCGCTAGATCTGCGCCATGTGAATTTCCAGGGCGCATCTCTTGTGGGAGTAGATTTTACGGATTCAGATTTAAGAGGTGCAAATTTACAAGGCGCGGATATTAGACATGCAAAATTCATAGATGCAGATCTACGCGGTGCAAATTTAATGTTGGCAAAAATAGAAGGTGTAATATTCAAAAATACAGACTTAAGCAAAGCAAATTTAGCCCTAATTGGGAATATTGCTGATCTGGTTAGTGTTTTCAAATCCTGCGATATAGACGGCTCAATTGTTACAGATAAAGACTTTATTGGGCTGATGAATTTTTCAAAAGAAAAAGGTTCGGGTTGGCTTCCTGATGAATATCAACACTTAGAAAACATACATATGTCATCTCTGTCTAATGATTTGCATGGTGTAAACCTAAGCGGAGCATATTTGAAGGGTGTTGATCTACAGGGAGCAAATCTAGAAGGAGCAAATCTAGAAAACGCGAATCTGCAAGGCGCAAATCTAGAAATGGCATACCTAGTGGACGTAAATTTGCAAGGCGCAAATTTACAAGGCGTAAAACTGAGGTTTGCAAAAATGCAAGGAGCAAATCTACGCGGGGCAAGCCTACAAAGTGCAAATCTAGAAGATGCAAATCTGTATTTTGCACAATTACACGGCGCTAGTCTACAAAATGCAGTCTTAGAAAACGCAAATCTACACGGCGCAAAACTAGATAGTGCAAACCTACAAGGTGCAAATCTTTCTTATGCAGACGCAACAGGGGCTGATCTACAGGGATCTGACTTACAAGCGGCAATCTTGAAAGAAGCAATACTTGTGAGGGCAAACTTAACAAATGCAACTCTACAAGACACATATCTACATGATGCAAAATATGATGAATACACAGAGACTAATGCCAATACGCTTACAAAGGCACAAAAAGACACAATGATATATAGACATTATTTGCATTATGATATTAATTTTGATTGAAGCTATCGCCTATCAATAATAATAACTTGACCCCTCTATTTGGATAGCATAGGTTGTCTTCTTGAAAGGAGACAATCATGTCATCGAACAAATACTTGAGCGCGTTTTTCACGAGTGCCGCCGCGTTAGGCGGGCTCTACCTGCTAGATCGGTTTCTCGGAGGGCAGACGAGGGAGAACCCTCGTAGATTCATCCATAAAAAATATTTTGATGAGTTTACAGAGGATGAAAAGCGAGATATTGCGAGACGTTATACTGTTTACAACGAATCAATCAACTCTATTGCTACACAGATGTCGGCATCTAACCCCGTTATTCAGAAGATATTAGAGGATCAGGGCTGTGAGATTAGAGGCAGGCTAGAGTCTGTTATTCTTGCAAGGAAGACGGTGCTAACAGACGCTCAAAAGGCAGAAATCACTCGTTTGTTTGAGATGTCTCCCAATATACCTTTTATTTCTGAGCAAACGCAGCTACCTAGAATGGTTGTTACAAACTTTCTGGTTGAAACAGGGTTACACCACATACAGAGACACCAAGAGCTATCAGATGACGATAAAGAGAAATTGATAGCTGCTAAAAAAGAGGCAAATGCGAAAGGAGAGCGTTTGTCGCTTAATAAAATAGGAACAAAACTAGGGTTAATGCACAAAGATGTTGCCCAGCTTGTGGTTCTTCGTCTTTTCGCAGAGAACGGTTTAAATCGACCACAAGACTCAAGCTCCAGTCTTACTAATGACCAAATGCGACAAATATTATCTTATTTCAAGGACGGAGAGCAAAATGTCCCACTCGAACATATTGTAGAAGTTGTAGGTGTGTCAGTCGGCGTATTGAATGCTTTCTTATTCTACAATAACATTATCCCAAGAGCTGCTGGCTCATTCCGTAAACGAGAACTAGATGAAGGTGAGAAAGATTTGATAATCAGTTCGTTCAGAGAGGGCAAAACTGCTCGGGAGATCAGTTTAGATATTAATATCTCTGAACCTGTTGTTAATAGATTTATTAATGAATATCGCGCATCTGAGGGGCTGACTACCTCTCGAAAAACTGAAGTCGGGAATATGTTGCGTTCTCGTTCAGTGCCTCGGGATACTGAAGTTGTTAGATTGATTATGAGTAATCGCGAAATGAATCCTCCAACTTCTTATGAAAAAATTGCTAAGATGTTACGAGACGAAAAAGGATTATCTATTACTGCGCCTACTGTTCGAGCCATTCATCTTGAGGAAATCAGCAAACATAAATAATTTGCCCCCTCTATTTGGATAGTGTAGATTGTCTTCTTAAAAGGAGACAATCATGTCATCGAACAAATACTTGAGTGCGTTTTTTACGAGTGCCGCCGCGTTAGGCGGGCTCTACCTGCTGGATCGGTTTCTCGGAGGGCAGACGAGGGAGAATCCTCGTCGATACATCCATTTAAAAACTTTTGATGAGTTCACTGAAAAGGAAAAAGTAGGCATCGCAAAGCGATATGTTGTCAATAAAGAGTCGGCAGGGTCTATTGCTAGACAGGAGTCGGCTGGTCAAGAGACTATTCGGAGAATATTAGAGGATCAAGGCTGTGAGATTAGAGACAATACAGAATCAACTATTCTTGCACATAAGAAAGTGTTAACAGAAGATCAAGAGGCGGAGATCACTCGTCTGTTTAACATTTCTCCAAATATAAAGGTGATATCTGAAAGAGTGCAGTTATCTCCTCATGTTATTAAAAAATTTCTGGTTGAAGCTGGGTTAGCTCATGTGCAGAGACACCAAGAGCTATCAGATGACGATAAAGAGAAATTGATAGCGGCTAAAAAAGCGGCAAATGCGAAAGATGAGCGTTTACCACTTAAGAATATAGGAATTAAACTTCGGTTAACGCACAAGGATGTTGCCCCCTTCGGGGTTCTTCGTCTTTTCGCAGAGAACGGTTTAAATCGCCCACAGGATATGACTAAAACGAGTCTTACTGAAGATCAAAAACGACAAATACTATCTTATTTTAAGGACGGAGATCAAAAAGTAACACTCGATCATATTATGGAAAATGTAGGTGTAACAATTGCTGTATTAAGAAATTTCTTATTACATAATAACATTGTTTCAAGAGATGCTGGTTCATTCGGTAAACGAGAACTAGATCAGGGTGAGAAAGATTTCATAATCAGTTCGTACAGAGAGGGCAAAACTGCTCTGGAGATCAGTTTAGATATCAATATCTCTGAAGCTGTTATTAATAGATTTATTAATGAATATCGCGCTTCTCAGGGGCTGACTACCGCTCGAAGTATTGAAAGTAAGCGAGGGCTACACGATCGTTTGGTCACTCGTGATCCTGACATGGTGCGTTTCATTATGGAAAATCGTGACAAGACTCCGCCGACGACATATAACGAAATCGCTAGCATGTTACGCGACGAAAAAGGTTTACCTATTTCCTCGGGCACTGTTAGAAACATTCATCTTGAGGAACTCAGCAAACATAAATAATTTGACTCCTCTATTTGGATAGCATAGGTTGTCTTCTTGAAAGGAGAAGATCATGTCATCGAACAAATACTTGAGTGCGTTTTTCACGAGTGCCGCCGCGTTAGGCGGACTCTACCTGCTGGATCGGTTTCTCGGAGGACAGACGAGGGGAAATCCTCGTCTATACATCCATTCAAAAACTTTTGATGAGTTCACTGAAGATGAAAAAGTAGACATCGCAAAGCGATATGTTGTCAATAAAGAGTCGGCAGCGTCTATTGCTAGACAGGAGTCGACAACCAACGCGATTATCCAGAGAATATTAGAGGATCAAGGCTGTGAGATTAGAGACACTACAGACGCAGTTATTCTTGCACATAAGAAAGTGCTAACAGAAGATCAAGAGGCGGAGATTATTCGTCTGTTTAACATTTCTCCAAATATAACGAAGATATCTGAAAAAGTGCAGTTATCTCATCATGTTATTAAAAAATTTCTGGTTGAAGCTGGGTTACATCACATGCAGAGACAGCAAGAGCTATCAGATGACGATAAAGAGAAATTGATAGCGGCTAAAAAAGCGGCAAATGCTCAAAATGAGCGTTTACCACTTAAGAATATAGGAACTAAACTTCGGTTAACGCACAAGGAAGTTGCTCCCTTCGGGGTTCTTCGTCTTTTCGCAGAGAATGGTTTAAATCGCCCACAGGATATGACGAGAACGAGTCTTACTGAAGATCAAAAACGACAAATACTATCTTATTTTAAGGACGGAGATCAAAAAGTAACACTCGATCAGATTATAGAAGATGTAGGGACTGAAAAAATTGTATTGCGCAGTTTCTTATTCTATAATAACATTGTTCCAAAATCGCCTACTTCATTCCTTAAACGAGAACTAGATGAGTATGAGAGAGATTTAATGATATCCTTACTCGAAGAAGGCAAAACAAATACAGAGATCGCTTTAGAGCTTGGTATGTCTACAACTCTTACTACTAAGTTCATTGACGAATATCGTGAACAGCAAGGACGCACAACATCTCGATTGAGTGAAAGCCAGCGAGGGCTACGCGATCGTTTGGTCACTCGTGGTCCTGACGTAGTGCGCATTATTATGGATGAGCGTGGCAAGTCTCCGCCGACTTCTTATAAGAAAATTGCTAGTAAGTTACGCGAAGAAAAAGGTTTATCTATTAAATTTGAGACTGTTAGAGCCATTCATCGTGAGGAACTCAGCAAGAATAAATAATTTGAATAATCTATTTGGGTAGTCTCGCTTTAGCTATTCTCTAAATGAATATTTCTAACAGTAGACCATGCGATTGTGAAGTCTTCCATGCCAGGTTGCTGTCTCATTAAGATGATTAATTGTTCTGTAATTTCGGAAAAGGTCAATGGTGGATCTTGATTTCGTGCTTGTTTAATATAGTTAATAATAAAAGGAGTTCTTGTTACGAGGTAAGGTCTGAGAGATTTCCGAGACTCCGTCCGCCTGTCTAACTTCTCAGCATTAGTCTCTCTATATTCTTTTATAATAGCATCAACCTGCCTTTTTGATTCACCAACAATAAGAGATATATCTTTATTGGTTTTACCTTGACGTAATAAAGAAATAATCTCTTGTTTTTTATCTTCTGGTAATTGCTTTTTAGTATGAGCCTTTGCGTCTAAAGGCACAATGTTGTTATAATATAAAAAGAGGGATATAACATTCAAACCCGCACCGACAGCTTTTGAGATTTCGGAGATAGTGCTCCGTTGCTCGTAAGAACCAGACTCTTGACGAGGAAAATAACTTAATATCTGTCTTTGTTGGGCGTAAGTCAGCGCGCCCGAGTACTCTGAGGGATTATTCAGACCGTTTTCAGCAAAAAGTTTTAAAATAGAAGAATGTGTAACATTCTGATGTTCTAAATTTAGACGCTCGCCTATGTCCCTAATTTTCAATGTTACTCTTCTTTTGTTAGCATCTCTTTTGGCGGCTAACAGTTTTTCTTGATCTCTCTCACTTATATCTTTGTACTCTGTGGCGTTATATAGACCTTCCCGTAGAAGAAACATCCTAATAGTCGCTTCAAGGATTTTGTATTTCTTTGCTAAACTGGTGATCGTAGGGGGAGGGGATTTTTTGAAATCAGCTTTTATTTGGGCTGCGACATCTTCGGTGATTACCGTAGTGTTGGCTAATACAGCCGCCTCTTTGGGATCTCTAAGCGAAACTCCTCTCTCTGTCAGAATTTGCTCAATTGTGGTGTGAACTGCATTACTATCAAGAGATATCGCCAAAACGGACTCGCCGTTTAAATATCGTCTAACGATATCGTCTTTTTCATCCTCTGTAAAAGAATTGTAACTCTTGACATGTGAGTACAAAGGATTAACTCGTTGGTCATCACCGCCATGCACAACACCAGTGGAGTATGGCGAGGAAGATACACGAATGTTTAAATCATTTTGAGAAGTCTTCGTTCTGAATGGGCGCAACATAAGAAATCCTTTTAACCAAGATTATTGCCTATACTATACTAGCACATATCAATTTACAGATGCAAATTCTTATATGAGCCGATCCTCAGATGGTATAGATTTAAAGTCAAATTTTGCCAGATTTCTGAAATCTCCCGTTTCGGTTCTCCAATAGTTAAATCTAGTAGTGGTGCCCCTATATTGTCTCAGAGAACGATATCTGCGATCTTCCTCTGTTGCTCGTATAATTCCTTCACTCTTATCTATAGGTAGCACAAGGTGTATTGCGGCGTCTGGCGATATGAATAGCTCCCACAAATGTTTTTTATGCAATTTTAAAGAACATTCAAAGAAATTTTCTGAAGGAAAAAGAAACACTTGCCCTCGGGAAAGAGTCGTTGTGTCCTTTATATTGTAATCACACTTAAGGTACCGAAACTTTGAAAGCAATGTATCGGCGTCATACAAAATGTCATTTACGCGAACATGTTTACCTTCAGAATCAATTTTCTCTAGTTCGTCAGAAGAAGATGTTTCGTCCTTGAGAAACACATTCAGATATCCCAGAACTATACTATGCTTGTTTTTCATTAATGCTTCTCGCATTCTTGCGTATGTTGTTGTTGACTGATACCACTTCATTATAGAGTAAAAATCGTTATATTTTCCTAAGAGTTCGCCTGGCATATAAAACTCAAGTGAAGAGGAAAACAAACGGGAAAAATCTTTCTTTTCCTCACTTCTAAGAAAGTTAAAAAAAATGGTACGACTTATAAAGCTTATATCTAAACTTCCCATAAGACTTTCAGTTATTCCATAGATATAATCGTAAAAATCTAGTATAAGAAAATTGAATGCACGTTGCACCGCGATCTCTCCAATGCCTGGTCTTTGCATAAAGACCTGCGTTATTTTCAATGGATTATTCTTTGATAAGAAAAAATCAACATCTTTGAAAAAGAAATTAGTTTTTTCATTATGATTTTTCATGTAAGACTTAAGAGCCCAATAATAGAAAGTATTAAAAATCTCTAGGTTATTATAATAGCGCGCAATGTCATTTGGTTCAATGCCAAGTTCAAGTCCAACATCGCCACTATTGACTAAGTCGTATCCCACATTAAATATTGTCTCAAACAGATGCTGATCAGCAATGCCTATCTTACCTTCGAAAGTGTAATCCACCATTTGGTTGTGGTTGGCGATTAGGGGCATTTTGAAATCCTTTTTGAAAAAACAAGTTTTACCGCAATAGATTAATCACATTAACATCATTAAAAAAAGAGTCAATAAAGCAATTTATTTTATTTACACCGCAAAAAACGACAAGAATTTCATTTTTAGAACCTATTATTCGAAACCGTTTCTTATAAAAACCCTTATACCCTGTGCCCCAATGCACCCTCTAGCACCCTCTCTTATAAATGGCTGTTTTTTGAGCAAAAAAGCCCCCTTTTTTTATAAGAGATGCCCATCTCTTATAAAAACCCTTACTTATAAATCGCGCAGCATGGTGAAATAGACAATGTTCTATGGTTTTTCTCTGTTTTATCTAACTCGAAAAGTCTGCACTTTTGTGTCGGTGTAGAAATTTTTGAAATATGAAAATAATAAAAAACAACAACATTTATAAGAAAGGGGGGGCTATATAAGAAAGGGGTGGTATTTATAAGAAAAGGGTGGCGTTTATAAGAAACGGTGCGTTAAGCGAGGTCAGATAAAATCAAATGGAATGTGTTTACAAAGCCGCGCCACAATGTATGATGCCTTCTCCTCGCTCACATCGATTGTTTTAAAAACCATTGAATTCGTGTACATCGCGTAAACAAACATGTTCCCCCCAGCGCTCATTTCGTTTTTCGCGCACAGCCCATAAATACCAAAACCATTTGGATCATTATCATTAATATCTCTTATGTATTCAAAAGAAGATTGTTGAAATGAATGCGATTTGCCAAAAGCAGCCGCTGCAAACTGCCATTCCGATAGCGTTGGAGCTTTAACACTAGAAGTATTATTTAGTGTGTTGATTAAAATTATTAGACCCATGAAATATTGCACACCGCTCAACAAGAAGTCATCTAATCCAAGATCGAGGAGCTTATTATTCGTAATAGATATAATTGGATATGAACTATCCTGACCTCTGATAAGGTGATCAAGTATTGAGGTGACAGGAGTTTGCATCAACAGAAAAGGAGTTGGGTTGCACACCGCTAAATACTTAGACTCCCACCCAAACAATTCATCAGATACATTAATATTAATGTATGCAGACAATTCATCTTGTCTCAGTTTTACTGCCACCATGTCGGCAGCGTTAGAAAACTTTACTACTCCGTGCTCCAAACGGGGCATTGCGCTAGATTCAGCATCGTTCTCCGAACCTGGGATTATCACGCCGCCGCTAGGCACTAATACAAAAGAGTCTGGGTATAGTTCTTGTTTAAAGTAACGCCCACGCACGCTCAGAGTCTTTGCATACGCCCCGTATATGTCCCTAGTGTTTTCACCTATGGATATTGAGTCACAACCGATAATCTCTTTTAGAGACTCTATAACACTAGGAATTCGATCTATGCCTTTTTTATTGAGTATGCATAACATGAAATCTTTATGTTTATTTGCTGGTTGGGTGTACATCAAAAAAGACACCTGATTGCTCTTTTCCAACCAATTCAAGTAATCATCAATATCCTTAAAACATAAAATGACAAGCTGAGCCTCCATATAGCCGACTAAGCCCCTCGCTAAAGCCATTTCAAATGTGCTTTCAAATTCTTTTTCATAAATCTTAAAGACCTCATAGGAGGCTTCTGTGCTGCCTGCAAAGCACATTCTGATGCTCCGTGTTTTGCTCGCGGTTGGCGGGCGCACTCGGAACATATCACAGTCAGGATCTTTATCTAAACACCTCTGTAATTGCATATGGTAAATAGATAACTGCTCAGGTGTTGGGCGGTGCATGCAAGTGTCCTTTCTTTAATTTGACAGACGATTAAAGCGATGTTAATCAGTTGTCAACAAAAAAACCTTCTAAAAACGAGTGTTCCAATGATGAATTCCATTGAAACGTTTATATTATCTTGCATTGAAGTTCAAGTGAGAAAAGAGTATTCTTCTGTCTATGATACCAAAGTGCGAGCCGAGTATACATTCGAAATCATTAAAAGATTTTTAGAAACAGAGAACTATAAACACCCACTATTTGCAGCGGATGTGAGTGTTATTTTAGAGAAAGACTTGTTTATAGATACCGCGTATGTATATCTTTGTAGAGGAAATAATCGTATTTTAGTTGAAGGACTTAATGGTATGCATCTAATAGACAAATCTCAACATGGATTACACAAAAATGATGGGCTGCGATTGTTACGCCCTTTTATAACTTCGCGAGAATTCGATCAACATTATAAAAAAATTGAAAGTTTTTTAATTGCTTCTTTTTCACAAGAAATGGGGAGTGGAGCACACGCTGATTTAGAAAAATCTCTATCAATAGAAGACCTACAAAAGAGGCGAGAAGCATTCGGACCAGAGTTCGAGTCGTGGGTCGAAGAGAAACTAAAGGAAATTAAATGCGAGGGCACTTTTGATTTGCGTCTTAAACCTTCTTTGCATGGGGACCACATCTTTTCATACCCCACTGAGAATGAGAAAGACATATGTTTTAGAGAGCACTGGAAATTTAATACAAATAAACCTTTTAAACCCGAGGAATTTTACAATCCTTTATTAGACTTGACTTTACATGCTAAAATAGAAATAAGTCTTGAGTATGATAAAAATAATATCTCCTCTAGTATTGACTGTTCATTCCCACTCGTAGTTAGAGACTACAACCTTTTACTTGAATTTCTAGAGAAGACTCCCAAGAGGAATCCCAAGTTTAAACTAGATGTCTTGATTGCTTATTATAAAAAAGATAAGGGACTACCTACTTTTGCACCTTATTGGACGCAGAATGAACTCGTCTTAACCTCCATGATAGACAATGTTATTGAGAGAACAGACAACCGTAAGAAAAAATTCCTTGATGCTCTCGGTGTGAGCAGCTCGTTAAATTTATCATCTATGAATATAACATTACTAGAAGAAACAAACGAGACTGGACCGCCTTTAGATCCATTTCCAAATATATGGGAGCTATAGTATTACTCAGTCAATGTGTGATCATCAGTGCAGCTTGCAAGAAAATTGCGTTCCAAAGGAGTGACTCGATATGCCGAAAACAACAAAAGACTTTCTTATTTCTCAGATTGAAGAAAACTTTAGATGCTATTTTCTTAATGTTGACGACTCCTGCACGCGGGCTGAGTATGTATTCAAAATCATTAAAAGCTTTTTAGATACCGAGAATAAACGCGTTCGACTGCTAGCGGAAGATGTCACTGTCGTTTTAGAGAAAGATTTATTTATCGACACAGCGTATGTATATCTCGATAGACAAGGTGAGCGTATTTTAGTTGAGGGATTGTCAATATATTACCCAATTAATGAATATCGCGAAAATAAAAAATTCTTTAAAGAAGGAGGGGAGATCCAATTGTCGCGACCCTTTATGGATCAGGAAGCCTTCGATGAACTTGAAAGTAAGTTCGATGAGACTTTTAGTCAAGGCGTCGCAGACAGTTGGTTATACTATAGTCCTGACTCTTACTCTGCTCTTGAAGATTTTCTATCTGCAGAGGAGATAAAGGAGATGCGCTCCGAATTTGGATTTGACGCTCCTGCCGCTCAAGATGAAGGTGATGAAGACGAGGATGATAAAAATGAAAGAATCTTCTCTGAAAAATATGATAAGATAAATGAATGGCTGTATGACACGGACTCATATAATGAGTGGTGGGATTACGCATTCAAAGACCAAATAGCTAACGCGGAAATCGAGCGTCTCTTCCTCTCGGATGTTAAAGAATGTATGGAAGATCCACTTGGAGAGATAGAACCATATCCCACTCATGACTCCTATTTTAACGAGCACTGGCAGGCTAAAGGCGGTAAGTTGGTTTCTAGGAGCGGGAAGATACCCAAAAGGATAGAGAACCCTCTATTAGACCTGATGTTGTATGCCCAAATAGAAATAGATGGTCGCATTAATCACGCAAGTATTACATGTACTTTTCCGTTCATTGTTGAAGACTATAACCTTTTGCTTGATTTTCTTGGAGACGATCCGCGATTAGATTTTAACCTAAAGGTTGAGTGCTCGCATCTCAGAAAATACAATCAAGACTCCCCTGATTGGACCCCGAGTAGGCTCGCATTAGGACCCATGATAGACTATCTTATTCAGAAATCAGAAAACAGACGTTTCTTTGAAGCAGTCGGATTGAACAGATCGTCAAGTTTCTCCTTGATAAATGTAAATTTTAGCTAACACTAAGCGAGGATAGAAACGGTTTTTTATTGACTTACCTACTCACATCAAGC
>Ga0194123_10006083_pt1 | contig 12616 bp, 5 predicted proteins | sample TA2MahsurfametaG_5_FD_155479 | JGI IMG/M metagenome (GOLD analysis project Ga0194123, IMG submission 155479) | Freshwater microbial communities from Lake Tanganyika, Tanzania - TA2015023 Mahale A surface | ecosystem: Environmental > Aquatic > Freshwater > Lake | place: Tanzania: Lake Tanganyika... | reverse complement strand
ATCGAAGTTTTTGTAAGCGGAAGAATACGAACAGCTGCAAACGCCAGTTCACTCGGTCGTGGTACAGTGCAAATTCCCCAAGGCTCTAGCTTGAATCAAGCTATTGCGGCAGCAGGAGGTCCAAAGTTGTTGCGAGGAAGCGTAGAATTTTTGAGATTCAACAGAGATGGAACCACTGATCGTCGTATTTTTAATTACGATCCATCCTCATCAGCAGGATCAGAGAAAAATCCCGTTTTAATGTCAGGAGATTTAATCAGAATAAATGACTCCGTGCTCAGCGCAAGTGTTGAAGTTCTCAACGAGCTGACAGGTCCAGTTTTATCACTTTATTCCCTTTATCGAATATTTCAGTGAATTTAGCAGTGGCAAAAGAGGAGTATTCACTAACAATGCCTGAGCGCGAGTCCAATGAAGGATTTAGTGTAACACTGAATGATGTTATCCATGCCAGCAAGCATCGCTGGAAGCTAGTCGCCGCTTGTGCAACAACTAGTTTATTCATCGGAAGTATCTCTGCATTTCAGCAAAAACCCATATGGCAATCACAGTTTCAGATCGTATTATCCAACAAACAATCTTCTACGGGTATGGCGGGCTTGCTTAGCCAAAGCAATGCAGTAACAGCCCTAGCTGGAGGAGGAGCAGATGCCTACAGTGATACTAACCAAACCGAGGTTACAATACTAACCAGTCCTTCTGTTCTGCTTCCTGTATTCAATTGGTATGTTGAGCAATTACCTGCAGAACAAGCTAAAGGAATCAAATACAAAAATTGGCAATCAAATGTTAGCGTAAAAACAGAAAAAGCGACCACGGTTTTAAACGTATTTTATAGAGATTCCAATAAAAGTCTCTTGTTACCAGTGGCAAGAAAAATTGCCGCCCAATATCAAGAGTATTCAGGACGCCAAAGACTTAAAGACCTCGATTCTATTATCAACTATCTTCAAGGTCAGATCAATGAATTCGGGCCCAAAGCCCGTATTTCAAGCAATATATCTCAGAATTACGCTAGTGTTCATGGCCTTGGAGTCGTTGATGGTTTGCCAGTCGCCGGATCTCTTTCCGTCAGTGGAGGAAGTACAAGCTCAGGACAATCACAAACAACTGCCACAGCCTCTGATTCTGCTGCTTCAAGTCAGCAAAAAGCAATTGGAGATGTTGGTGGAGGAAGTCTAGAGTCGCGCAGGGTTGCCACAAAACAAAGAATAACATCCCTCGAGCTGCAAATTGTCCAAGCGCAAAAGGCTAGCAACCAACTTCTTTATATAGCCTCCGAATCGGGAGCAAGAACAGATAAAGCCTCTGCATTTGATCGCCTTACAGAAATTGATCAAAGAATTGCCGAAATGCGTACACGCTTCAAACCGATTGATCCAAGCATACGCAGACTTGAAAAAGAGAGATCAAGCTTAATCGGCTTTATTAATTCTCAAACCATTGATTTGCTTAAAGGTGAACTTGCTGTCGCAAAGGGGGTTTTAAGTTCGCTTGAGCGACCTGAAACCGTTATCCGAAAGCATCGTGAACTGACACAAACAGCATTGCGCAATGAGGGCACTCTAGTAGAGCTTGAAAATAATCTTGCGAAATTCAAATTAGAACGTGCTCGAGAAAGTGATCCGTGGGAATTAATATCTAGTCCCACGGTTGACGAGGCCCCTGTGTCCAAAGGCAAAAAAAATGTACTATTAGAGCATTTATTTTTAGGTCTAGTTGCTGGCTGTGGTGCCGCAACATTATTAGACAAGTTCAAAGGTACAATTAGGCAATTCAAAGCTGTGGCGGGAATACTCCCATATCCCATACTTGCGCAATTGCATGACTGTAATGACAATAGTTGTGTTGCGATCGCACAACTATTACAACTGAAGTATCTGGCACATTCCGTTCAAGTCGCGTTGATCCCTGTGGGCAATGACAATGCTGCCCTGGGTTTTGCGCCAATTCTTGAGCAACAATTGCAATCTCATGACCCTGCCGCCCAAGTTCTAGTGACTTCTGACCTCGTCAGTGCTGCACGTTGTAATGCTCAAATTTTGGTGATTACCCTTGGTAGCGCAACCCGTGCTGAGTTGATTAAATTGTATGGAGATCTTCAGCTGCAAGGCAATCCTGTTGCCGGGATATTAATCGCTGACCATGCCGATTGAAATTCCTGTACCACCTGCGATATTTAAACCTGTTGCAGAAAAAAGCGCCGCATCAAGTCCCCTATGGCAGCATATTCAGGTAAAATCTTCAACCCAAAATAAAATTCTATTTGAGGTCATCAAGGATAGCAGTGAAATTCCTCAAAAACAAATCATTTGGGAACCTGTAAAAAGTAATATACCAATAGATGCCAATAAAATTCGTGAGCATTCGCCCCAGTGGATAGTAGTTCCCGCGGACAAGAATAATCACCCTCCCTCTGACGCGGAAGCATCTTTAGGCGCTCCATTGAGTGCACAGGAAGCTGAAGAGAGAAGACTTCGATTGCCACCCCTGTCCTCAAGCTTTGCACCGCTGCTTCGTATGGGTCAGCTGCCGTTGGCTGACCTTCTCGATGATGGGTACGGAGAATTCAGCTTTCAGCAGGTAAGCCCCAGCAGTGGGGGTGTGGGCGGGGGATCAGGGAATCAGAACTATGCCTTTCGTGCTGATCTGGCCATCAATAGCAAATTGTTGCTTTCGGCGTTTTACAGCTATGCCGACGATCCTCTCTTTGCTCGAATCAATGGCAAAGCGACCCAACCTGCCAATCTTTGGACGGCAGGTGGTCTTGGTCTCCGAGGACGACTCGCAGCTGGGCAGAAATGGGCACTGGCTGCCGAAGGAAGTGTCGAGATCTTCACGGTTGGCAGTGGCGGATGCAACGGTGGCTTCTCAAGGGGTTGCAGCACAACAAGTGACAACATCTTCAATGCCAGTGGCAGCCGAGTGCAAACACGAAACTGGGTGGGATCACTCAACCTGCCGATGCGCTGGAATCCCACCCAACGTTGGCAACTGGCTCTAACTCCCGGTGTGTCATTCCTCCCTGCAACCCAGGGGGCAAGCCAGGGTGGAGCCGGTCAATTCTTCGGCACGGTGGTGAGCATCGGTGCCGGCAGCAGCTATCGGATCGGTGATCAACTCGATCTGATGAGTTCTGTTGTGTTGCCGCTAGGGCCAGGCACCAATGCATTCAACAGCAATCTCAGCTTTGTGCGGGTGCCGATCTTGAGCCTTGGCGCTAAGTATGCCGTCAACCCACGTATCTCCTTGGAGGCCAGCGTAACCAATGGCTTCGGCCTGACGCCCGCTACAGCTGTGCTGGCCCTTCCCAGTGCCCCCTACCAGCCGATGCTGAGTGGTCGTTTTGTGTGGAATCCAGGAGCTCCCGATTCGCCAAAACCGCTGACCAATGCACGTCAACGCAGCTTGAGCCTGGGAGGCCTGAGCGTTTCAACAGCACTGATCCCCTCAGCTGAGCGCACCCAGGCATGGGTCAATGCTGACTCCTATGGAAATCTTTTGGCCTCAGGCAGCTATTCGGTGTCCCACGACTTTCAATTCGAAATCAGCGGCGGCAGTTTTGGGAATGCTGGCGCTAATGCAACCGGAATTCCATCAGGAGCCGCAGCAAATTTTCTAAATATCTATCAGGGGCCAGGCAACATCAACCTGCGCTTTGGTGGCAAAGCGGTGGTGTTCAGACCCAGCAAAGCCTTGCCCATCTGGGCTGCAGGCCGGATCACGGTGGGCCGAAACTTTGACCCCAGCAGTTCACAGGGCTATCTGTTCTTTGAGACCATCAACACCTGGGAAGCGACGCCCTGGTTGGCGTTGAACTTCAACCCCAAAGTGGCCTGGAGCGGCCTGGGAACCCCATGGGGCATTGGGCTGAGCGCCAACATTCAACTTGGCAAAAGCTTTCAGCTGATCCCAGAAGTGAATGCCGTTGCCACTGACACCGGTGGCCGCAATGGCACCAATGGAACCCTTGCGTTGCGTTGGTTGGCAAACGAAACCACAGCCTTTGATGTGTACATCAGCAATGCCAGTGGCCTGCTGGATCTAGGTTTGCTATTGGGCACCAATCAGCTGCGAGTGGGCGGAAAGCTGACCGTGCAGTTCTGAGGGATTTCAACGCTTCTCGCCAGTCTTCAAATCAGATCTGAGCCCAACGCCGCAGTTTCAAACGGATGCCGTTGCGGGAGCGCAGGGTGAGGCGACCCACCAGGTCGGGCTCTGGACCATCGACGCTCAGCAGCTCGTAGCGGCGCACCAGCTCGGCCAGCACCAGCAGCGCCTCCTGCAAGGCAAAGGCCGCCCCGGGGCATTTGCGCGGCCCCAGGCCAAACGGCAACCACACATCGCGGGCGAGCTGACGGTTCTCGGCGCTGGTGGCGGCAACAAAGCGATCGGGGTCAAAGGCGTGGGGCTGGGGCCATTGGCCCTCCTGCCGCTGGATCACCCAGGGAGACAGGGTGACCAGCGAGCGCATCGGGCAGCGGCGATCCACCAGCTCGCTGTCGGTCTGCGACTCACGAATGAAGAAGCTCACCGGCGGATACAGGCGCAGGGTTTCGTTAAACACGGCTGCGGCGTAGGGGAGCTGGCGGAGGTCTTCAAAGGTGAGCGGGCGCTCAGAAGAGCCAGTGGCATTGGAAGAGGTGCCTTCTGGCGCGCCGGTTTGCGAGCCCAGCAGCTCGAGCACCTCAGCGCGCAGGCGAGCCTGAGCGTCTGGGAAACAGCTCAACAGATAGACCGCCATGCCCAGGGAGCTGGCGGAGGTTTCATGCCCCGCCAGAAACAAAAAACAGACCTGATCAAGCAGCTCCTCACGGCTAAAACTGCCGCCGGTTTCGGGGTCGCGGGCGTCGATCAGAGCCTGCAGGAGGTCCTGCGAGCGGGGGGGCGCAGCATTGGGAAGGTGGACTCCATTGTGGTCACCGTCAGGAGCCTCGTCTGACGTGCTGAGCACAGCTGCGTGTTGTGCAGCGGCAAGGGGATCGAGGCGGTCGTCGATCGCTTGACGGATCCAGTTGCGGATCGTGCGCGCATGACGGCCCAGGTAGGCCTGGAGCCTGTCTTGTGGGAGACGCAAGAAACGCAGCATCAGCGCCTGGCCGGCGCGGCGCTGGTAGCGGGCAAAGGCATCGAAAATCCCCGCCGCCTCGGCCGCCTCGAGCGGGCGCGAGAGGATGGTGCGCACGATCACATCGGCAGTGACCAGGGTCATCTCTTGATCGATCTCGATGGTGACCGGCTCGGTGTGGTGCAGGGCAGTCGTGGCAGCCGCAGCGAGCTCAGCATCCAGCCGAGCCACCATCGCCTCGACGGCACCCTGCATCTGCGGCAGCACACGGCGCAGCTGGGCCACCTGGAAGGCCTGGTCGACCAGGCGTCGCTGGCGCGCCCATTCGGGGCCGTTGACCGAGAAAATCGCCCGGCCGATCAGCGGCTCGAGGATCCAAAGCGTGAAGGGGTGCTTGGGAAAATCCTCAACCTCATCGACCATCAGCCGCTTGACTGTGGCTGGGTCGTTGACCAGAAACAGGTTGAGCCCGAGGAACTGCACCGAGCCGATGGGGATCTGGAAATCCACATCGCTCAGCAGGCCGAACCAACTGTGCAACCCCTTGAGCAGGCGCCAGAAAAAGTGTTTCTTGTAGGGCGCCGGCCGGGGGTAAACGGGTTCGCGAAGCACCGGACAACGCGGGTGTTGGCTGGAGGAATCGGACAACTGATCGCTCAACGGGTCTCTCCCAGCAGCTCCTCGACGTAATCAAAGCCACCCTGGCGCTCGGGCGGCGCCGTGTGCAGGTACTCGAAATGCAAGGGGAACTGATTGGTGATCAGGGCCCACCAGCTGGTGAGGCCCCTGCGCTGGGCGAGATCGATCAGCTCCAGCTGGGGGTAAGCAGGCGGCTCGATCGCCAGTCGGCAGCTGCGGTAAGGGTCAACCCCGGCAAAGCAGAGGTAGTCTTCGCTGGAGGTGATGTCGCGCCAAGGCAAGCGCGGCACCGCCGCCAGGGTGCGCAAGTCGTCGTGGAAGGCGGCGGCGCCCTTGTGCACCGCCAGATTGGCCAGGTTCTGGCCCAGGCTCAGCAGGCTGACGCGGGGGGCCAGCTCAGCGCCAAACGTAGGCTGGCGGCGCAGCTCAGCCGCCAACATCGCCATCACAAAGCTGCCTGAGCTGTGGCCCACCAGCTGCACCCGTTGGGCGGGGGCGGTGCGCTCGATCGCCAGGATGCGCTGTGCCAGCTCGATCAACCGCGGCCGCAGGCCGCCATCGCGGGCCTGACCCAGCCGGTGGGTGAAGCGGATCGAGCGATACAGCCACACCACCCCCTGCAGCTCGGCCAGGCGCCAGGCTGACGCCACCAGGGCCGCCGCCACCGCCACTGCCAGCCATGGGTTGACCCAGTGCGCCAGCGCTGCCGCAGCCGCAAGCGTCAGCAGCAGCCAGAACGCAAAAAACAAAAAGGGCCAGAGGCCACACAGGGCCACCGTGGGGGCCCAGCGGCCGATGCGCACCAGCCCGCCGCGCAACAGGTACCAGCCGTAAATGCCGACCCCATCGGCGATCAGCCGCAGCGGATTCTTGGGCCAGTTCTGGCGCGCAATGTCGTCCCAATGAAGGAAACAAACCTCAAGCCTGGCCAGCGGTTCCGTGATGATGGGTCCGTCAGGCGGTTGCACCTCCTCCAGTACCTGCCAGGAACTCACCAGAGGATCCTTTTGCCCGCGGCGGCGGCTCACCGAGAGCCGACGGCCACTGCGGGCGGCATAGGCCTGCAACTGCTCCACAAACAGGCGGTAGTAGAACGAAGACCCGCGGGGGTCAAAGCCGCTGAGAAAATAAACGCGCTTAGGGAGTTCCCTTTGATCGCTCTGCGGCACCGCTTTCGAATCCCGTTCCAGTTCTTCCAGGCCCGTCAAACCGTGCTGCATCCAGCGTTATGGCGGCCCATGGCTGCCGTTGTTCTGAGCGTAGCTGGCCTGGGTGGCGGCCCCCAGACGCAGGCAATGGCTGCATCGATGCAGCCGTTCAAGAGCGGCTCAGCGGTCTGGATGGCCCAGGCCACTGGTGCCCAACCCACCCTCAAGGGCAGCCAGGGCAACTACACCGCCAGCGTGTTTGTGGCAGTACCTGCCAAGCGGGCCTGGGCGGTGCTGGTCAATTACGAAGCGATGGCCGGGGTGATGCCCGACATCAAGGAGGCCAAGGTGATCAAGCGCAACGGCCCGGTGGTTGAACTGCAGCAGACCTACCAGGCGCCCTACACCTTTGGCCGCCGCATCAAAGCGGTGCTCAGCATGCGCGAGCAGGCCCCCCGCCAGCTCAGCTACGAGCTGGTGCGGGGCGACCAGATCCGCACCCTCAAAGGCAGCTGGAGCATCACCCCCGTGGCAGGCGGCGTGATCGTGCGCCACCAGATCCAGATCGATCCGGTGATCCCCGGCTTCGTAAGACCGCTGTACTACGAGCTCAGCGAAGCCAACCTGCGCCAGTCGATGGCCATCCTCAAACGCCTGATGGAACAGGGCTGATCAAAGCGGCTGGGCAGGTTGGCCCAGGGAATCACTCGCCACGCAGCTGCTTGAGCAGATCGGCCGTGTCCATCGCCGCCACATCGGCCACCTGCTGATCCCAGTCGGTGGGGGCGGGAGTTGAGGATGGTGAGGTTGTTGTTTGGACTGTGCTGTCTGTGGTCGGATTTTGTGGTTTCGAAACACCAGATGTGGTGTCTTGAGAGGCCGAAATCGGCTCTTGCTCGGGGAAGAGGACATCTCGCAGGAAGTAGCGCACCAGATCGTCGACGGTGGGGTGCTCAAACACGAGCGATTCGGTGAGCCGCACACCCAGATTTTTCTCGAGCAGCACGGTGAGCTCAAGGGCCATCAGCGAATCGAGGCCCATGTTGAACAGGGGCTCGGTGGGGTCGATCTGCTGGGGATCGCCAAGGCCCATCACCTTGGCCAGCTGCTGCTGCACAAAGCCCACCAGCACCGCCTGCCGCTCGAGTGGGGGGGTGTCGTTGAGCACCTTCAGGTAGGCGGGAGGTTCAGCGGCTGCACCGCCAGGACCGCCAGCGCCATGGGCGCCGGCCGCACGGGCCGCCGCCAGGGCCTGGTCGCGAACCACCATGGGCTCGAGCAGAGCGGCCTGGCGGGCGCTGGCCTGGGACGCCAGCCGCGGCCAGTCGAGGTCGAGCACACCCACCGCGCCGCTGAGGCCGCGGCGCAGCAGCAGGCCTAGGGCTTCGAAGGCTCCATCGGGGGGCAGCAGCTTCACACCAAGAGCCGCGAAGCGCTGCCGCTCGCGTTCGCCGAGGGCGCCGGCCATGCCGGCCCCGTCCCAGGGGCCCCACTGGATGGAGAGCTGGGTTCCCCAACAATGACTGTTGCTGTTGAGCTCAACACCGCTGCTGTTGGCAAGGGCATCGAGGGCACCGTTGGCGGCGCAGTAGTTGCTCTGGCCCGGCGAGCCCAACAGCGCGGCCATCGAGGAAAAATGAACCACGAAGGGAGGCTGCTGATGGGGATCCAGGTCCAGCAGATCGGGATGCGGCTGATCTGGACTTAGCTGCTCAGCAGGGTCTTGTCTGGCAGCTGTTTTCAAGGTGTCCACCTTTGTGGTCACCTTGGAGAGCGCTGCTGGATGCCCTTTGGCAAGGGTGCTCGATACGGCCTGCTCGAGCAGCTGCCAACCGCCCAGCTTGGGGGCCAGCACGGCCGCCAGGCGCTCGGGGCTCTGGGTGTCGATCAGACCGTCGTCGAGCACACCGGCGGCGTGGAACACGCCGTGCAGGGGCTGGCCGGGCTCCACAGCCTCAAGCGCTGACGCCAGGATCTGCGCCTGCTGGGTGGCGGCGGCACCAGAGGCTCCGAGGTCGCAGGGGATCAGGGTGCAGGTCACCCCCCGCTCCTTCAAACCCGAGAGCACCTGCTGGGCCTGCTCGGAGGGGTGAGCAGCCGAGCGGGCCACCAGCAACAGAGAGCGGGCGCCCTGATCGGCCAGCCACTGACACAGCTGCAGGCCCAGTCCACCGAGGGCGCCGGTGATCAGGTAGCTGGCCCCGGGGGTGATGGGTGTGGTCGCTGAAGACGAGTCTCCAGCGGTTGAATTGGGTGCATCCTGAAGCGATTGCAGGCGAGTGGCGGCAGCGATCGCAGCAGAGCCAAGGGCATCGGGATTGGTGAGCACCACCTTGCCCACGTGGCGGGCCTGGGCCATCAGGCGGAAGGCCTCGACCGTCTGGCTGATGGGGAACCCCTGGATCGGCAGCAGCTGGTAGCGGCCGGCCTCCAGATCGGCCAGCAGCTGCTCCAGCAATCCGCGGATCAGCTGGGGCTCGGCGGCGGCCACCTCCAGCAGGTCGAATGGCAGGTAGGTGGCGTCGGGGCGGCGGCTGGCGGCCTCGGCGCGGCTCCAGATCTCGATCTTGCCCAGCTCGATGAAGCGGCCGCCTTCGGCCAGGGCTTCGAAGCTGGCGTCGACCCACTCGCCCTTGAGGCTGTTGAGCACCACATCAACGCCGCGGCCGCCGGTGTGGGCGCGCACCTGTTCGGCAAACGCCAGGCTGCGGGAGTCGAACACCGCCTCGACGCCTTGATCGAGCAGGGCCTGTTGCTTGGGGGCGCTGGCCGTGGCCAGCACCCGCGCCCCGGCGCGCAGCGCCACCTGCACCGCCGCCTGACCGACGCCGCCGGCCGCGGCGTGGATCAGCACCGTTTCGCCCTTCTTCAGGCCTGCCAGGGTCTGCAGGCCGTAGATGGCCGTGAGGAAGGCGGTGCTGACGCTGGCCCCCTCGGCGGCGCTGAAGCTGGGGGGCAAGGGCACGCACAGCTCGGCGCGGCTGTTCACATGGCTGGCCAGGCTGCCCACCGCCAGGGCCGCGAGCATGCGGCTGCCGATGAGCTTGGGATCCACGCCCGGACCCACGGCGGTCACGGTGCCCACGCATTCGCCGCCAAAGGGCACCTGGGCGGCCTCGTCGAGGCCCAGCTGGCGGCTGTAGGCCCGCAGCAGGCCCAGGGCATTGAGCACATCGCGGAAGTTGAGGCCGGTAGCCTCGACTGCCAGTTCGAGTTCGCCGGGGCCGGGGGCCGCCGGATCGCTGGGACCTTGGGGCGGCGCGATCGGCTGGGGCTCGAGGCTCTCGAGCAGGCCAAAGCTGCGGGTGGCAAAGCGGAAGCGCTCGGGCGGCAGCGGCCGCAGGCGCTGCCGCAGCAGCTGGAGGCCGTCCCAGGCGAGGGCCAGTTCGGCAGGAGCCAGGGCCTGGATCTGGGCCCAGGGCAGGCTGGCGTTCAGATCGGCTGTGGTGGAACCGGGGTCTGGAGCTGCTGGGGCAGCGGGAGGCAACAGGTGAATCCGCAACCATTGCCGTTGGCCTTGCTCGAGCGCCGCTGCCTTGGCAAACCCATCAAGGGCGCCGCTGAGGGCGGGGTTCTCAGGGGTGTCGAGCAACACCCAAACCGGGGCGGCTGAATCCTGAGGGGGAGCCTGTTGTGCCAGCTGTAACAAGGTTGTGACCGCTGCCACAGGGTCGGGGCCCAGCTCGCTGGCCCGGATCAGGCCTGGAGGTGACGTGGTGGAGGCCGCAGCTGCAACCGCAAGATCACCAGCGGGAATCGCTTCCCACTCGGCCCGCACGAGCCAATCAGCCGGCCCGGGCTCATGGAGCGATGCCGCGCCCGAGGCATCGGCCGCCTCGAGCGGGAACAGCCAATCGAGGGCGGCACGGGGCAGGCGCCGCAGGCGGAAGCCGCGGATCCAACCCAGGGGCTCCGGCTGCACAGCGGGCCCAGTGCCATCCCCCTGGCCGTCGGGCGGCAGCAACAACAGATCGGCCAGCACAAAGGCCGGTTCGTCGCTAGGGCGCAGCTGCACCTGACACTGCAGCCGGTCGGGCAGGGGCAGCTGCTGCAGGTGGATCTCCTCGAAGCCCACCGGCAAGAAGAGTTGGCCGGCCGCGGCTTCGGGGTCGAGGGTGGCGGCCACCGCCTGGAAGCAACCATCGAGCAGGGCCCAGTCCTGAGCCCCCTGCTGACGCTGCACCGTGGCCCAGGCGCGATCGCCCAGACGCTGCAGGCTCACCAGGCTGCGGAAGGCGGGGCCATAGCTGAGCCCGAAGGCCGCCAGGGCCCCATAGAAGCCGCTGAGATCGAGGGCTTCAGCCGCGGATGCAACCGACTCACCGCGGAGCGGTGGTTCAGCCGCTGGCGCGGCGGTGCGGGGAAGGCTCGCAGCTGCGCAAGAACCATGGGAGCGCCAGGCCGCAGCAGAGCCGCACTGGCGACTGTGAAATGTGAGCTCCTCCACGCCCCAGACCAGTTGCAGCTCAGCAGCGTTGGCATCGCTGAGCCGCAGCGGCTGATCGAGGCTCAGTTCTGCCAGGGTCAGCGGCAGCTCCTGGGCCTGGGCCGCCTGCAGGGCGAGTTGCACAAAGCCCGCCGCCGGAAAGACCACCTGGCGGCGGATGCGGTGATCGTCGAGATCGGCCGGCGCCGCTGCCGACAGGCTGGTCTGAAAGCGGCGCTCCTGGCCACCCGGCAGCTCCACTGGCTCCAGGCCCATCCAGCCCGCGGGCCCAACAGCCTCTGGACTGGAGGCTGCCGCAGCAGACAACGCCCCCGGAATCGGCGCCATCGAGGCCGCAGCGACGCCATCGCCCAGGATGTGACCCAACCACAGGCTGGCAGGGGCTTCGCCTTCGCCAGTACGACTCCACCAATAGCGTTGCCGTTGAAACGGGTAGCCCGGCAGGGCCACTTGCCGGTGCGGGAAGGGGTGATGAAAACCCTTCCAATTGATGGAATAGCCGCTGCGATGCAATTCGGCGAGGCTGCGCAGGATCACCTGCCAGTCGTCTTGGCCGGGGCGCAGGCTGGGCCACCAAGCGAAGGGGCCCTCCAGGCATTGGCGCCCCATCCCGATGAGGGTGGGCTTGGCGCCCAGCTCCACAAAGGTGACCGCCCCCTGGGCCGCCAGGGTGGCCATGCCCTGGGCAAAGCGCACGGGGCTGAGCACGTGGTCGCACCAGTAATCGCTCTGGGCGATCTCAGGACCGGCCAGCTCGCCGCTCACATTGCTCACCAGTGGTCGACTGGGGGGCGAGAAGCGAATCTGGCGCAGCACCTGCTCGAAGTCTTGAAGCATCGGCGCCATGGCCGGCGAATGAAACGCATGCGACACCGCCAAGGGGTGGCAGGCGATGCCGGCGCTTTGGGCCACCTTTACCAGCGCGTCGAGGGCTTTCTGAGGCCCTGAGACCACGGTGTTGGTGGGGCCGTTGTAAGCCGCAATCGCCAGACCAGCGGCCGCTTTGGAGCCGCTGGGCACTGCATCGATCAGATCCTGAACCTGCTGCGCGGGGGCGATCAGGGCCACCATGGCGCCGCCCTTGGGCAGGGCCTGCATCAAGCGGCCGCGGGCCGCCACCAGCTTGACCGCATCCTCGAGGCTGAAGACACCAGCCAAATGGGCCGCGACGATCTCACCAACGCTGTGACCCATGAGCAGATCGGGCTTGAGCCCCCAGCTCTGCCAGAGCTGCGCCAACGCATAACCCACCACAAACAGGGCCGGCTGGGTGAAGCCGGTCTGGTTGAGCAGGGTGGCGGCCTGCTCTTCAGC
>Ga0194123_10006082_pt1 | contig 12617 bp, 10 predicted proteins | sample TA2MahsurfametaG_5_FD_155479 | JGI IMG/M metagenome (GOLD analysis project Ga0194123, IMG submission 155479) | Freshwater microbial communities from Lake Tanganyika, Tanzania - TA2015023 Mahale A surface | ecosystem: Environmental > Aquatic > Freshwater > Lake | place: Tanzania: Lake Tanganyika... | reverse complement strand
ATTTGCAAATGATGTATTTACAATCGATAAACATAATAAAATTACGCTTGTACATTCATCTATTAGATCTGGACCTGCTATACCAGGAGTTTTAATTCTTGATGGAAATAAAACTTATGGAAGAGAAAAAAAAATGACTGAAGGTTCTACGACAAATAAGAATAAAAATCCTAATGTTGGGAGACTGTTATATAAATGCATTCCAGATGACACTAGATTACCTCCTTTTTTAGTACCATATGAAATTAAAAATATGGGGTTTTCAAAAGTATTTAAAAATATATATGTTACAATCAATTTTGACGACTGGGAAGATAAACATCCAAGGGCAAAGCTTGATAATGTTATCGGTCCAGTTGATGTTCTAGACAATTTTTATGAATATCAATTGTATTGCAAAAGCCTACATGCATCAATTCAAAAATTTCAAAAAGACGCTAACAAATCACTCGAAAATAAGTGTCATGATGTTATCATAGAAACTATTCTTAATAAATATCCTAATATTGAAGACAGAACAAACCAGTCTTATTGGAATATAATTACAATTGACCCATTAAACAGTGTTGACTATGACGATGGATTTAGTATTATTCAATTGGATGAAGGAGTTAAACAATTAAGTATATATATATCTAATGTTACAATTTGGATGGATTTATTAAACTTATGGAACTCATTTTCCAGAAGAATTTCTACAATTTATTTACCTGATAAAAAACGCCCGATGTTGCCTACTATTTTATCCGATTGTTTGTGTAGTTTACAAGAAAATGTGAGACGAGTTGCATTTGTAATGGATGTATTTATTAAAGAAAATGAAATTATCGATATAAAATTTTGCAATGCTGTTATTAAAGTTTCTAATAACTATGTTTATGAAGACCCTAACTTGTTGGGTGATCAAAAATATCACAATATTTTAGAAACAGCTCATGAATTATCCAAGAAATATAAATATATCAATAATGTGCGTAATAGCCATGAGCTTGTATCTTATCTTATGATATTCATGAATTACCATTGTGCTAAAGAGTTAATCAAACATAAAACTGGTATTTTTCGCTCTACAATCATCAAGAAGGATTTTAGTGTTCCAGATACACTACCTGAAGATGTTGGCAAATTTATTAAATTTTGGAATAGTGCATCCGGTCAATATATTGACGGCTCAGAGATCCTTGAAACTAGACATGACTTTCTTGATATGGATGCATATATTCATATTACTAGCCCTATTCGTCGTCTAGTTGATTTACTTAACATGATTAAGTTTCAAAGTACTTTGGGAATTATTACTTTATCAGAAAACACAAATAAATTTTATGAAAAATGGTTGAATGAAATTGACTATATTAACGTAACTATGCGATCAATTAGGAAGGTACAATGTGATTGCTCATTACTTGATCTATGCTATAATAATCCGGAAATAATGGAAAAAGATTATGATGGATATTTATTTGACAAATTATATAGAAATGATGGACTGTATCAATATATTGTATTTTTACCAGAATTAAAATTAACTTCCAGAATAACTTTGAGAGAAGAAGTTGAAAATTTTCATAATAAAAAATTCAAACTTTTCCTCTTCAATGATGAAGAGAGATTTAAAAGAAAAATTCGATTACATTTATTATAAATATTATATCAAATTCATTTAAAAAATACTCATATAATATTATAATTACAAATGATATTTATATTATCATTACTCTTATTTATACATAATATTTATGCTTCTAATTTAAATTGTTCTATTTCGCAAATTCATATAGCTCAAGGTATTAACCCTAGTTCGATGACTATTTCCTGGGTAACAAATGATAACTGTTTTTCACATGTTGCATATGGCATAGATAACAAATCATTAGACTATATGGTTTATGGGTCAGCCTCATCCTACGAATTTTATTATAATAATAAATATTATAAAAGTGGTTATATTCATCACGTTTTATTAACAGAGTTGAAACCGCTTACATCATATTATTATCAATGTGGAGATTTTAAAGATAAAGTAATAAGTGATATATTAACATTTAAAACATTGCCTGAAATCGGTGATCCCACAGAAATTACTTTTGGGATATTGGGTGATATTGGTCAAACGGTACATTCTGTTTCAACCATAAATCATCTTATGAAAGAACATCAAATCAGTATGATACTACACACGGGTGATTTAAGTTATGCTGATTGCGAACAAACTTTATGGGATTCTTATGGAATAATGACTGAACCACTTGCATCTTATAAACCATGGATGGTTTGCCCAGGTAATCACGAAATTGAATTTAACGGTACAGATTATATGAATCTTTTCACTGCATTTGAAAATAGATATCGTATGCCATATATTGAACCACCATCATTTGGTGATGTCATTATAAAGAGTGATGTAAATCCGAAGACTGGAACCCCTTACTGTACTCCAAGTATTTTTCAGACTGAGTATAATTATGGAAATTCTTTTTATTCGTTTGAAAGCGGATTAGCTCACATAATTTACCTAAATCCTTACACAAATACATCCGCGACATCTTTGCAGTATAATTGGTTACTAAATAACTTGGAATCCATTGACAGATCAGTTACACCTTGGATTATTGTTGTTATGCATTGTCCATGGTATAGTTCAAATGTCAATCATTATGCTGACAGTCAAACCGTTTTGATGCGCGAATCTATGGAAGATCTGTTTTATGACTTTAAAGTGAATATTGTGTTTAATGGTCATGTTCATGATTATGAACGTACGTACCCTGTTTATAGAAATGAAACTGATATTCATGGTCCTGTTTATATAACAATTGGGAATGCTGGAAATTTGGAAGGTCTTGATAATAAATACTATGATGAACCTAAATGGAGTGCGTTTAGAAATGGAACTGATTATGGTTATGGAATGCTAACGATAATTAATAAAAAAACATTATTATGGCGATGGTATATAAACGATGGTAAGCAAATGCTTCCTAGAGATAAGCTTTTGTTATGTAATTCTTTTTTGGGATCAACAAGATGTGCTTAAATTATATAATTTTTATTTAATTGTAAATATAAAAATTATAATTGAATTCGCAATAGTACTAGTACTAGATATATAAACTTAATCTATACATTCCATTCCTTTTTGTTTTGAAATTGTTACCTCATTTGCTATCTTTCTTATTATTTTTTCTTCCTTTTCCTTATCATTATTTCCACTTCCACCCATAGCCTCAATTACTAATTTACTGTATTGGTCGGCATATTTTGACTCGCTAAAATTGCAACCTGGATGTAATTCTTTAAATTTAGCAAGCAAATTTTGATTTTTAAATGCTACTTTGTTTATTACCTTTTTTATTTTTTTCTTTTGATCGTCATCTTTTTCCCATTTATCCTCGTCTTTAACATAGAATGTTTCCCTCTTTTTATCGGTACAGTGAATAGGTCTAGTTGTTTCGTCTAAAGCATTTAGATTTTTCACAATAATACTTGAAATTCCATCTACATAACCCAATTTACCAACATTTTCTAAATCTGAAAGCTGCAACTGGAGAGAATTCACAAAATCAGTTAGGTTCATTGCATTCTTGCACGTTTCATTTAGGAAAAATTGTAAATTGAATGTTTTATTATTTGAGTTGATATTACTGTTAGAAATAGTATTGGTTTGTGTACCTGTTTTGCATATATCTACTATTTTATTTGTTAGCTCTTGATTTTGATTTATTAATTCTTTGTTTTGTTTTACAACATCTAGTACTAAATTTGTAAGTATTTTAAGTTCACTTTCACTAGCAACTGTAGTAGTTTTTTCTTCTGTGATTTCTTCATTAATTATACTGCATTTTTTCTGATGCTTCCAAAGCCCTTGTCTGTGCTTATATGTATTTCCACAAGGACAACTAAAAGCTTGGGTTTTTTTTGGGATAATGTCATCATTTGTAATCATTTTGGTAATCCGAATGTGTTTTGGTGTGGATAAATGTTTATTAAAATCCTTTTTATTATTTGTAACAAAGCCACATTTTTCACAAAAATATTTTGGGGTTTTTTTGTCATCATGGGATAGAGTTACAGCATCCACACATTTTTTATGAGATATACTCTCTAAATGTTTTTCATAATCTCCTTTAAGATTATATTGCTTATTACATGTATCACAATAATAATTTAATTTATCAGTGTATGGTGGTAATGTGTTTAATGTTGAATTATGTAGTTTATAATGTTCGTGTTCTTTAATTCTAGCTTCTACAGAGTCTTTACAATTATATTTTGCAATTTCAACCATATCCCAATTATCCCAACCTCCGTGCTGTTGAATAACTTTATAAATTTTAAAATTATTATCTGACACCTTATTGCATGCTACTTTATGTTGATATTTTCTTTGTGAAAAGTTTGTTGTGTGTCCAATATATGTATCTTTTATAGTTTCGTCTTTACAATAAATTTTGTAAATTATGGTATTAGAGTAATCTATAGTATCCTTGGGCATTTATATTATATAATAAGAATTTTTAATATATTTTTCTTAAAATATCTTAAAAAATAAATAAAATTGGGTTTTTTCTTATTTTTTCTAAAAATATGTAAAAAAAAATACAATAACAAAATATTTTTCTTTAGTTTGGTTTGTGACGATAAAATTTCAATATCGTCACAGAAAAAAAACGGTCAGTAAGGAGTATTTTGGCTTTTCATTTTTGGACATTTTTTTTGTCCATTTTTCAAAAGTTAAAATACTTTTCATTTTTCGAAATCAATTCATTTCCCTTCATGTGTAGGGACCTTTTTTTGACCATTTTTTCAGATTTTAAAGATTTTCCCTTCATAATGTAGTGTATACAGTCTTTAAGTACCCTGAATATATTATATATTTTTCCTACTTAAAGACGCGAAGGTTCGTTCAAATATACCCTTATAAAGGAGGAAGTAGTATAGCTTTTTACTGATTCTACAAAATTGAATATAAATTTTCTTATTATTTTGTCTGTTCCAAATACTGGAATGAAATTGATACTTGTTTTATCTGTATCTGTTTTATCGAGACCTAACTCCATATGAAGTATGCAGATTTTATTGTTATCGTATATTTTACACCAATATTTATCCCTTTTTTGCAGATATCCAAATACAACTGACTTGCAAATATACGGTAATATGTTTTTTGTTGTTTCCAACAATGTAGTAAAAGATACGTCAAAATTAACCGTTTTCATATCCACAAACCTATACTTTTCCCGTCTTCTCCTTGGTGACTTATTATGTTTATTGACTTCGTAATAGCAGATTGACATGTTTTGAGACATTATAATATTGATGATTGTTTAATACTTTTAAATAAATTAAATAAAAAGTAATCAATTTTTTTATTTAATCATATATCGGGTCAATATTTTATAATTTATTTTTATTTTTTATTATATTATTTGCCTAAACTATTAATACTTCAGACATGTAATATGGGAAAACAATATAAAGATATAAATATAAATTATATACCCTAATATGGTAAAGATTTGTTCATTTAATTATCCAAAATCAAATGAAGAAGAGTATAAAAAGTATTATGAAAATTATTCGTATGAATTGCATGATTTTCAAAAATGGTGTATTGAAGGAATTGTTACTGGAAATCATGTATTAATTTGTTGTCCAACTGGTTCAGGCAAGACATTCGGAGGTGAATTTGCCATAAATTATTTTCATTCAAAAGGAAAGAAAGTAATTTATACAAGTCCTATTAAGGCTCTCTCTAACGAGAAATTTCATTCATTTACAAATAAATATCCTCATATAAGTGTGGGCTTGATTACTGGCGATATTAAAACAAATCCAGATGCAGACGTTCTTATCATGACTACTGAAATCCTGCTTAATAAATTATATCAGATTAAAAGTTCTTCTCCAACTCCTTCATCTTCAGTTTCGTTTGATATGGACATACAGACGGAACTAGGTTGTGTTGTGTTCGACGAAATTCATTTTATTACAGACGAAACGCGTGGTTCAATTTGGGAGCAAAGCATAATGCTTCTACCACCTCATATCCAAATGGTAGGATTGTCAGCTACATTAGATGACCCTGAAAAATTTGCATTTTGGCTTGAAACGAAAGGAGATATTTCAAAACCTGTTGAGAAGGAAGTATATTTGACACGTAAATTAGTAAGAGCAGTCCCTCTTATTCATTATAGTTTTATAACTGTCCCAAATTCTATTAATAAATATGTAAAGGATAAGGCTACACAAGAAGAAATTAAACGATTGACAAATAAACCGTTTGTTATTCAAGATGAAAAAAATGTATTTAACGATGTAAATTATCAAAATATGAATAGAATGCTGAAATTATTTGAAAAAAATGATCTCCGTGTGAAACGCCAATTCGTGTTAAATAAATTAGCAGAACATTTAGTCGAAAAAGAAATGTTGCCTGCACTTTGTTATGTATTTTCACGTAAACAACTAGAAATTTGTGCTGAAGAAATGACCACAAATCTCCTTGAATTTGATAGTAAAGTTCCATATACAGTTGACCGTGAATGTGAACAAATAATTCGTAAGCTGTCTAATTATGAAGAATATTTACATCTACCTGAATATGTTAATATAGTTAAACTTTTACGAAAAGGTGTAGCCATCCATCACTCGGGCATGATGCCCATACTAAGAGAAATGGTTGAACTCTTATTTGCTCGTGGATTTATCAAGATTTTATTTTGTACTGAGACGATGAGTGTCGGAATCAATCTCCCTGTTAAGACGACCATATTCACTGACGTAAACAAGTTTAATGGTGAAACTGTTCGCATGCTTTACAGTCACGAATATACACAAGCGGCTGGTAGAGCAGGCAGATTAGGCTTAGACAAAATAGGCCACGTAATCCATCTAAATAATTTATTTAGAAATGTCGACACTGTAAGCTACAAAATGATGATGAATGGTAAGCCACAAACTCTCACATCTAAATTCAAAATTTCGTATAACCTTTTATTAAATCTGCTTGATATTGGTGACAATAATTTAATTCAATTTGCAAGTAAAAGTATGATTACTGGCGATTTAGATAAGCAAATGGGTGAATTATATACTAAAATGAATAAGTTACAAACCGAATTAGATAACCTAAATGATTGTCTAAAATTTTTGAGAACGCCAACCGAAGTAATCGATGAATATATCGATTTAAATAAAAATATCCAGTTTTCAGTAAATAAAAAACGCAAAGAAATGGAGCGAAAATTGCAATGCATTAAAGATAATTATAAGTTTATAGACCAAGATCAGATCAGTTATTTGAAAATCGCGGAAAAAGAAAACGAAATAAATATGTTAAAAACTCAATACAATGGATTAAATTCATATTTTCAATCGGGGGTTGGCACAGTATTACAGTTGTTAAATGAGGAAGGCTTTATTGAAGGTGATAATTCAGATGAAAAATCCTTGAAGCTCACACTTCGGGGTAAAATCGCCTCTCAAATTAGAGAAATACATTGTTTAGCATTTACAAAATTATATGATGATAAGAAGCTGGATAATTTATCGTGTAAACAACTCGTGGCATTATTTAGTTGTTTTACAAATATTCGTGTCACTGATGATTTCAAAGATAATTTTCCAAGATCAGAAGATAATGTAGTAAACGAAATCGTGAAAGAAGTGGACGAATTATATAATAACTACAATGATAAAGAATTGGCACGAAATATAAGGACAGGTTTTGACTATGAAATGCATTATGATCTATTAAATTATGTAGAAAAATGGTGTGATTGTGAGGTAATAGACGATTGCAAATTAATTTTACAAGAGTTGGCTACAAATAAGGAGATATTTTTGGGCGAGTTTGTTAAAGCTCTATTAAAAATCAATAATATTTCAAGCGAATTTGAACAAATTTCCGAAATGACGGGGAATATAGCATTTTTGAGTAAGTTAAAAGAGATACCAAATATGACATTGAAATATGTGGTAACTAATCAATCATTATATGTTTAAATGGAGTATGGATTGAAAGAAAAGATAACTCTTTTCTCAAGAAAACATAATTTATCACATATAAACGACTGCATTTCCATTAAAGTTTTGAATTCTAATAATTCATTTTCGTAATATAATTTAAAAATTGATGCATTATTTAATATATCAACTTTGTTAATAATACATTGAGTACAGTTATTAATGATTAATGATTCAATTAAACTAGTAAGATTTAAAAAATTACATTGCCTTCTACGACCTGTAGTAGCACCATATTCATTACCTAAATCGCCAATTAAATTTAATTCTTTATTATATTTTTCAGGTTGAAAAGTATATGTTCCTACATAAGTATCATACGCTTTAGCTATACCATAAATTTCTCTAATATTTTTTAAGGGTATCCCAGTATTAATAGCTCCAGCTAAAGTACAAGTTGAAGATGTACAATAAGGATATATGTTCGTCCAGTTTATATCTAACTCAAACCCCTGTGCACCCTCTAATAATACATCTTTTATATTATTTTTAACAAAATCTGAAAACCAAAATTTTCGCATATCAACAATTTCTATACCTAAAGCAGTTAATTGGTCTACATAATTTTCTGCTCGACTTCCTATTCGCAACATTTTTTTAGAGTATGTAGGTCCAATACCAGAACCAGTAGTTCCGATTAAATTGTTCTCTCTATCATATTCAATACAATCTTGTGTAATAATATGACAACCTTTACTGATAAATAACCTTCCTTTTATATCGACCCCTTTCTGCTGAAGCTCATAAATTTCTGATTTTAAACGGCTAATATCAATTAAACAATCACTGGAAATCAAATTATATACATTTTTAAGTAAAATACCAACAGGTAATTGATGTACAACATATTTAACATCTCCTTCATAAACAGTATGACCTGCATTTCCTGAGCCATTAAATCTTACACATAAATTATAAGAACCTTTCTTTAATAAATCATATACAACCTTTCCTTTTCCTTCATCTCCAAAACTACATCCTAAGACAATGTCTATATTCTGTATCATTTAATTATTATATAATTATTACACCTTTTAAATTCTAATAACTTTATATTTATATTATTGTGTAAATAATATAAATAAAATAATATTATTATTAGTATGAAGATTTTAGATGATGTTAAGCTGGATTTTACAGATATATTAATTTTACCTAAAAGAAGTCAATATTCTTCTCGTTCTGAAGTTTCTCTTGAGAGAGTATTTAAATTTAAATATTCTCCTTATACATGGACTGGTGTTCCTATTGTAGTGAGTAATATGGACACAACTGGAACGATTGAAATGGCTCTTGAATTACAAAAACATAAAATTTTAACGTGTTTACATAAGTATTATATTGTAGAGGATTTAATTAGTCAAAATTTAGATGTGGAATATTTTGCTATTTCAACTGGAATTGGAGAAAAAGATTTAGAAAACTTAGATAAAATTATTAACTCAATGAACGTCAAATTTATATGCATTGATGTTGCTAATGGTTATATGTCAAAATTTATTGAAACTTGCAGAAAAATTAGAGATAAATATCCTGAAAAAATATTAATTGCAGGAAATGTTTGTACTTCTGAAGGTGTACTAGAGTTAGTTATGGAGGGTAAGGTCGATATTGTTAAAGTAGGTATTGGTAGTGGAAGTTGCTGTACAACTAGAAAGCAAACAGGAATAGGAATGCCTCAATTTAGTGCTGTAATTGAGTGTGCTGATACTGCCCATGGATTAGACGCACATATTATTAGTGATGGTGGTCTTCAAGTTGTTGGTGATTTTTCAAAAGCATATGGAGCTGGCGCAGATTTTGTAATGAGTGGCTCTATGTTTGCCGGGCATACTGAGTCTGGTGGTGAATTAATTGAAGAAAATGGTAAAAAATTCAAAGTATTTTATGGGATGAGCTCTGATACTGCTATGAATAAATATAGTGGAGGAGTTGCTAAGTATAGGAGTAGTGAAGGTAAAACTGTTAAAATTGAATATCGTGGACCTGTTGAGAAAACTATTCTAGATATACAAGGTGGTATTCGTTCTACAATGACATATATAGGTGCTAAAAAAATCAAAGATATACCTAAATGTACAACTTTTATACGTGTAAATCGCCAGCTTAATCAAATTTACAATGGTAAAGAGGTGTAAAAATTAACAACCATTACAAAGTTTTTTATATACTAAAATTTGTAAAAAATAAGTAATTATATTTAATTCTATACACAATAAAAATATTCCGTAATATATATTATGAAATTGGTAATAAGAGCAATGATTTTTCATATTTTATGTATTATAATATTTGCATTAATATACTTTAGTTTAGATGCTGGTTTTCATTTAAAGGAAGAACACGATAAAAGAGGAACAATTGATTATTTATTATTAAGTACAACAATACAAGCTGGAGTAGGCATTTCCGACTTATATCCTTTATCATATTATAGTAAAATCGCTGTTATAATACAACAAATGTTAATGTTATTTGCTCATGTGATCACACTTTATGTATTCACTCTTTAGAATTTATATTTACTCTTAAAAATAAATATTTAAAAATTATTTATTTTTAATATTAATGGAAGCCATAAACAATAAATATATAATATTAGATAAGATAGGTTCGGGTTCTTTTGGTTCAATTTATAAAGGACAAAACATTCGAACAAAAGAGTGTGTTGCGATTAAAATTGAATGCGCTAAACACGATTTAAAATTGTTAAAAAATGAGTCAAAAATATACCAATATTTAAATGGTTGTGAAGGAATACCTCATGTAAAATGGTTTGGAAAAGATGATAACAATTATTATATGGTTATAAATTTATTAGGTTCTTCGTTACAAGATTTAATGAATAAAAACAAACAATTAAATCCAATTTTAGTTTTTAAATTAGGTATAAAAATACTTTGCATTCTTAAGACAATACATGAAAAAGGATTGGTTCACAGAGATATAAAACCAGATAATTTTTTATTTGGATTAAAACAAGTAAATCAAATATATTTGATTGATTTTGGGTTTTGCAAATCATATATGGAGAATGGAGAACATAATAAAATTAAAAAAATAAGCAATATGATAGGAAGTAAAAATTATGCAAGTATATCTTCACATAAATGTAATGATTTAAGTAGACGCGATGATTTGGAATCTTTATGTTATATATTAATATATTTTTATACAGGAAATTTACCATGGAATAATGTATCAGACGATCAAACAATAGTTATGCTTAAAAATGAAATATTAAATAATGGTAATAGTTATCCATTGGTTTTAACTGATTTTTTAAGATATATTAGGTCAATGGAATATGAAGAAAAACCAAATTATTATTTAATTATTGATAATTTTAAGAGAGAAATAGAAATATTAAGTAAAATAAGTTAAAAATAAATAAAGGTTTAAATAAAATGTCGAACCGATATGATAAAATGGATGATTACATTACATCAATTTTCAATGTTTTTCAGATGGTTAACAGAAAGGCTGAAGAACAGAAAGATCGCAGATTTAAAATGATAGGGTTAACTATTTACAATTATGTAAGATATATGGCAAAGGAATATGATGTTGATTTAAAGGATATTAGAGAACCAGAGAGAATAAATTTGATACCTGTTTTTGAATATGTTTCAGCTAACAATATTGAATTGTACGATTTTTCAAATATAAATATGAATGATGTAGATATAACTAAGAAAGAAGATTTAGAAAGATTTGTTATTTCACATGTATATTATATTACACAGGGTAAATAAGACATATAATAATTGAATTAATAATTCAATAAAAAACGATATAAAGATAAGGTGTTTTTATTTATTATAATAAAATGTCAAATAATAATGATGTTACACCTTCTGTTGCTACCGAACACTTACTTGGTCGCGTAAAGTGGTTTAATAATAAATCCGGTTATGGTTTTATTACTGTTACTGATGGAAAACGTTCTGGAACGGATGTTTTTGTTCATCATAGTGCTGTTAATGTAGAAAACAACCAATATAAGTATTTGGTTCAAGGAGAATACGTAGAGTTTTATCTTATTAAGACACAATCAGAGAAGCATGAATGGCAGGCTTCAAATGTGTCAGGTATTAAGGGTGGAAAACTAATGTGTGAGACAAGACATGAATTAAAGGTTGCAAGAAATGAATACAAATCGGTACCCAAGTCAGATGAGCCACAAATGCCTAAACAGAGAGGTGAACCTAGAGAGCGAGGCGAACCTAGACAAAGGGGTGAACCACGAGAAACTGTTGAAAGAAAGACTGGAACTCCAAGAGCGCGTGGTGAGGGACCAAGAGATGGTGATAATAAGAAGGAATGGACTTTGGTTAGTAAGAATAATAAAGAAGGAACAACATCTAAACCAAAACCAAGAGCTGCTAAACCCGCTCAAGAAGAATCTAAGTAAATATTTTAGCGTAAAATTTTAGAAATTAAAAATTACTAATTTATAATTTCTAAAAAATTATTTGTATTGTTAATATATAATGGGCAAAGATATAAACACAACTAAACTTATTGGTGGAAAAAGAAAAAATGGTCATAAATTAAATTGTGTATGTCATATTTGTGAAAATATGAAA
>Ga0194123_10006077_pt1 | contig 12624 bp, 10 predicted proteins | sample TA2MahsurfametaG_5_FD_155479 | JGI IMG/M metagenome (GOLD analysis project Ga0194123, IMG submission 155479) | Freshwater microbial communities from Lake Tanganyika, Tanzania - TA2015023 Mahale A surface | ecosystem: Environmental > Aquatic > Freshwater > Lake | place: Tanzania: Lake Tanganyika... | reverse complement strand
GTGTACCCGGTCAAGGCATACCGCACCCTTTCCGGTATCGCCGCCCGCCGTACTTTCGGCAACCGCCCCTACGGCGCCAAGCTGGAACTGGAGTATCGCAACGTCATCGACACCACCGTCAACACACTGCTGGATCATTACCACAGCCAAACTTCCATCAACCAACGCTTCAAACTATCAAGCAACGTCACAGCTGGCATGAGCACCGACGTTGCCAACGAAGTCAAAAGCACTGCAGCAAATCGCGGCAACCTGCGGTACCAATACGAACAACCACCCCAGGTGGAAAGCGTCCGCCCCGGCATCTACAACATCTCAATCTCGTTGATGGGCGAACTGCGCGATCCAGCAACGGATAACTGACGATGGCTATCGACATCCGCATCGCTCAATTTTTTAACCTGCTGACCTCAGACGGCACCCGCCACCGCTACCAAAATTATTTCGTCAACGAAAAATACAAATACGACAGCAGCAACTACGAGTTCGCCCCATTCCGCGTCGAAGGCTCGGTTGCCAACAACACCGGCGACAACAGCGTCCTCCAGATCTTGTTCCCCAACGTGGAATTTGCAATCAAACTGCTGGACGCCGGCAACGGCAACCGTCTCAGCCGCCTGGTACTCACAACCGTCTGGCTCACGTCTAGTAACACTATCGCCGCCAACGGCGCCACTCAAGTGGAGTACATGGTCGGCATTGGCGCCAGCGTGAGCGAAACCACGATCGAGTTGCGCTACCGCTCCGCCATTGATAGCGTGATCTCAAACTTCCCCTCACGCAACGTAACGCGCCAGCTTGTTGGTCCACTACCTCTCAACGCCAACATTTCACTGCAATGAACGACCTTATCGGCTTAAAACGTGCTTGGGGCGCCTACCCGGGTGACGGAAGTGGACAAGCAGACTGCTGCGCCTTAGCTGCAGAGGTACACAAAAGGCTTGGTTACTGGGACTACGGACCGGAACTAAAAAATTTATTTGCTAAATATAATGATGAAACTTTACCTAAAAGTTTTATAGCTAAATGGCTACTTAAAAATGCACAACGCTTACCAAAACCAGAACTCCACGCTGTAGTTTTATTGCCCAGCAACGGCGTAGGTGCTTTAGGAACTGTACTGGGTGAAGATGATGTACTGTTTATTGCACCTAGTGGTTGCGTCGTTAGAGGCCCACTGCCGGCAAACTATGGTTGGTATTTTAGGATGAAAAAATAATGCGTAAACTACTTCCTTTTGAGCACGAACTTATTGCAACTTTGGGTATTTCAAAAGAAGAATACCTACAATTTGTTGCACTATATGAACAACCGGATTTTGAAAATAAGCCTGTAGCTGGCGAGACAGTAGCGATAGTTCTCGCTGTTATTGGCATCCTTTTTCAGGTAGCAGCTGCAATCTTTATGCAGCCGCAAACCCCTTCGTTTGATATGCCTCGTGGCGGTGGCGGACAGCCGCAAACCCGTGACGAACGCTTCTCTCCACGATTCGGTTTCAACTCCACCCAGGAACTTGCTGCCTATGGCGACCCGGTAAACCTCGTCTACGCCAATCGCGGCACCGGCACTGGCGCTAACCCCAACGGCGGCGTGCGCGTCACCGCTTCCCTGCTCTGGTCCGCCGTCCGCAGTTACGGCTCCAGTCAGTTCATCCAAATGCTGATGATGCTTTCGGGTGGCGCCATCACTGCTATCGATCCCGAAAAAACCGCCTTCGGGCAGACGCCACTGCGCGATCTGATGTCCGAAAACATTTGGATGTACTTTGACCCTGGCGCAACTGGCGTAGTTCAACGCCAAGACGAAGTATTCGGTAACTCTGGAACAGATCCCACTCGATACGGAAAAAGCACCGACAACCCGTACCGTATCCAGCCATCAGAAACAAATACCCGCCAAGACGGCTTTAGTCAGGCTTATTCCCCAACCACCGCCAACCAAGTCGGCATCTACGGCGTGGTGCCCATCAACGTGCTGCTGTATATCCGCCGCAGCAGCGGCCACAAAGATTCCACCAACCTTGGTGTGACCGCATCAGGAATCTCATGGACCTCTTCCAGTCCTTCACTAACAATTAGTCTTGACGACGTAATCGTAATTAAATTCGATTCCACAGCAATCGTAGATGGTGATTCAGATATTACCAAAGAAGCAAAAGATGCCCGCCGCAGTTTGCTGAGTGTTTTTGATACCGCCAGCACCTTCAAATTAGGTACAGCACTGTTTCGGGTCACTAACCTTTCCGGAACAAACATTGACGAAAATGACATCACCATCAAACTCAAGTGCATCCAAGCTGGATCAGCACCGCGCACAACTTACGCAAGCACAGAAGCCTCTGGAGCAAAAGGTGCTTTAACGTCTGCAGAAAAGAAAGAACGTAACAAACTAAAAAATAATGTTCAAAAATTACTGGACGAAGACCAGCGCCCTGACATTACAACAGCACTTCAACTTGCAGAATCAGGCGAAATTAAAGAGGCTCAATACGGTCGTGTCAGAAAAAATGTGGAAAAAGTGGAAGCGCGTCAACAATTTGGTTACGGTAGAGGCGGTTACAGTGTTATAAAAAAAGGCTATTATTTAGATCATACTAGCTACTATAAATATGTTACCGCAATTAAAGGGTACGTTAAAAAACGCGATCTTACAAAAAACGAAAAAGATACACTACGGCGTTACGCCGAACTAGGCGAAATTTCGGAAACATTTAGCAACGATATTTTTTACACAAAAGCCCTGGCACGCATTGCCTTAGCTAAATACGAAACGCTGTCAGCCTGTCACATTGTTGACTTTGCAATTAAAGCGATTGTCTTTAAGCGCATCAGCGGACGCCAACTGGAATACGGCAGCGACAGGCTTAATGGGTATCCGGTAAGTGATAACGGCATCAAAGCTCGCGTTGCTCTGTTTAAGTTGCGCTATCGCGAAGTCGGACAAACTAAGTATGTAACAGTACCCCGCACGTTTGCCATTAGTCGCGCTGCCGACAACGAAAACTTTGTTTACTTCAAATTCAACAGCGGCATCACAGACGCCGCATCTGCAACCCATTGGGAATTTGAACTGGAACCCATCGTCGATCCACTTAGCGAATCAGCGGTCAACGATGTTTATTACTATCTTTCCAATGCCGGTGACCCAATAAGCGAAACCCTCAGCAGCTACAAACTGCTCAGCAAAGACTCCACCACGCCATCCATCCAATTTGTTGGTGAAAAGAAAAACGCTACTGTAAACGCTTTTCCACCCAAAAACAGCAACCCCGCTGACCTGAACGAGTGGGACCTGTTCAACTACGACGCCGATACGCAGATCGCGTTTTCGTTTGATTCCGGCCCCGAAATCACCATTACAGCCGTCAGCGAACAACTGCTGCAATCGTTTAGCGACTACGACCAAAAGAACGCTTCCGGCAAAGTCGTCAAAAAGTTGTACAACAATCTGGCACTGCTGGGTTTCAATGCTTACTCCGGCAAAACAATCCAAGACCTGCGCTCGTTCACCGTATTTGCCGAGCAAGGTCGCAGTGTCCGCCGCCTACGCACTAGCGGCGACGACGAAAACGGAGACATTTGGGGCAGCGCCAATTATCAGTATTACCCATCCAAACCCGATGGTGCCAGCAGCTTAGCGCCAGACATTTTCCTGGACACCGTGCTGGATAAGGAAGATGGCATCGGCAACTACGCCGTCGTCAACGCACTGGATCTCAAGCAACTCGCCATCACCAAACGCTTTTGCATCAAAAACAAGTTATTCATGGACTGCGTAATTGCTGACCCACGTAGCTGGCGCGAGTTCTGGGTGGAGGTTGGTCCGTATAACTTGCTGGAGTTTGCCCGTATCGGCGGACGCGAAACCCTAGTGCCTGCTGTGCCGTACAACTCAACGACTGGCGCCATGACCCGCAGCATCACCGTCAGCGCCCTGTTCAACCAAGGCAACATCCTGGAGGATTCCTACAAGGAGGAATACATTGACTACGGCAGCAACGCCCAAGACATCATCGCCAACATCATTTACACCGACATGCCTGATGACGCGGTATTTGCCAAGAAAAAATCCGTCGAGGTCGTACTCAAAGACACATTCGAAGTTGATGCCATCCGCCAGACCTTTGACATCTCCAGTTACGTCTCCGACTACGACCACGCTGTTTTGTTTGGCAAGTTGCTGTGTAATACCCGTCGCCACGTCCGCCAAGCCATCGAGTTTAAGACCTACCCAACTTCTGACCCAATCTCTCCTGGTGCCTTCATTTATGTGGACATCGGTCAAAACAGCTGGGACGCCATCCGCACTGGTGTTGTCGGATCTGATGGCACGCTGAATACTCCGCTTGCCAATACGCCGGTCGACGGCACCTACAACTTCCGCCTGTACCGCAGCGACAAGGGAATGGTTACCCTCAGCAGCGTGGCAATCAGCAACGGCACATCCACGAAGCTGAAAAACTACGAGGGCTACCTGTTTGTCCTTGGCGTGGAGGCAACCAAGCGCCGTGTGTTCCGCGTGACCGAAGTGCAGATGGACGAAGAAGGCGAAACCACCGTCCGCGCCACCATCTACCCCTGCACCAGCGACGACAAATCCCTAATTGCGGACTTCAGCGATTCCCTGTTTACGGTCCGCAGCTAAACTACTAAATATCAGGAGTTGACGGCCATGGCCTTTTTTACTGGACGTAGCGGGGCGCTGTACTTGATAAGTGCAGGCACTGGTGGCGTAACACCGAATACCGACAACAGTGAAAAAGCCTTGAAACTCCGCGATTGGTCCCTTGAAACCACGCTGGAGCTGCTGGAAACCACCACAGTTGACACCGCCGTTAAGAATTATACCCCAGGTAGCGTCAGCTCCACTGGTAGCGCCACCGTTCTGTACTACAGGAAAGAAACCGGCGAAGCCGGCGTGCAGTTTGACTCGTTCCTAAACAAAATCATGAAATCCAGCTCGACTGGTGTAACTACCACTGACCGAGTTGGCATGGTGCTGCGTGTTGGTGAAACCGGAGGCAGCGGCTCCGACATTAAAGACGACATTGCCTTCAACGCCTACATCACCAACGCTTCACTCCAAGTCAGCACCGGCGAACTCAGTTCGGTAGCAATCCAGTTCACCGTGGATGGACCCTTCCGCGAATTGGTTGACGCATGACTTATTTCCTAGGCCACTACGGAAAAGTCAAGCTACGTCGCAAAAGCTCCACCAGCTTTACCAGTTCAATTTCACCGGCGGACATCAACACCACGCTAAATCGGTTTGGTTTTGACGGTTCCCTGGAAAATTTGCTGACCGGCGATCAAATCCGCATCTTCACGACAGACGCACGCGGACTGGACTTTTTACCGTCTTCCACTTGGCCTGACGGCGGTGGCGCAACGTTAGACGAAGTTGTTGCGTATACCAACATCAACGCCATTGGCGGTATCCGCCTATTCAACAGTTTTTCCGCCGCTGTCAACAATAATCGCGCCGAAGAATACCCACTAGAAGCCTTTGCCGGGGCTGATTTACCCATCGAAGTAATGATATTTGGCTCAGTGGAGCGTGTTCTCGGTGACGTAACCGGATTTACCTTTAACACCGACCGTGAAGCACTCGACACCACCACAATGTCGGACCGCTTCAAAAGGATGTTTTCCGCCGGACTAATCAGCGGCTCTGGCTCCATCGACTGCCTATTCAACAGTCAAAATAGCGGCCTGGTAGAAAATTCATTGTTGATGTTGCAACTTATCAACCGAACTGACATTGGCAGTGAATTTAGTTGCTACCTACAACTCACAGAAGATGCTATCTACCCAGGGGCAAAAGATATTTACTACGAGTTTGACGCGATGGTTACACGCACCGGCATTGAGGTGCGCCCTGACCAAGCCATTAACTGCGCCATTGACTTTGTGACGACCGGCGAAATCCGGTTACTGATTGGCGAACCCTCGGGCTACATCCTTAAGGAGGACACAGATCGCCTGCGCCTGCAGCAAGATCTTGACTTCCTCCTTACCGAAGTCACCGACTAAACTGCTAGAAGACCCGCTGTACCTGGAGCTGGCAGGTGGCCGACCAACGCATTACAGAATTAACGCAGCTCAGCGAGGAAAACGTTGAGGCCACCGACGTGCTGCCCATCGTAGACATCTCGGCAAGCGAGACCAAAAAAGTCACCGCCAAAGACCTGTTCGAGGCTGGCGCGACTCTTGCCGGTGCCTCCAGCATTAACCTTGCCAAGCTAAATCAAGCCAGCGCCACCAAACTCGGCACCACGGCACTGGCGGACGACGCGATCACCGCCGCCAAACTGGCTGACGATTCCAGCATCGCCTACGACTCCGTTGCCCCAGCATCCGACAATTTTGAGGGTCGCGGCTACGTCAACAGCACCAGCAAAAACCTCCAGATCTGGGACGGCAGCGCGTTCCAGCAGGTTATTGCCCCAACCGCCGGCATCGAAGACAGCGCGGTAACGACCGCCAAGATCGCCGCCAACGCAGTCACCACCGCCAAAATCGACGCCGCTGGCCTTGGTACAGCAGCCCTTGCCGATGACGCTGTAACGACCGACAAGATTGCTGACGACGCCGTAACGGCAGACCAACTCGCCACTGGTTCCGTCACCGCCGACGCGATTGCCGCAGGCGCCGTCGAAACCGCCGAACTAGCTGACGACGCCGTTACCTACGCCAAAATCCAAAACACCAGTGGCACTAACGTTCTGCTGGGACGTTCGACTGCTGGCGCGGGCAACGTCGAAGAGATCAGCTGCACTGCAGCCGGTCGCGCACTTCTTGATGACGCCGACGCTTCCGCCCAACGCACCACGTTGGGACTCGGCACACTCGCCACGCAATCTGGCACCTTCAGTGGCACCCACTCCGGCACCACCAGTGGCACCAACACCGGCGACCAAACGATCACGCTGACCGGCGATGTAACCGGCTCGGGTACTGGCTCCTTTGCCGCCACCATTGCCACCGACGCCGTTACCACCGCCAAGATCGCAACGGGTGCTGTCACCACCGATGAAATCGGCGCCGCAGCAGTCACTGGCGCCAAACTTGCCGCCGATTCCAGCACCATCGTTTCCGGCAACGCCCCATCCGGCAATGGCGATTTTGAAGGTCAGCAATGGTTCAACACCAACACCGGCCTCGCCTACGTCTGGGACGGCAGCACCTGGAACCAGCAAGCCGGCGTCCAAAGTTTCGTCTTTACCGACTCCACGCCGATCGCATTTAGCTCGTCGGTCACCTCAGCTGGCGTCGCCACCATCACCAGCACGCTTGAAACCCAAACCGCCGCAACGATTTTTGCCGGTCCAACAACTGGTTCAGCAGCTGCCCCAACCTTCCGCGCTTTGGCAAGCGGCGACCTTCCCGTTGCTGCGACTGGCACTCCCGGCGCCATTTCCCCTGGTACGGGTCTGACGGTTGCTGCCGGCGGCGTACTTAACCACAGCAACACGGTTGGCTCTGGCACTTACACCAAGGTCACCGTTGACGCCCAAGGTCACGTCAGCTCGGGCACCACGCTTGCGGCGGCTGACATCCCAGAACTGGACGCAGCCATAATTACCACCGGTACGTTCAGCAGCGAGTACCTTGCCGCCAACAGTGTCGGCGCCACCCAACTTGCCGACTACGGCATCGCCCAAGTCAGCGAATCTGCCCCAACACCCGAGTTTGCCGGTCAGTGGTGGATCAACCCATCCGACCGCTCGGCATACATCTGGGTCGGTACGGTCAGCCCTACACCCAACGGTTACTGGTTGCTTGTTGGTTACGGCAGCCCCACACAACTGAACCTCCGGTTTGGTGGTACTTACAACGCCACCACCAACACGGTTGTCACCCTTAACGAATACGGTACTGAAGCTGGTCTAACCGTTGGTCAAGCCCTCAGCGCACCCAACAACCAAAACAACGGCGTCTACCTGATTACCACAACCGGTGGTACTGGAACAACTCCAGCCCCGGTTGCTTCGCTGGCAGTTGGTGACTGGTGTCTCAGCCAAGGCACCGGCTCTAACTGGACAAAGATCGCCGTTGTTTCTGGTGCAACGGGCACCTTCAACGACTACGACATCCTGTGCGACGGCACGTATTTTACGCCGGACATGACGGCGGTTACGGATGTCCGTGACGCTTTGACGTTGCTGTGGGGTCGCGCTCAGATCGCCACTACCTCACAGATCGGCGTGGTGTTGGAATCCACCGAGGTGCTCGTCAATAACAGCACGGGTCAAATGACGATCGGCGTGGTGGACGATGGCACCTACTAATGTCATACGGAAGAGAAAGTTTTGTCTATAGCGCCGAGAACGTCCCTATTGGCGGACAACCTGGCGACGTTTTGCTGAAAGTTCAAAACGCCAACTACTACACCGCCTGGCGTGACTTCACTTACGTCTTTGAAACCTACGACGTAGTGTTAGACGATGGCGAGTATTGAGGTCGCTAATCTATTGAGGTAATCCCGTCCTACTGGAGCTAAGGGAATGGCCTCAACCCATAAGAGTCTGCGTAGCAGCACGGCAAACAAGCGCCCGACTACTGCGATTGCCGACGGCCAAATTGCCCTTAACACCAACAGCACCAGCCCCGGTCTGTTCTTCAAAGACAGCACTGGTGCCACGATCATCAAAGTCGGTCCAGTCCACGTCAGTGCAACTGCACCAAACGTATCGCCACCGGCAGGTGGCAGCGCCGGTAACAGCACCGGCGAAATCTGGCTTGACACCAGCCTGACCCCCGTCGGCGTCAAGATCTGGAACGGCAGCGCCTTCGTCAACGCCACCCCCATCGGCAGCACCACGGTCCAAGGTCTGCTGGAACTTGCCACCAACGCCGAAACCCAGGCTGGTTCCGACACCGACCGTGCCGTCACACCCGCTGGTCTGCAAAGCAAGCTGAGCGACAGCATTAGCACTACCAGCGCTACCACCATTGCATCGAGCACGGCAGTCAAATCTGCTTATGACCTTGCCAATGCTGCACTACCCAAATCCGGCGGCACTGTTACCGGCAACCTGGAGATTGGCACCAGCGGCAGCCTGAGTTTTGAAGGCGCCACCGCCGACGCATTTGAAACCACGATTGCTGTGGTGGATCCGACGGCAGATCGCACCATCACACTGCCCAACATTACCGGCACGGTTGTCACCACCGGCGACACCGGCACCGTCACCAGCACGATGATCGCTGATGGCACGATCGTCAACGCCGACATCAACGCTTCGGCTGCAATCAACAAAACCAAAATCAGTGGAACGGCAATTACTGCAGCTGATACTGGAACCGTCACCAGCACCATGATTGCTGAAGGTACCATCGTCAACGCCGACATTAACGCCAGCGCCGCGATTGCTCATAGCAAACTGGCAAATATCACCGCTGGCTCCGTACTGCTCGGTAACTCCAGCAACGTCCCAACCGCAACTGCTCTATCCGGCGACGTAACAGTTGATAGCAGCGGTGTAACTGCAATTAGTAGCGGCGTCATTGTCAACGCTGATGTCAACGCATCTGCTGCCATTGCTGGCACCAAGATTAGCCCTGATTTCGGCAGCCAGAACGTCGTCACCACTGGCACGGTTACGGGAGCCAGTCTGTCCCCCACCAGCAGCACGGTCCCCACCAATGGCGTTTATCTGCCTGCTGCAAACACTGTAGGGGTGGCAACTAATGGGAATGAGAGAGTTAAGTTTGGCACCAGCGAAGTGGTGTTTAACGATGGCGGAAACGACTATGACTTCCGCATCAATGGTGATGATCTCGATCCCCTGCTAATTGCTGACGCCTCAACAGACCGTGTGGGGATTGGAACATATACACCTTTAGCCAGATTGCACGTTCGCTCCAAAAATAATGACACACCTGAGGATTTATTTTCCCTTCAACAGGTTAATAGCGCAGGTACTGATAACGCTCGTCTTATAGTCCAAGCAGATCCTGCCAATAATTTTGTCATCTACAAGTCAACCGGTACACAGGCGGGTGGCCATATATTTCAAGGAGGCAATGATGAGCGGATGAGAATTACCAGCAGCGGACGCCTGTTAGTTGGCACGTCTTCTAGCCGTGGCGCTTTATTTAACACGACTGGAAACGATGCGCAAATTCAATTAGAAGGCACAAACTATAATACATCTTCTATTTCTATAATTAGAAATAGTAATAATAATAGCTGTCCATTTCTGATTATAGGCAAAAGCAGAGGCGCGGCAGTCGGCGGAACCACAGTCGTTAACTCTGGGGATAGTCTTGGTGCGCTTTCTTTTCAAGGATCTGATGGCACCGAACTTATAGAAGCAGCACGCATTACAGCAGAAGTAGACAGCACCCCTGGCGCTAATGACATGCCAGGCCGCCTAGTGTTCTCGACTACGCCAAACAACCAAAGCCCATTTACGGGTCCGGAGGAGCGGATGAGGATTAATGATGAGGGTGATATTTTGTTTGGGGCCACGGCTAAGCCCAACGGAACGTCTGTTTATGGCTCTGCCTTTACAGACCAAACAAATAACCGTATGACGTTGTTTTGCGCTACATCATCAGCAATAGCTCAGAAACACGCAATTTTCTTTAACCCCAACGGGGAAGTTGGGAGCATTAGCACCAATGCTTCTGCTACTTCTTACACAACTTCTTCCGACTACCGCCTCAAAGAAAACGTCACTCCAGTCACTGACGGCATCACTCGCCTGCAGCAACTGAAGCCCAGTCGCTTCAACTTCATCGCGGACCCTGACATCGTAGTAGACGGCTTTCTTGCTCACGAAGCTGCTGAAATCGTCCCCGAGTGCGTTACTGGTGTCAAGGATGAAGTTGATGAAGACGGCAATCCTGTCTACCAAGGCATTGATCAGTCCAAACTCGTGCCCCTGCTGACGGCTGCGCTGCAGGAAGCCATTGGTGAGATTGAATCACTGAAGGCTCGTGTTGCTGCCCTTGAAGCCCAGTAGTCCCCTTCACTAGACACCCCACCGCATACCACTGATGGCAGTCAAATCTAAAACCGCCTTAGGGCGTGTTGAACATAAGCCTGGCAAACCAAAGCGCACGCGGCAAGGGCATGGGCAACACAGCCTGCCTAACCACGGGCGCAAGAAGATGCGCGGTCAGGGCAAGGGCTAATGGCTGGCACTATTGCCATAATGAGAGCGAAGCCAGAGCCTAGTCGTGGTTGAAATCCTAGCCGCCATCACGGGTGCCTCCATCAGTGTGGCAGCATATGCGTTCACCGGCATCGCACGGCGCAACGTTGAAAGCCGCGACTCCGTGCTGCGTCTCACAATGGCGGTGGAATCAGTCGCCGCAAAAATGGAAGAACTTCATATCGATTTCAAGTCAGACCGCCGGGAGGTTTTTGGGCGGCTGAACCAGATGGAGCAGCGGCTGGCCAAACTGGAAGCAAAGCCTTAGCCTGAGGTGTCTGCTCCTTTTATATGACCAACGAACAGCTCGCCATCGCTGGCGTTGTCGTTGCCGCCGGCTCTGAAATCATTGCCTTGTCACCTCTGCGGTCCAATAGCTGGGTGCAACTGCTGATGCAAGGTCTCAAGATCATGTTCCCCAGACGGCGGTGAACTGCGCCTAGTCACGCAGAATCACGATCCATACCAAACTGACCAGCTAAGTTATTTGCCGCTTCGCGGATAGCCCAATCAGTTTTTGTTTTCTCCAGCTGGTGCAGACCGTTGAGGACAAGAGCGGCTTCGAGCAAACCGCGGTAATCACCCGAATTAAACCGGTCAATAATCCACTGGTCGGTAGCGGCTTTACGGAAACAGGACTCTGTGCTGTGTTCAATAGGACGCATGGTCACCTCGGACGAATTTTCATAAACCAACCAGTATCGTTCCCCTCAATCAACCAACGCGGCAACCAGTTTTTACGTGAATAAGCCACGCCGGCACCACCTTTATTACTGATGTATCCACCCGAGGATAGGTTGGCTTCACCAAATGGGTCATTAACAATGATGTGGGTTGGTGTGTATCCCACAACAACACTCCAGTGCCCAGTCCCAGTGGGATTATCAACAGACCCTTTGTGCAACCAACCAACTGGCACAGGGTAGTTGTGATTGATTTGGTTTTCTAATTCTTCAACAGTGCCATCCATCTCAAAACTAGCGGTCAAGCCCAAAGCCTTAAGCGCAGCAATTTGAGCCTTGGGATCAGTGGTATCGCCAAAGCGAGCACGCACTTTGTTGTACTCATAATCACCCGAAATTTTGCCGTAATACCGCGCCACCATCGCGCAACTGGAACTAAAGCACTGCCGATAACCTTTGGCGCCATCATCAGTCCCAAGCTGATATTCGTAAGGAACTTTTAAGATCCGCTCTTTAGGTTTTGGCGTAGGCGTCAGTCCACTGTGCTGATTCATCAGCGCAATCAACTTATCTGCGTAAGTTGGATCAGTGGCATAACCCTCATTAACCAGCCACCGAGCAGCATCGTCACGAGTGCCCGCGTTGTTGCAGCCCTTGTATTGCTTGTAATCCTTATACCAGTGATCAACCAAATACATCACACATGCCAACAAATCAGGAAAATCAATAAAACTATCGGTAATCGTGACCCACTGATTATTAATAAACTCCTGAGTT
>Ga0194123_10006076_pt1 | contig 12624 bp, 29 predicted proteins | sample TA2MahsurfametaG_5_FD_155479 | JGI IMG/M metagenome (GOLD analysis project Ga0194123, IMG submission 155479) | Freshwater microbial communities from Lake Tanganyika, Tanzania - TA2015023 Mahale A surface | ecosystem: Environmental > Aquatic > Freshwater > Lake | place: Tanzania: Lake Tanganyika... | reverse complement strand
ATGAAAAATACTTATACTATGATCGAAGTGAAGTTTCATCGTCTAATTTATTATACATTTGAGACCTTTCGAGATTACTTTCTCCACTTTCCAAATTTGTATGATCGTAATTCATGATGTCAGTATCGGGTGTTACCCATTTATTAGACCTTTCCGCCGTCCACAGAGTAGTGTTGTATTTTCTATTGATAACTAAATCTTCTTTTACTGTGAAAGACGGATCATGTAGAATTAATCTGTTGTTTGGTTGTATAGCAAAGTTACCATTATCCATTGCAATAACGTGTCCACATTTATGTTGAGATGGAAACTCACTAAAACCAAAATCTGTGTCACTCATATCATTTGAGGCAGCCCAATCTAAAGTAAATAGATACCTTCCTGTATAGTTGACTCGTCTTCTAGAAATAAATTTGCAGGTTTTATTTTTCAATAATGGAAAACATGTTGCACTTACATGGTAACTAAAAGAATCCCAAAGTACCAACTCATCAAGTTCTTGTTGGGGTGCATCTTCTTTCCAACAAAATGCTTGAATTGGCATTCTCCACCATAAACCCCCGTCTTCCATAATAAAATGAAATAAAGGTGCTTGTGCTGGTATTGAGGACATTCCGAAAATATAACAAGGAAATAATTTATCGTGAGAATCTTCTTGATCTCTCAAAAAATTACCTCTAACGAACCCTTCGATCGTTGGTATTGGTATGTTTAAATATCCCATTATAATTTAATCCATTTATTATCGTGATTATATCTGAAAGATGCTATGTGTTCTTTGTTCCATTCATTTGGTTTAACTAATGATAAAAAAGTACTTCCGTTTTCTGAATAGTAAAGATGATAAATCTAGTATGCTTCTTCAAAAGACGTGTATCCAATAGTAAATTTTCTCCAGTCTACACTATTTGGGTCTTCTATGATTCCCTCATACATTAGAAAATCAATAAGATCCTTTGCGTTTTTTCGGTCAGCAATAAGAACAGGTATTCTTCCGCTCTCATACATTTCGATCGAACCGTCACCATAGATAGAAGCATAGATTGAAACTGATCCCCAATCAGAATCTCTACCGACCATTTTAAAGTCTTTCCTAGTACTAACTACTTGATGCGGCGAACTTTCTGAACTGCTTCTAATTTCCAATCCAGTTACTGAAAGATTTACTTCTTCTTCCTTAGATTTTCGACAAACCATCTTGATCTCAGTAATAGGGCTGGTTCCATACTGCTTACTATGAGCCGATACTCTGTCTGCAAATGTACCTAATCCCTTTCCGCGAACATCTGATTCGATCTCCTTCCATTTTTTAGTTGAGACTTCATTTACATAGCTTTCAAAGGTCTTTACGAATCCTTCTTCTGCAAATGCATCTTTATTTCTTTTTATTGGAACTGATATACGATTTTTTATGAAGCTATGTACTTCGTGTATATCATCAAATGAAGATGCGATATGATCGACTGCCCAATCGTGACCGTCTTTTAAGATATTGTCCACTTCGTGTGCATCCATCTGTACCATCTCATCGATCATTCTTTTGATGGATTCCAGGTTTCCAAAAAACATGTAATTTAGTTCCTCTTTATTTTTCATCATGCAACTGTTTGAGTTTCCTTCGCATCCGTATGAACATTTATTGATTCTCATAATTAAATTATTTTTTAATTACTCCCTTAGCAATTAGGATGTCTTTTTTAGTGACTTTGCCGTCTCCGCTCATGTCTGGAAATTTCTTTTTAGGCTTGGCTTTTTTTGTCTTAGCCTCAGCACTACTTTTCTTGCCCTCATTCACGAACTGATCAAAGCTCATGATTCCTCTAGACTCGTTGGGCATCACTCCTTCGGTTGATTCTGGCATAACAACTCCGCTTTCTACTTGATCTGGAGTTGCTGGAACTGTTTCCAAATGCGATGAAGTATCTAGGTCAACCGACTTAATAAATCTAACAGTTATGTCCGGAATTTCGGTCCCGTCTTGGCCCATTCCCTTTAGGACTTGAGTCAAGGTACCTAGCTTAATTCCTTCTATTATATCCATGGCTGTAGTATCGTCCAAATGAAAGACTAGCGCATCAGGCTCGTTCTTTGCAGTGTCGTTCTTAGTATTTAGGATCACCAGTTTTATACCTTTGAATTCAGTCTCATTCTCTTTATTCTTCCATTGAGCATCGGTTTTTTGAACCGATTGCCCCATCTTTAACTTATCAAAATCTTCCTTAGTCACTGCGATCTCTAGGATGTTCTCCTTTGCCAATAGCGTGAAGTCTTCGATCTTTTCAGTGGGCACAGATCCCACTAGAGCTTCTGGAGTTCCCATCTCAGTCGGATCTAACGGCACTCCCATCTGTTCGGCTTCAAAGATTCGTGTAAAATTAAAATACTTGTGCATTTCTTCTCTATTTTTTTATTATTTATTCCGAATAGATCTTAGAATAAACTTCTGAAAGCAGATCTATTATTTCTTCAATCGTTCCGTCTCGACGTAACTCCTTAAACACTAGGTTTTCTACTGCGAACTCTCCTCCCTTAGCCAATCCTTGCTTACGATCGCTCATTATCTTCTTTTTAAATCTGTCTAGATAATCATATAGTTGGTCTGCGTCGTCTCCATTAACTGACCTAGATCTTTGTTTGATCATCTTAACTTCACCCTTGATGACTCTAATCTTTTCGTCCACGTCTTTTTGATCAAATGAAGGTTCTTTCCAAGTTGGAACGATTATCCACCGATCTCTAAGTATTGAAAAGAGTCCTGACGCAACGTGTTGTTCGTCCTTGTGTTGAACATAGCATTCTACATCATGACCTCGTAGGACTACCGGATGTCGCATGTTCCACATAAATCTCTGTCCGTCTAACGCCTTTCTTACCAGCTCTAGGTTTTCGTCGATCTGTGCAAAGTCAATGATGATGTGCACGTCTAAATCAGAATCCTTATTCCAATTAAAATTAGCTATCGATCCAGTTAACTGAATATCCATTATCGGAACCTCTAACTTTAAGGATTCCCAAAAATCATCAGCGATTGCTAACAGTTTTGCTCTAATCACTGGGTCCATCTTGCCCTCTTTCCAAAACTTTGGACATAGATCTCGTTGATATTCTACCTTTTCATTGATCCATTGATTGAAACTTGGAGCCTTGTATTTCAAAGTTAAACTAGTGATTTATTTTATTTATCTTGGTGAAGGTTTTAAAAACTTTATTCTTTTAGTATTAAATTTAAGATAAATATTAATATGAAGAAATACATACACTCTTTTAATTTAATCAACGAATCTGTAAAACACAATGGAATAGTCTTAATTAAGGGTAAACCCAAAGGCAAGGACCAGGAACAGACTCTCTATGCTTCACACGTTAGCAGTTGTGCTGAAGTCAGACCTGGAGCCATGATGCTCTTTCTTTCAGACCAGTTTTATCGAATTCGCAAGGATGGTAAAAAGCTAAAGGGAGCACGGATCAATTGGAAGGATGAAGACTCGCTAAAGGATGCGATTAATTCCAAGTCTCCTGGAAAACTAAGTATTGTTCGTAACAAAAATAAGACTCCATACCATTGGAAGACCTTAAAACACACGAACATAACGGATGCTCTAAATGCAGTCGATCAAGACTTGATGGGAGATCAGTATCTATTCGAATCGTCAGACTCCTCCCTTCCCATTGAGGAGAGAGTCGTGATAGATGCTCTAGATTCTATATTCAAGGACGGACCAGAAGTGATTGTGCTCGATTGGGAAATTCCTGACGACTCCCTGTCTGACTCGATAGATAGTGATTCATTCCAAACAAGCGGATCCGAAGAAATAGAGTGGACAGCAAGCTTTGACTGTTTGCATGTAGGTCGACCTGAACTGGACGATCAGCTTAAGGAGAAGGGCCTTCGTCGATTTGAGGTCACCATCTATTTTACGTCTACTATTAATTTTACTCAATGGTATGATCCAGGAGATTATAATAATCCACCAGAAGGAGGAATAGAGGTAGAGTCAATCTCAACCGAGATATCCGATATCCATTTACTAGGTTCAGACTATACTGAATTTGAAGAATCATTCGGTATAGATCCAGTCGTTTCAAAACTAGATACTGAAGACTTGGAGTCCCTAATCAAGAAAAAACACGTAAAATTTATTTAACCTAATTCTTAAATTGAGTATAATATCTAAAAATCATTCTCAATGGAATCCCCTAAGGAAAAGTTACGCTATCTGTGAAGATTGTGGAGAACCTGGAGAGTTAAGAAAAGACTTAGGCTAGTATTTCACTCTATGCGATGCTCACTATCAACAAAAAAGGAGGAGAGAAAGAAAAGATGAGAGAGTTTAGGTTCTATAAGGAGAGCACCAATCGATGGTACGTCGACCTTCCCGAATGGAATGGTCCCAAGGCAGACCTTGAGATGATTGACGGGGCCGATTCTATGCTAGAATACATGGCAGAGGGCTCTGGTGAGGTTAGGGCGATCATGTCTACCCAAAAAGTAGACAATGTATATCACCTAATATTTATTCGAGAGACTCCTGAAATAGGTGAAGGCGCACAATATCTGCTTGAAGAGTATTTAGGACTCACGATCTATCTTAGAGTATGGCTCTGTGACGTCACTAAATTCGTATTCGGAGAATTTCCCGAAAATATTTGGATCATTCCTATTGATTAGTCATAATTTTATGATGAGGTCGGCAGTTTATTAGAAGAAATTAAAAATAACAAGTTAATATGATGGCATTTTTAGAATTTACGTTTAGGTCCTTTTGGACGTTTTTTGGAATGATGCTCCTGATCGGAGCATTCACTAGCCTTATCTATAAGAGCTGGGCCACCTTTTGGAATAATCGAACCATCGTCAAGCGTGGGTATCCACCGACTGGTAGTAAGTCAAACGATATTAAAGAGGGCGAAGATGAATAAGTACGAGCTACTAATAATAGTAGGTGATCGTCTTGAGCATCATACTGTTTTTGCTGAAACCTTCGACACAACGACATCAGCTAGCACTTCTGCCGGTTTCTATGCATTTTATGCGGATCGGAAGATAATTAAATGTTATCCGATCGACCGAACGATAATCGCTTCGATTGAAGAATGTGATGAATCTTTTTAAAGTCTGATATTTTTTAGTATCATAGCTATATAACCAATAAAATTTATAGCCATGAAAAAGTTAATATTCTTTTTAGCTTTAATAATAAGCAGCCAAATTAATGGACAATATCGATACATGCGATACGCTGAATTTAAGCTTTTGAAAAAATATAATATTGACTATATGTCACCATGGGGAAGATTCATCACAAAGGACAGCTATTTTAGTGATTGTGATGAGACCGCAAAATTAGAATTAAAATCCGCATACTCTAAATTTTGTAAATGGAATAAGGATCGTTTTTCAGTAAATCCTCAAAAGTATAGCGAGATTCTAGATATTTCTGAATTCCATTATCAAGTTGATCCTAATCCCGGAAAAATAACTGGATACGCTCATCTTCCAATCAATCGTGATAACATAGAATTTATTGAGATCGTTGAATATAACGTTGTTCGATTCAATCAGATACACTATGAATCTGTGATCTTAATAAAATACACAACTAAACCTCTTGAACAATATTGGAATGATTCATTCTATGAAGACTGTGGACAATGTTCAGTAAATAATTAAAGGGAGATCACTCCCTTTTTATTTTACTCCAGGTTTAGCTGCAGTCGGTGTAGTAGCGGCTGCTGGAGGATTAAGACACTTATCTACTATTGCTTGTAAACACTTAGCCATTCCAGCGGTACCTTTAGATTTCAACCAAAGTTCTTTGTTAGAAAGTATGGGAGATTTAAAATAATTCCAATATTTTAGATTTTGACAGTATTGTAAAAAGGTCGGTGTTGCAAAACTGTCCCATGCTGAGTCTAAACCTTTAAAGCCAACGCCAGTAGTGTCATTTGGGTTCCATAACATTGCATCCGATATTAATTGTCTTTGTTCTGACTGATTCTTTGAAATTTTTCCCCTTCCGTCTACAAAAACTGATGTTAAATACATTGGAGTAGGTACGCTACTCTTTGATTTAACAATTCCATATATGTTCATAGGCAACTGGCTATTGTACGCGTCTTGTTTATACATGCTAGGATCAGTCTTACAATAAAGTTCAAGACCTGCATATTCTATTGTCTTTCCATAAGGTAGAGCTTTACCGTCCTTTGGGGTTTTTGCAAAAATATTTGCTGCTTCTTTTACATCATTATGAGAAATAACTTCAATTGCAGTAACTGCTTTCTGTTCTAAAATCATCATAGACTCGTTTACTCGTGTCCAATCTTTAAAATTTAAAAGGTATGACATAATCTTTTTCTTTTTTAGTTATTTATCTTATCTCGAAAAAATCCGGATTGAGCTTAATTTATTACAGGTAAAGTTAATCCCTCTTTCACTGGACGATTTTTTACTTTTTGTTCAACTTCAGGTATTCTTTTTGTGTTTGCCAATAGGTTAGTTTTTCTCCTTTTCCTTGTCTTGTAATTAGTAGTGACATGATAATTATTATTTTTTATTCAAAGTAGTTATCGATGTATCCTTTCTCTACGTATGAGTTTGCAGAGGCGTCCTTTTTACTTGAGCCCACTCCTCCTTGTGCAGCGCTCGTTTGAGCAAAACGTATTGCTTGTTCAAATAGCATCTGCTCCTCGATCTGAGTTCTTCTTGCCTTCTGGTCAGCAGATTCTTCTCCCCAATTAATAAATAGCATATCGAAAGATTTTTATTTATTTATCCTTTTTAATCTTGATAGAATTTATAGTAATATTAACATAAATAATAAAAAATCTACTTCACAGTGAACCGACAGCCTAAACCCAAACTCAATGATTTTAGAGCAGTGGCTACTGACCGATGTTGCATCCAGATCACGATATCGGAGGAACTTGATCTTACCGGCGCCTCGATCAAGGTACTGGGAGAAAATCGAAACTTCTTGACTGAACTTACGAATCTTGACCACATTACTGAGTTCTGTACCTACACTGGTAAGCCCATGTTTATTGAGCTTCACACTCCAGCCGGGATCGCAGTCCACTACGTTGAGGGTTCGGGTCAGGCCTTTTACAAGAACTTAAATTAACCCAAATAGTATAACCTTTTAAATCACAAATCCGTTATCGAAGCATGAAAAAATCTAACTTGATCATATTTGCCATTACAATAAGCGTATTGGTCGGTGGCACAATAATTGTTTCTTGCGAATCAGAAAAGGTAAAAGAATCACAAAATATCACACCACCTCAAGAGTTAGACAATGATTCTAGATATTATACTCGACAGTACGAGGTCTATACTCTAGAAGGTTGTGAATATATCGTAGTCAGTGCGGGAAGCATGAGATGGGGCTCACATAAGAGTAACTGTAAGAATCTAATACACATAAAAAATGAAGAAGTACATATTGCTAATTGATATCGACGGCACAGTCTGTGAGGACATCAAGAACGAAGACTCTCACCTGTACAGCTCAGCCCGACCTATCGAAGGAGCGGTTGAACGCTGTAATGCATGGTATGAGTCTGGTGCACAGATTCACTTCTTTACTGCTCGAGAATCTAAAGACCGTGAAGTGACTGAGTCATGGCTTCTTCGTGAAGGTTTTCAGTATCACTCACTAGTGATGGACAAACCTAGGATCAAGAGCGGAGAAGAATATATCTGGATAGATAATCAAAAGGTCAGAGCAGTCACCTTTAAGGGAGTCTGGACAGATCTCATCGAATACACCAAGAAGATCCTTTCCTTTGTTGAATAGTATAACACTAAGATATGAAATCAAATAATTTAAGGTATAGAATCGTAAAATGGTTCGAAATGAATTGGGGATGGTTTTTTACAAACGGGAGAAAACAGGATGCCTGGGCTAGACAACTAAGGAAAAAATACGGAAATGATGAGTAGTATTCTATTTTCTAATTTAGATCATAAAGGGGAATTCCTAGTTTACGTTGTTGACGATATCTGCGATACAGGACAGACATTTGAAGTAAACGGTAATCTTCCTGCTGAGACAAAGGTTGCCACTTTGCTACGTCGAGACAGTAAGAAAGACTTAAAAGATTTTTGTGATTTGTAATATACGATGTTTTGGGGTTTGGATATAGTATAAACGATAATAAGCTGAGAAGAAACAAGGAAGATATTTATGTATTAACTGTAATTCAATGACAGTACAACTAATGACACACCCATTAGAGGGTCAGCTACAACTACTAGCAATTTCTGTAGTTATTGTTTGCTTAGTAGCTCATTTTATTTTACAAAAAAATAACGAAGATAAAGAATAATATGAAAAAACTAATACTAATGCTTCCACTAGTATTTGGATGTAAAACCTCAAAGCAGAGTTGTGATGTTTATGGTGCATATAGAGTACCGTACACCGACACGATTATGGTATCTGAGTATCATGTGGTGCCTTTACAATATAAAAAGCATAACAGCCTTCACCTCTATTTTCCTAAAGAGATTGTATATGTTAAGGACGGCGTTGAGGTGTGTATTCCAATCCGCTACGAATACCAGAGAATTGTAAAATACAAATAGACGATAAAAAGTAAAACAAATTATGGCAAAAGTAATACTAGAATTTGATCCATGTGAAGATAGAGAAGATATGGAATCAGCAATCAATGGTTGGAAATGGAAGGTGCTGGTAAGGGAATTGGATCAGCATTTAAGATCTGAATTAAAATACAATGATGCAATAACCGGTCAAGCGTATGATGAATTACAAAAACTTAGAGATAAACTTCATGAATTGAAAAATGAAAGCGGATTAACACTAGAATAAAATGGTAAATAGATTATCTAGAGAAGAAAAAAAGCAACAAGCAGTAATTGATTTAATCAATGAAATGTTCAAAATCGCCGGGCATACCGTCACATATCAAGATGCTGTTGCCTTTGGAGATAAATGGTTCAATAATTGGACAATGACTGAAACACAACGAGAAGCTTGGTACAAATGGGGTAAAACATATTTAATGAAAAAATTCAAGGCATATACTGCCCGGGCTGAAAAAGAAATGCAGTGGTTTGAATTACAATGGGGTTTACAAATACAAGAACATGAGCAAGATAACGCAAACTAAGATACCAATGCAAGTAGAAAACTTTTTTGAGTTAATTGCTCAAGGTAACCCAAATTGGAAACTTGTCAGAGAACGAGACGGATTAACAAAACACTCAGTAGACATAATGTGGTTGGAATGGAATGAAGAAGGACGTTTCAAAGAAAAACATTCGGAGATTGCCTTAGGTAGATCTTTGTTGATGTCTCCTTTCAATGAATTTTTTACTTGGCAAACAACTTCAGTAACCGAGATTGTTTTTAAAACTGCTAACTATATTAAGTTTCATACCGGTAATAGTACCTATGAGTTATTTAAACTAGACAATGATTGAAAAAATAAGATTGTGGTGGAAATATGATGGAAAACACTATCACAAAGAGTTTGCTAGAGGTGTTAAGAATCTTTGGCGTTGGTTTCCAACCATATGGCAAGACCGAGATTGGGACCAGGCATACATTTACACAATGTTAGCCAAGAAGCTAGAGTTTCAAGCCCAGTACATTGGTGATAGAGGATTTCATACAGAAGCAAAACGAGATGCTGAAAGGATGCGATTGGTTGCTAAATTAATCAAGATGCAACGCGATGAATTCTATCTTACGGAATGTATGGACTATGAAACGACTAAACATTGGTTTGAACCAGTATCAGAACATCCGGGATACAATGAATGGAAATATGAAACTATTTCAGAACGGTATGATGAATACTTTGCAAAGTATCCTAGACAATATAAAAAAGTGTTAAATGGAGAAGGTATATTTACGCGTTACCGAGAACCAGGTTATGTAGTTGCTGCAACTGATAAGCACCGAATTGCATTAGAAATTTCGCATATGAATCAGGATCGTTGCAAAACTTTGCTATTTAAAATTATGAATGACAATATTGAAAGATGGTGGGACTAGGATTTTATAAAAAATTTACTTATAATAAAAGAAAATGAAAAACTTTGCATATTTAAAAACATTTTTCTCGCCATTCAAAAGACCTAAATTGCAATTTTATTTAGGTAAAACGGCAATGGGTACACCTTATTTCTATCCTAGACGATGGGTTAAAGCAACTCCGGAGATGGCTCACAAAGAGGCATTGCGTGAAATAAACAGTGTGAAAAAATTTAATGAACGCAATGCAAAAAATGGATCTGCTCAAACAGTACCTGATTATGAAACAGCATATGCTCGCGCAATGCAATGTACATATCCAGTAGACAAACGCATCGGATTTGATTTTGTAGAGTTAGGTTGGAAAACAAAATGGTCGGCAACAGACTTTCGTTTTGAATGGGCTCCACGATGGTCATTTGTATGTTTTGGATATCAATTTGCTGTTACAGTAGTTGCACCGGAACAAGATCATTACTGGGAATGTTGGTTGTATTATGAATTGTGTACCGATAAAAGCAAATCTGCAAAAGAACGCATTGCACAATGTCAAAAAGATTTTCCGTGTATATGGACATCTCATAACGATGGTATTGAAACGGAAATAAATTATTACAAAAAAATATTAAGAAAAAAGTACTTGAAATGAAAAAGATATTATTTATATTACCAAACAATGTGACAGGCCATACTTCACTTGATTTGGTACAAATTATAGATAAAAATCAACACATAAAATAAATATAAAAAATGAAAACAATAGAAGTTAATTTAGGTGTTGGGATGAATATGTTTTTTGTCGAACCAGTCGAGGTTATTATTGACGATACTTTTGAAAAAAGGTACAAAAAGTATTTAAAGTTTATCAAAAAATTAGAAGAACCTGATTATGAGTTTCTTATTGATGACCCAAATCAAAATAAAGTAAGAGAATACACATTTGAAGAATTTTTTGAAAAATGGGAAAACAATGAAAAATTCAAGAAACAGTTCAAATAATATGAACAAAAAAATAAATAAAGATGACTTTTGGTGTGAGTACAGTGATTTACCATCACCTATGGCTTATAAAGATTCTTATACTGATTACGATAGTATGGGTAATCAAAAGAGATTTAATAAAATTGAAACCAAAAAAAATACTTTTATGAAAAGATTAATAAGAAAAATAATGTTATGGTTTTCATATCGTTATTCAAATAAAAAAAGAAAAGATATTTGGGATTTATAAAAATTAAATTAAATGAATAAAAAAATAAACCAGCTAGATAAACAATACCAAGAACTTTTATTTGACATTATAGAAAATGGTAATATAAAAGAAACACGTAACGGCAACACCAGATCTGTTTTTGGAAAACAAATTAGACACAAGATGAAAGATGGGTTTCCATTACTCACAACAAAGAAAATGTATTGGAAAGGAATTGTAACAGAGTTGTTATGGTTCTTACGTGGTGATACTAACATCAAATACCTTATAGACAATGATTGTCATATTTGGGATGGGGATTGTTTCGCTAACTACATAAAACATAATCCAACTGCAGATAAACAAATGATTAACGATGCTATTCAGATGGTAAATATAAAAGATTGGTTCATAAACAAAATTAAAACAGATTTCGAGTTTGCGAACAAGTGGGGTGAATTAGGACCTCTGTATGGTAAACAATGGCGAAAGTGGGGTAGAAAAGGAAACTATGTAGTTAATGAAGGCAACTTAAAGTTTTCAAATGGAAAATTCACTGAGATAGACCAAATCGCAAACCTAATCAACGAACTTAAAACAAACCCAGACTCAAGACGACTAATGGTTAATGCTTGGAATGTAGGTGAATTAGACCAAATGGTTCTTCCACCTTGTCATTATGGATTTCAGGTTTATACAAGAGAATTGAGTTTGGAAGAGAGGAACAAACTAGTTGAGGGTGTTCCGGAAAGTTTAGTAGATGAACAAAAAGTTCCTAAAAGAGCAATCTCTCTAATGTGGAATCAACGTTCAGTAGATACATTCTTAGGTTTACCATTCAATATAGCATCTTATGGTTTATTACTTGAGATATTAGCTAAAATGACCAACATGATTCCTGATGAGCTTGTTGGTAACTTAGGCGATGTGCATTTATATGAAAATCACTTACCACAAGCACGTGAACAGATAGTAAGAGAATCTTTTCGATTACCTAAACTTAAAATAAATGATAAATTTTGGGCCGATAATTGTGGTTTAGATACTCATATTTTATCAATACTTATTGAAGACTTTCAAATTGAAGATTATCAATCACACCCAACAATTAAAGCACCGTTATCAAATTAAAAAAATATAAGTTATGGAAAATTTACAAATCAAAATTACAATCACCGATGGTAAAAAGGAAGCAAAAGCAACAATTAGTGTAAACGAATACCAATCAATAAAAGAAATGCATGGCATCAGTATGCTGGATGAGCAGGTAGATATTTTATTAGAAAAGATTGAAAATAAATCACACCCAACAAGTAAAACACCATTATCAAATTAAACAACTATGAAATCATTTAAAATAGCAATAGGATTAGGATTATTAAATTTTGCACATGGAATGTTCCATATAATTCAATTTATACAAAG